>Ga0335083_10003310_pt1 | contig 20946 bp, 14 predicted proteins | sample Lox_Sample_42_FD_206716 | JGI IMG/M metagenome (GOLD analysis project Ga0335083, IMG submission 206716) | Soil microbial communities from Loxahatchee National Wildlife Refuge, Florida, United States - Lox_Sample_4.2 | ecosystem: Environmental > Terrestrial > Soil > Wetlands | place: USA...
TGCGTAGAGATGTGGAGGAACACCGATGGCGAAGGCAGCCTCCTGGGCCAGCACTGACGCTCATGCACGAAAGCGTGGGGAGCAAACAGGATTAGATACCCTGGTAGTCCACGCCCTAAACGATGTCGACTGGTTGTTGGTGGGGTTAAACCCATTAGTAACGAAGCTAACGCGTGAAGTCGACCGCCTGGGGAGTACGGCCGCAAGGTTAAAACTCAAAGGAATTGACGGGGACCCGCACAAGCGGTGGATGATGTGGATTAATTCGATGCAACGCGAAGAACCTTACCTACCCTTGACATGTACCGAAGCCCGGCGAGAGTTGGGTGTGCCCGAAAGGGAGCGGTAACACAGGTGCTGCATGGCTGTCGTCAGCTCGTGTCGTGAGATGTTGGGTTAAGTCCCGCAACGAGCGCAACCCTTGCCACTAGTTGCTACGAAAGGGCACTCTAGTGGGACTGCCGGTGACAAACCGGAGGAAGGTGGGGATGACGTCAAGTCCTCATGGCCCTTATGGGTAGGGCTTCACACGTCATACAATGGCGCATACAGAGGGCTGCCAACCCGCGAGGGGGAGCCAATCCCAGAAAGTGCGTCGTAGTCCGGATTGCAGTCTGCAACTCGACTGCATGAAGTCGGAATCGCTAGTAATCGCGGATCAGCAATGTCGCGGTGAATACGTTCCCGGGTCTTGTACACACCGCCCGTCACACCATGGGAGTGGGTTTCACCAGAAGCCGGTTGCCTAACCGCAAGGGAGGCGCCGACCACGGTGAGATTCATGACTGGGGTGAAGTCGTAACAAGGTAGCCGTACCGGAAGGTGCGGCTGGATCACCTCCTTTCACGGAAACAGATGTCAGAGGTCAGATGGCAGATGTCAGAAGGCCGCTGCACATCTCAAGCCCGTCCTAGTGTCCACAGCCTATCGGCTGCTGCGCCAGGAATCAGGTACCAGGGATCAGATATCAGTAGACTTGATGCGCGCCATGCGGCGCGCGCCTTTACTGAATGGCTGACAACTGACAACTGATAGCTGACGCGGGTCTGTAGCTCAGTTGGTTAGAGCACACGCTTGATAAGCGTGGGGTCGGTGGTTCAAGTCCACCCAGACCCACCAAGTCAGGAGTCAGGGATCAGGAATCAGGTGTCAGTATCAAGCGGCGAAGCCGGCCTGCGCATTTACTGACAACGGATACCTGACTACTGATCCCTGATGCGGGGGCTGTAGCTCAGCTGGGAGAGCACCGCGTTTGCAACGCGGGGGTCGTCGGTTCGATCCCGATCAGCTCCACCACGCTTCAGGTATCAGGTGTCAGTAGACAGGTGACAAAGCGCCGCGAAGCGGTGCAACTGCTGACCGCTGATTACCGACTACTGATACCTGAAGTGTTCGGCTGTTCTTTAAAAATGTGGAAGAAGTAAATCGATTGGATCTTGCGAAAGATCCCTTAAGGCGAGCCTATGTCTTTGGGATTGTGGAGCGGGAGACGATCGACTGGGTTTGATGATTGTATCGTTGCCTTGTTGAAAGACGAGGCGATGGCAACCAAGCGCTGAAGTAAAACCTGTAGCGGCGGTGCTTTGGTGTGAAGGGTGGGGTTGGAAGCTGTTGTGGCTGACAGCGGAGAGCTCACTGCTGAGTGCTGAAGGCTCAAAGTTATAGGATCAAGCGAATAAGTGCATGTGGTGGATGCCTTGGCGATTACAGGCGAAGAAGGACGTGGCAGCCTGCGAAAAGCCTCGGGGAGCCGGCAAACGGGCATTGATCCGAGGATATCCGAATGGGGAAACCCGGCCCGCAAGGGTCACTCCCATCTGAATACATAGGGTGGGCAGAGCGAACCTCCTGAACTGAAACATCTCAGTAGGGAGAGGAGAAGAAATCAACCGAGATTCCGAGAGTAGTGGCGAGCGAAATCGGAGCAGCCAGCATTCTTTAGCACGCGAGTTAGCGGAACAGTCTGGAAAGGCTGGCCACAGTGGGTGAGAGCCCCGTATGCGAAAACGAGCGTGTGGAACCAGGGTTGCGACAAGTAGGGCGGGACACGTGAAATCCTGTCTGAAGATGGGGGGACCATCCTCCAAGGCTAAATACTCGTAATCGACCGATAGTGAACCAGTACCGTGAGGGAAAGGCGAAAAGAACCCCGGGAGGGGAGTGAAATAGATCCTGAAACCGCATGCATACAAACAGTGGGAGCCCCAGCTTAATGAACCTTCGAGGGGTTCTTTCGACGAGCGAGCCGAGCGTCAAGCGAGGCGAGCGAGTCTCAAAGAACACATCGAAGCAATCGATCCTGATGCGGCAACGCAAGATGGGTTCGGAGTTGAAGTGACAAGGGTCTCGCGTGGGTTATGCGAGGCGCATAGTCGCCTCGGCTCAACGAACCCATTGAGGGTTCATTGAGCTGGGGTGACCGCGTACCTTTTGTATAATGGGTCAGCGACTTACATTAGCTAGCGAGCTTAACCGAATAGGGCAGGCGAAGCGAAAGCGAGTCCGAACAGGGCGATTGAGTTAGCTGGTGTAGACCCGAAAGCGGATGATCTACTCATGGCCAGGCTGAAGGTAGGGTAACACCTACTGGAGGGCCGAACACACTACTGTTGAAAAAGTAGGTGATGAGCTGTGGGTAGGGGTGAAAGGCTAAACAAATCCGCAAATAGCTGGTTCTCTCCGAAAGCTATTTAGGTAGTGCCTCGTGTGATGACTTCTGGGGGTAGAGCACTGTTATGGCTAGGGGGGCGTTTAGCTCTACCAAACCATGGCAAACTCCGAATACCGGAAAGTCGAGCACGGGAGACAGACTGCGGGTGCTAACGTCCGTAGTCGAGAGGGAAACAACCCAGACCCTCAGCTAAGGTCCCCAATGATTGGCTAAGTGGCAAACGAGGTGGGAAGGCTTAGACAGCCAGGAGGTTGGCTTAGAAGCAGCCATCCTTTAAAGAAAGCGTAATAGCTCACTGGTCGAGTCGTCCTGCGCGGAAGATGTAACGGGGCTGTAAGCCAATAACCGAAGCTAGGGGTTTCAGGAATCAGAGTTCAGGGATCAGGTATCAGATGCCTGTGCATCGATTCGAAGAGCTGGAGGCATTCAAGCGTGCTTACAAAGTTTCGCTTGAGGTGCATCGCTGTTCGATCAAGATGCCGCAGATTGAGCAATACGCGTTGGCGGATCAATTGCGCCGCGCGAGTAAATCGATCTGTGCGAACTTGGCCGAAGGATTTGGCAAGCAAGACCAATCCAAGGCTGAGTTCAGGCGTTTCATCCAGATGAGCATCGGATCGGCAGACGAGATGCGTGTTTGGGCTAGATACTGTTTCGATTTGGGATACATCGATGAGGCTTGTTGGCAAGCATGGCGTGATGAGTACGAAGAGATCGCCAAGATGCTGCAAGGTTTGTTGCGCAGTCTTGAAAAAGACTGATCCCTGATACCTGACCTCTGATTCCTGAAGCGGTAGGAGAGCGTTCCGTAGACCTGTGAAGGTGAGGGGGAACCCTTGCTGGAGGTATCGGAAGTGCGAATGCTGACATGAGTAGCGATAAAGCAGGTGAAAGGCCTGCTCGCCGAAAGCCCAAGGTTTCCTGCGCAACGTTCATCGGCGCAGGGTGAGTCGGCCCCTAAGGTGAGGCGGAAACGCGTAGCTGATGGGAAATCGGTCAATACTCCGATACCTTGGTGTGATGCGATGGGGGGACGAAGAAGGCTATAGCGGCCGGGTGTTGGTTGTCCCGGTTCAAGCGTGTAGGCGTGATCCTTAGGCAAATCCGGGGATCTTAGCCAAGGCGTGATGACGAGTGCCCATTTGGGTGCGAAGGGCTAGATGCCAAGCTTCCAGGAAAAGCCTCTAAGCTTCAGTCACATCAAGACCGTACCGTAGACGGACACACGTGGGCGAGATGAAAATTCTCAGGCGCTTGAGAGAACTCGGGTGAAGGAACTCGGCAAATTGGCACCGTAACTTCGGGATAAGGTGCGCCGCGTTAGGGTGAAGGGATTTACTCCTGGAGCCCGAGGCGGTTGCAGTGAAACGGGAGCCGCGACTGTTTAATAAAAACACAGCACTCTGCAAACACGTCAAGTGGACGTATAGGGTGTGACGCCTGCCCGGTGCCGGAAGGTTAAGTGATGGGGTGCAAGCTCTTGATCGAAGCCCCGGTAAACGGCGGCCGTAACTATAACGGTCCTAAGGTAGCGAAATTCCTTGTCGGGTAAGTTCCGACCTGCACGAATGGCGTAACGATGGCTCTACTGTCTCCACCCGAGACTCAGCGAAGTTGAAATGGTTGTGATGATGCAATCTACCCGCGGCTAGACGGAAAGACCCCGTGCACCTTTACTGTAGCTTTGCATTGGACTGTGATGGGATCTGTGTAGGATAGGTGGGAGCCTGAGAAGTGGGGGCGCTAGCCCTCATGGAGGCGACGTTGAAATACCACCCTGATGTCATTGCGGTTCTAACCTAGCCCCCTTTATCGGGGGTGGGGACCGTGCATGGTAGGCAGTTTGACTGGGGCGGTCTCCTCCCAAAGTGTAACGGAGGAGCGCGAAGGTTCGCTAGGTACGGTCGGAAATCGTACTTTATTGTGTAATGGCACAAGCGAGCTTGACTGCGAGACTGACAAGTCGAGCAGGTGCGAAAGCAGGCCATAGTGATCCGGTGGTTCTGAATGGAAGGGCCATCGCTCAACGGATAAAAGGTACGCCGGGGATAACAGGCTGATTCCTCCCAAGAGTTCACATCGACGGGGGAGTTTGGCACCTCGATGTCGGCTCATCACATCCTGGGGCTGTAGCCGGTCCCAAGGGTATGGCTGTTCGCCATTTAAAGTGGTACGTGAGCTGGGTTTAAAACGTCGTGAGACAGTTTGGTCCCTATCTACCGTGGGCGTTGGACGTTTGAGGGGGGCTGCTCCTAGTACGAGAGGACCGGAGTGGACGCACCTCTGGTGTACCGGTTGTCACGCCAGTGGCATTGCCGGGTAGCTATGTGCGGAAGAGATAAGCGCTGAAAGCATCTAAGCGCGAAACTTGCCCCGAGATGAGACGTCCCTGGAGGTTAACTCCACTGAAGGGTCGCGGAAGACCACCGCGTTGATAGGCCGGGTGTGCAAGGGCTGTAAGGCCTTGAGCTAACCGGTACTAATTGCCCGTGCGGCTTGATCCTATAACCTTGGGCGTTCGCCCAAAAGGTTCGGGTGTCAGTAGACAGTAGTCAGTAGACAGCAACTGACTCACTGCAACTGGCACCGCAGTGCTTGGCAATCATTGAACCTATACTTCTTCCAGAATGCGTCGGGTGTAACTGACATCTGTCACCTGACTACCGAATTCCTGACGAACATAGCGCTGTGGGCCCACGCCTTCCCATCCCGAACAGGACCGTGAAACGCAGTCGCGCCGATGATAGTGCGGGGTATACCGCGTGAAAGTAGGTCATCGTCAGGACCCTACAAACACAGAAGCCCCAGTCAACCGACTGGGGCTTTTGTGTTTGCAGCGGCGCGATCCTGACTCTGAGATGAGCGGGCTGGCGTGACAAGGACGCGGGCGCAGCGAGCTTCTTGGGGCGGACGCTCACCTGCGCCCCGCGCAGGTGATGTGGACACCAAAGTAGGTCATCGTCAGGACCCACTAAAGCAGGGTGGCGCCGATGAGCGCGTAGTCCAGCGCGCAGCCCGCGTGATGCCTTGCATGCGAAGCCGGCTGAGGCGGGACCCGAGAAACTGAAAAGCCTCAGCGTTGTGCAGTCAGGCTATCCGCCACCGATAACCTGCGCTCACGAAGCATCGCTTCAACATACCTTGCGCACTCCCCGCGGCATCCCGGCATACCAATTCCCTCCGCCGCTGATTCCTTCCGGCCACAGCCCATCTTGGAATCATCGCTGTCATCTGTTAAACTTTCAAAATTAGAACTTTAATGGGCGGCATGCCCATTTTTTGTTTGTAATGGGCCACAAAGACGTAAGCGGGTTGCTCGAGAAAACGGTCAACGGGCTTGGCTACGAGGTCGTGGACCTCGAGTTGCCCCGCAATGGGGGATTGATTCGCGTGTTTATCGATCGCCCGGGCGGGGTAAATGTCGATGACTGCGTCGCCGTGAGCAATCAGCTGATTCGGCTGTTCGCGGTGGAGGAGGTTGATTATGGCCGCCTGGAAGTTTCCTCTCCGGGCCTCGATCGACGCCTGCGTCAGCCCAAGGATTTTCGTCAGTTCGAAGGGGAACGAGCGCAAGTGCGCATGAGGGTGCCCATCCAGGGGCGCAAGAATTTCGTGGGTGTATTGAGAGGTGCGAGCGAATTGCAGCTGAATTTGGAGGTAGACGGCGCCATTCTGCTATTGGACCTCGCCCAGGTTGACAAGGCCAGGTTGGTGCCAAATCTTTAGCGGAGACCGAGTATGAGCCGAGAGATCTTACTTTTGGTTGATGCCTTGGCCCGAGAGAAGAACGTCGACAAGGACATCGTGTTCGGCGCTCTGGAACAGGCTTTGGCGTCTGCGACGAAGAAGCGCTTCCGCGAGGACGTCGAGGTTCGCGTCGAGATAGACCGCAACACGGGTGACTATCGTTCCTTCCGCCGCTGGCATGTGATGCCGGACGAGACACTCGAAGCGCCGGATCGCGAGATGACGGTCGATCAGGCGCGGGCGCTGGTATCGGACATTCAGCTCGACGAGTATATCGAAGAGCCGCTCGAACCCGTCGAGTTTGGGCGGATCGGTGCGCAGACCGCCAAGCAGGTAATCCTGCAAAAGATCAGGGATGCCGAGCGCGAGCAGATTCTCAACGATTTTCTGGCACGCAAGGAACATCTGGTTACCGGCACGATCAAGCGCATCGAGCGCGGCAATGCCATCGTGGAGTCGGGACGCATTGAAGCTGTCCTGCCTCGCGACCAGATGATCCCGAAGGAGAATCTGCGCGTTGGCGATCGCGTGCGCGCGTTTCTTCTCAAGATCGATCGCAGCAGCCGTGGGCCGCAGCTGGTCTTGTCTCGCATCGTCCCCGACTTCTTGATCAAGCTGTTCGAGCTGGAAGTTCCGGAAATCGAGGAAGGGCTGCTCGAGGTCAAGGCAGCCGCCCGCGACCCGGGCTCCCGGGCCAAGATCGCAGTCAAGTCCAACGATGCCCGCATCGATCCAATCGGCACATGCGTGGGTATGCGCGGTTCGCGCGTACAGGCGGTGACCTCCGAACTCGCCGGCGAACGCGTCGACATCATCCTGTGGTCGCCCGACCCCGCGCAATTTGTCATTAATGCGCTCGCCCCGGCTGAGGTCAGCAGTATTGTGGTAGACGAAGACCGCCACAGCATGGACATCGTGGTCGACGAAGAGAATCTCGCGCAGGCGATCGGTCGCAGCGGGCAGAACGTCCGGCTGGCGAGCGAAATGACGGGCTGGGAACTCAACATCATGACGGAGGAGGAGTCTCAGAAGAAGAACGAAGAGGAATCCGCATCCATCAAGAAGCTGTTCATGGAGAAGCTCGACGTGGACGAGGAGGTGGCCGACATCCTGGTGCAGGACGGATTCAACAGCCTCGAAGAGGTCGCCTACATTCCGATCAACGAAATGCTCGAGATCGAGCAGTTCGACGAAGAGACCGTCAATGAACTGCGCAGCCGGGCCCGCAATGCGCTGCTGATGCAGGCGATTGCAAGTGAAGAGAAGGTGGAAGAAGTGGTATCCGACCTTCAGGCCTTGGAGGGGATGGACGGTCCGACCGCTCTGCTACTCGCAGCGAATGGGATCAACACCCAGGAAGAGCTGGCGGATCTTGCGGTGGATGATTTGGTGGAGTTGACCAGCATGGATGCGGAGCGCGCAAAAACCCTGATCATGGCAGCGCGCGCCCCTTGGTTTGCATGATTGGCAACTAGCCGCATTGGAATAGAGGCAGAGAGATGGCACATACAAATGTCGCCCAGTTTGCCAAAGAGCTCGGCGTCCCGTCGTCGCTGCTGCTGGAGCAGTTGCACGCCGCAGGCGTAAACAAGCAGCTGGTGGACGATACGCTGCTCACCGAGCAGGACAAGACGCAGCTGCTCGAATATCTGCGCGCCGCGCATGGCACGAAGGAAGCGAAGAACAAGATCACCCTCACCCGTCGGCAGACGACCGAGATAAAAAAGGCCGATAGCACGGGAAAAGCGCGGACCATCCAGGTCGAGGTGCGGAAGAAACGCGTCTTGGTCAAGCGCGATGCCGCGCCTGTAGTGCCCGAAGCACCGGTGGCGGTTGTGCCTCCGCGAATCGATGCGGAGCAAACCGCGATTCGAGAAGAGGAGGCGCGGAAGCAGGCCGAATTGAGCGCGCGTCAGGCGGCCGATGTTGTTGCCAAACAGGAACGTCAAAACCAAAAGAGAAGGAAGGGTGCCCCGGAGCCAGTTGCCGAGGTGACGCCACCGGTGGCCGATGCAACACAATCGCCCCCGGCTGCTTCCAAAGACGAGGCGCCGGCTGCTGCGGCCGTCACCGCAGAGGCAAAACTTCCCGCCACTGGGACGCTGCACAAGCCGGCGTCCAAGCCTGGTGAATCCGGCGACAAAAAGACTGCGAAAAAGCAAGTCAAGCAAGTCGTCTGGCGCGATGAGAGCGCCAAGAAACGCACCATCAAAACGCGAGGTGGCGAAGTCGGCGGGGCCGGCTGGCACGCCAGAAAGGACCGGCACGCCAAGGTCAAGACAGAGGTTGAACCTGATGCTGCCGCTGCACACGGGTTCTCGCTGCCGACGGAACCCATCGTCCATGAGGTATTGATACCTGAGACGATCAGCGTCGCCAATCTGGCGCAGAAAATGTCGGTGAAAGCGGCGGAGCTCATCAAAACGATGATGAAGCTCGGTACGATGGTCACGATCAATCAGGTGCTGGATCAGGACACCGCTATGATCGTCGTCGAGGAAATGGGGCATGTCGCGAAACGCGCCAAACTCGACGATCCTGAGGCGTTACTGGCCGACTCCCATGAGGAGCACCACCAGGCTGCCGTTCCCGAGCCGCGCGCACCCGTAGTCACTGTGATGGGTCACGTCGATCATGGCAAGACCTCGTTACTGGACTACATCCGCAGGACTCGCGTGGCCAGCGGAGAAGCTGGAGGCATCACGCAGCACATCGGCGCCTACCATGTTCAAACTCCCCGCGGCATGATCACTTTCCTCGACACACCGGGGCATGAGGCATTCACTGCCATGCGAGCCCGTGGAGCCAAGGTTACCGATCTGGTGATCCTTGTTGTCGCGGCTGACGACGGCGTCATGCCACAGACTATAGAGGCCGTTCATCACGCCAAAGCGGCGAAGGTCCCCATGGTGGTCGCCGTGAACAAAGTCGACAAACCCGAAGCGAACCCCGAGCGGATCCGGCAAGAGCTTGCCTCGCAGCAGGTGGTGCCGGAAGAGTGGGGCGGCGATACGATGTTTGTCGACGTGTCTGCGAAGACTGGCGCGGGAATCGACTCGCTGCTCGAATCCGTGTTGCTCCAGGCGGAGGTTTTGGAGCTGAAGGCACCAAAAACAACGCCAGCGAAAGGTGTCGTCATCGAGTCCAGGTTGGACAAGGGCCGCGGGCCCGTTGCGACGCTTTTGGTGCAATCCGGCACCCTGAGGCGGGGTGACATCGTGCTGGCCGGGGCGGTGTTCGGCCGTGTCCGTGCGATGCTCGATGAAGCCGGCCACAGCGTGCCGGAGGCTGGGCCGTCAATACCCGTGGAAATCCAGGGGCTATCGGATATACCTCAGGCAGGCGAGGAGGTGATGGTCCTCGGCGACGAACGAAGGGCGCGCGAGATCGCACTGTTCCGTCAAGGCAAGTTCCGCGATGTAAAGCTGGCGAAGCAGCAGGCTGCCAAGCTCGAGGGTATGTTCGACCAGATGGCGCCGGGTGGCAGCAAGACCCTATCGCTGATCATCAAGGCCGATGTGCAGGGTTCCCAGGAGGCGTTGTCGCACGCCCTCCAGAAGTTGTCGACAGACGAGGTCAGAGTCAATCTTGTGCACGCCGGGGTAGGGGCGATAACCGAATCCGATATCAATCTGGCTTTGGCTTCCAACGCCGCTGTCATAGGCTTCAACACGCGTGCCGATGCTACGGCCAAGAAGCTCATCGCCGCGCACGGCGTAGATGTTCGTTACTACAACATCATCTACGATGCTGTGGACGAGGTGAAAGCGGCCCTGTCCGGCATGCTCGCACCGGACAAGAAAGAATCGATCACCGGACTGGTAGAGGTCCGCCAGGTGTTCCACATTTCCAAGGTCGGCACCGTTGCCGGGTGCTATGTGTTGGAGGGGTCGGTCAAACGCGGCTCTCAGGTGCGGGTCCTACGCGACAATGTGGTCATCCACACCGGTGAACTCGACTCCTTGAAGCGCTTCAAGGACGACGTGCGCGAGGTGAAGGCGGGGTTCGAATGCGGTCTTTCGATCCGTAGCTTCAATGACGTCAAGATCGGAGACCAGTTGGAGCCCTACGAAGTGGTCGAGGTCGCGCGGACGCTATAGGCGCGGCCTCGCTGCCGACGCGTTCCGCTTACTATGCCTCGGGAATTTTCTCGCGCAGCGCGTATCGCCGATCAGATTCAGCGCGACTTGTCCGTCCTCATCCGCCAGGAAGTAAAAGACCCGAGGGTGGGATTGGTGACGATTACTGCGGTCGAAGTAACCCGCGACCTGTCTCACGCCAAGGTCTACGTCAGCTCCTTGGCGGAGGCAGCGTTGGCTGAACAGAGCGTAGAAGCACTACAGCACGCAGCGGGTTTCTTGCGCAGCCAGCTCGGCCGCACGCTGCAGATCAGAACCATTCCACAGCTTCAGTTTCTGCACGATCCGTCGGTGGAGCGCGGTGCTCGCCTCTCGCACCTGATCGACGAGGCTGTCGCGAGTAGCAGGCAATTCGCTGAGAACGACAGCGATGATAGCTGAGGCGCCGGTCGCCGCACGCCAAGGGACTGCCGTCGATGGCGTGCTGCTGCTGGATAAACCTCTCGGCATGTCCTCCAATGCCGCCTTGCAATCGGTGCGCAAGCTCTTCGGCCGCATCAAGGGAGGACACACCGGGACGCTCGACCCGCTTGCCACCGGCCTGCTTCCAGTATGCCTGGGGGCGGCTACAAAGTTCGCCGGCGGCTTGCTCGCTGCCGACAAGAGCTATGAAGCGGTAATCCGGCTCGGTGTCGCGACGACCACCGGGGACGCTGAGGGAGAACCGATTTACGAGGGCGATGCCGTCGGGTCAATGGCACAGGTCCCGGAGGTGCTGCACGCCTTCGTTGGCGAGATCGACCAGGTGCCCCCGATGTTCAGCGCAATCAAATACCGGGGCCGGCCACTCTACGAGTATGCTCGTGCCGGGAAGGAGATCGAGCGCCTCCCGCGCCGCATTACGATCTACGCGCTAGAGTTGGTGTCCACGTCTGGATCCGAGATCTCCGTCACGGTTCACTGCAGCAAGGGCACCTATATCCGAACCCTTGCGCACGACATCGGGATGCGGATGGGATGTGGGGCGCATCTTGCAGCCTTACGGAGAACAGGCATCGGCCGGTTCAAGATCGAAGATGCGGTAGATCTGAACCGCCTCGCGGGCTTCACCGAGACAGAGCGCGCTGCGCTTCTATACGGGGCTGACGCGTTGCTGCCCGATCTGCCTCCCGTAGTGGTGGATGGCGCTCGCGCGGAGGCCCTGCTGCAAGGCCGTGCTGTGGCGGCATCGCCTTGCCCGCCTCAGGGCTCGATCCGGCTCTATGCAGAAGATGGGTTTTTCCTTGGATTGGGTGCAGGGGAGCCGGGGCTGATCGTACCCAAGCGAATGCGTGCCCGGAGTCTGACGAGGGCATCCAATACCGATGTCACTTGAGCACAAGGCCCCTACAACGTTAAAATGCCACGTTTTTTTGGAGACAGAGATAATGGCAATCACGACCGACCAGAAAGCGCGAATCGTCGGCGACTACCAGCGAGCGACGGGCGACACCGGTTCGCCTGAAGTCCAGATCGCATTGCTGACCGCGCGCATCAACGAACTGACCGAACATTTCAAGACCCACGTCAAGGATTTCCATTCCCGGCGTGGCCTGCTTCGCCTGGTTTCCAGACGGCGCAAGCTTCTCGACTATCTGAAGCAGGCGAACACAGACAAGTACCGCAGCCTGCTGGATCGGCTGGGCTTGCGTAAGTAGGACTTGGATAGAGTGCTCAGAACGCATTCTGGCGCGCCGCGGGCGGCACTGTCGCCGCTCCTGGCCTTTTTACACCCCACTCCGAGGTTGTCCCTTCCAGTCCTCATGATATGGACGTAAACTCCATTACTCCCGTAAGAAAATCGATCCCGTTCGGTCGCCATACGCTAACCCTGGAAACGGGTGAGATCGCGCGCCAAGCGCATGGCGCTGTCATGGCGACTCTGGACGATACCTGTGTTCTGGTGACAGTAGTTGGCAACCGGGAGGCGAAGCCCGGCCAGGACTTTTTCCCTTTGACCGTCGACTATCAGGAGCGCACCTACGCCGCAGGCAAAATTCCGGGCGGGTTCTTCAAGCGTGAAGGAAGGCCCTCCGAAAAAGAGACTCTGACCTCGCGCCTGATCGATCGGCCGATACGTCCGCTGTTCCCTGATGGCTTCTACAACGAAGTCCAAGTCGTTGCGACGGTGGTGTCCTCGAACAACGAAGTGGACTCGGACATACCTGCCCTGATCGGGGCCTCGGCGGCTCTCGCGCTCTCTGGCATCCCGTTCAACGGTCCCGTCGGCGCCGCGCGTGTTGCCTACCTGAATGGTAACTACGTCCTGAATCCCACCGCTACCGAGTTGAAGACATCGCAACTGAATCTCGTGGTCGCTGGGACACGTCAGGCCGTGCTGATGGTCGAATCCGAGGCTGCCGAGCTGTCGGAAGAGATCATGCTCGGGGCGGTCGTGTTCGGGCATGAACAGATGCAACCCGTCATCGAACTGATCAACGAATTGGCCGACGAGGCGGGCAAGCCCCTGTGGGATTGGGCACCGCCAGTGAAAGATCAGGCGCTAGTCGAAAAACTCGCTGCGCTCGCCGAAGCGGGCTTAGAGGCAGCGTACCGCACCAGGCAGAAGCAATCGCGCTCAGAGCAACTGTCTACGCTGCAGGCGCAAGTACTCAAGCAACTGGGCGAGCAAGCGCCCGAGCCAATCAACGAAAATCTCGTCCGGACCATCTTCAGCGACTTAGAAGCCAAGATCGTGCGCGGCCAGATACTCAGCGGAGAACCCCGCATCGACGGTCGGGATACGCGTACCGTGCGCCCGATATCGATCCGCACAGGCGTACTGCCGCGGGCGCATGGCTCTGCGTTGTTTACTCGCGGCGAAACGCAGGCGCTCGCGGTGGCGACGCTCGGTACTGCACGGGACGAACAGATCATCGATGCCCTGCAGGGGGAATACACCGAGCGCTTCATGCTTCATTACAACATGCCGCCCTATGCGACTGGCGAGACTGGACGCGTGGGCAGCCCGAAACGGCGAGAGATAGGCCATGGCCGATTGGCGAAACGCGCTCTCGTAGCGGTTCTCCCCACTACGGAGGAGTTCGGATATTCCATGCGACTGGTATCGGAAATCACCGAATCGAACGGCTCTAGTTCGATGGCGTCGGTTTGCGGCGGCTGCCTGGCGCTGATGGATGCCGGAGTACCGATGAAGTCGCACGTAGCGGGGATCGCGATGGGTCTCATCAAGGAGGGCAATCGCTTCGCCGTCCTCTCCGACATCCTCGGTGACGAAGATCACCTGGGCGACATGGACTTCAAGGTGGCCGGCACCGACCGCGGTGTCACCGCTCTACAGATGGACATCAAGATTCAAGGTATTACGAAGGAGATCATGCAAGTCGCCCTGAACCAGGCGCGCGAAGGGCGGATTCATATCCTGTCGTTGATGAAGCAGGCGCTGGAGACCCCGCGCACCGAGATATCCGTCTATGCGCCGCGCATGATCGTGATCAAGATCAAACCGGAAAAGATACGCGATGTCATCGGCAAGGGTGGGGCGGTGATCCGGGCCATAACTGAAGAGACGGGAACTACCATCGACATCGCCGAGGACGGGACGGTGACCATCGCATGCGTGAGCTCCGAGGGCGGCATTGCAGCGAGAAAGCGCATCGAAGAAATTACCGCCGAGGTGGAAGTCGGCCGCATCTATGAGGGCACCGTGCTCAAGCTGCTGGACTTCGGAGCCATCGTGAGCGTCCTGCCTGGCAAAGATGGCTTGCTGCACATCTCTCAAATCGCGGAAGAGCGCGTGAAGAATGTCTCCGACTATCTAAAAGAGGGTCAGTCCGTGCGTGTGAAGGTACTCGAGGCGGACGAGAAAGGTCGTCTGCGCCTGTCCATGAAGGCAGTGGCTGAGACGACGAGCGCGCAGTAATACGGGCTACAGCTGGTTATCGAGAAAGCCCACCGCGTGGTGGGCTTTTTCTTTCTCGGTACGGCTGCTTACATCGGCACCTGCATGAACGGGAAGACATAGGCTTGCGCGGTCACCAGAACGCCGACAAGGGCCGCCAAGGCCACACTGTGGAAGAAGACGTATCGCAGGATATCGCCCTCGTGGCCGTACCAGCGCGTGGCCGTGCTAGCCACCACGATACTTTGAGCGTCGATCATCTTGCCCATCACACCCCCGGAACTATTGGCTGCGGCCATAAGCACTGGGTTGAGGCCAAGCTGCTCCGCAGAGATCTTTTGTAGACCGCCAAATAGTACATTGGAAGCCGTGTCGGACCCGGTCAGCGCTACCCCCAGCCAACCGAGCATTGCCCCAAAGAAAGGATAGAGCACTCCCGTGTGGGCGAACGCGAGGCCCATTGTGGCATCTGTGCCAGAGTAACGAGTCGTGAACCCCAGCGCGAGCATCGCTGCAATGGTCAGCAACGAGAAGCGAACCAGTATCAGCGTCTCCCAATATTTCCGCAGCATTCCCCCGATGGAGTATTGCATCAGGAAGCCGGCAACGATCGCAGCTAAAAGAATCCCAGAGCCGGTGGCGGATAGCCAGTTCAAGCTGTACACGGCCTTCTCCTTCGACGGCTTGGGCACCACCGGTGGCACTTTCTCGACGCCCTCGTGCAAGGAGGGGATCTTGAAATCGAACTTTGTTGCGCCATTCCAGGGGTATTCGATCTTTGCTTGGACGTCCGCACCGTTGAGCAGGTTCTTCACCTGCGGCACCCCCCATGCGAACACGAAGATGCTCAGCACAATCCAAGGGAGCCACGCCTTGAAGACCATGCCGGAAGCGTGCTTGGTGGGAACGTGGGCGGCAGCAGGGTCAGCCGTGCCGCTGGCCGCTTCATGTCCCTTGAGCGCGGTGGACAGCCACACCGTCTTCGGTTTCCACACCTTGAGAAACGCTGCGAGGCAGGCCATCGAGATGATCGCTGCCACTACGTCGACGAGCCAGGGTCCATGGTAATTAGAGACGAGAAACTGCGGTATGGCGAAGCTCACACCCGCTACCAGGATCGCCGGCCAGATTTCCTTCATGCCACGCCACCCGGCGAAGGCCCAAATGAGCCAGAACGGAACAAGCAGCGAGAAGAAAGGTAGCTGGCGGCCAACCATCGCGCCGAGCTTTATCAAATCCAGGCCTGTGACAGCGGCCAGCGCTATGATCGGCGTTCCGAGTGCGCCATAGGCCACCGGCGCAGTGTTGGCAATCAATGACAAGCCAGACGCCGCGAGCGGGGAGAAGCCAAGCCCGATCAGGATCGCGCCGGTGACCGCGACGGGTGTGCCGAACCCCGCTGCGCCTTCGAAGAACGCGCCAAAACAAAATGCGATCAACAAGAGCTGAAGTCGGCGATCTTCAGTCACCCCTGCAATGCTGTCCTGAAGGATCTGGAAGTAGCCCTTCTCCTTGGTCAACTGATACAGGAAGATAATGTTGAGGACGATCCAGCCGATCGGAAGCAGGCCAAAAAATCCGCCGTACATGGCCGCGGCGCCGGCCATCGGGGCTGGCATCCCGAATACGAGCACTGCGATCAACAGTGCGGCGATCAAGCCCAGAACGGCAGCCCAGTGTGCCGAGATACGCAAAAACGCCAGACTGCCGAGCAGAACGATGACGGGAATCGCTGCGCACAGAGTGGAAAGCCAGGGATTGCCGAGTGGATCGTAGACCTGCGTCCAGACCATCTTGAATCCTCCCGAAGTCAGTTTGTTCTGATTGGTTCGTCCGCGAGCCGTACCGGCTCGCCCACGTTGGCGCTCTGCGGCGCCTAACTTCTCCCGGATTGGCGCTGCATTGATCCGGGCTCGCGGCATTATATCCAAATTCCCCGCGAAATCTGGATTCCACGCGCCTGTATCGGCGAGGCTATAATTCGTGCGGTTCAAAGACGCGAATCCGCGCACTGCTCTCGTCCGCGAGGGAAACCCGAGCCATGAATCAGAACGCGCCGCTCAGGAATGGCGGCCAGATCCTGGTGGACTGCCTGAAAGTTCATGGCGTCCAACTCGCCTTCTGTGTCCCCGGAGAAAGCTATTTGCCGGTCATCGACGCGCTCTACGATGTGCGCGACCAGATGCGTTTGATCGTGTGCAGGCAAGAGGGCGGTGCGGCGTTCATGGCGGAGGCCTATGGCAAACTCACCGGACGCCCAGGCATTTGCTTCGTGACGCGCGGGCCCGGAGCGACGAACGCCAGCATTGGCGTGCATACGGCGTTCCAAGATTCCTCGCCGATGATTCTGTTCATCGGTCAGGTGGGCGGCGACGTGGTGGAGCGCGAGGCGTTTCAGGAGATCGACTATCGTCGCATGTACGGACCGATGGTCAAATGGGTTGCCCAGATCGATCGCGCTGAGCGGATCCCGGAGTACATCAGCCATGCCTTTCATCTCGCTGTCTCTGGCCGGCCGGGTCCGGTCGTGCTTTCACTGCCGGAAGACATGTTGACCACTCAGGCCGCGCTGGTGGAGTCACGTCATTATCAGCGAGTAAAGCCGAGCGCCGCAGCAGCGGACCTCGAGCGCCTGCGGCAGATTCTCCATGGAGCGGTGCGGCCTTTGGTCATTCTCGGCGGCGGCGACTGGACGGAGCAAGCCTGCGAAAATGTGCGCGCCTTTGCCGAGACGTGGAACCTTCCCGTCGCATGTTCGTTCCGACGTCAGGACTTGCTCGACAACCGCCATCACAACTATGTGGGTGAGATCGGCATTGCTATCAGTCCCGAACTCAAGAAACACGTGCATGAGGCCGACGTCATCCTTGCGTTCGGTCCGCGGCTCGGAGAGATGACCACTGGCGGCTACACGTTGTTCGATCTGCCGCGTCCGCGCCAAATCCTGGTCCATGTTCACCCAGCGTCGGAAGAGTTGGGGCGCGTGTACCAGCCCGAGCTGATGATCAACTCCGGTTTGGAGGAATTCGCCTCGGCAGTGAGAACGCTGCAGCCGGCGACAGAGCCCGCGTGGGGAGGTTGGACGCAAGTGCTGCGCAGGGAGTATCTGCTGAGCCTCGACCCGGTGCCCATGCCAGGTGCGCTGAATTTGAGCGAAGCCGTCGCGTGGTTGCGCAGCCGGCTACCCGCGGACAGCATCGTCACCAACGGTGCCGGCAATTTCTCCGGCTGGGTGCAACGCTTCTATCAGTACACGGGCTTTCGTACCCAACTGGGTCCGACAAATGGAGCGATGGGTTACGGGGTGCCTGCAGCAGTTGCTGCCAAGCTGACTTATCCGAATCGGACCGTTGTGTGTTTCTCCGGAGACGGGGACTTCTTGATGACAGGCCAGGAACTGGCGACCGCGGTGCAATTCGAAGCAGCGGTGGTATTCCTGGTCATCAACAATGGAATGTACGGCACGATCCGCATGCACCAGGAACGAGATTACCCGGCGCGAACCTACGCCACCTCGCTGCGAAACCCGGATTTCGCCCAGTTGGCGCGCGCCTACGGTGCATACGGCGCCGTTGTCGAGAAGACGGCCCAGTTCGCGGTGGCGTTCGACGAAGCGGTAGCTTCTGGCCGCCCTGCGCTGCTGGAGCTGCGCATAGATCCCGATGCCATCACTACGCGCACCAGCTTGACTGCGATTCGAGAAAAGGCGTTGCAGGCTGGAGCTTAGAAGCCAAGAGCTTGTCCGTCACGCCTTGGCTCGGACGCGGCGAGATAACCGCCATCCATGCGATAGATCAGCTGCGATGCGCCGAACTCCATGTTCCATCGTTCGGTCTGCCGCACCTGGTGGCCGCGCCGAGCCAGCTCCGCTACAACTGGGGCCGCGACTGCGTTCTCGACGGCGATCTGCCGCCCTTTGAACACTTTCCAGCGTGGACCATCCGCCGCGGCCTGTGGATTCTGTCCGTAGTCGGCGAGCCGCACCATCATCTGGACGTGACCCTGGGGTTGCATATCGGCGCCCATCACACCGAAGCTCATCAGCGGCTGCCCGCTTTGCGTGACAAACGCAGGGATGATGGTATGAAAGGGACGTTTGGCAGGGCCGACCTGATTTGGGTGGCCCGGTTCCAGGCTGAAACCAAATCCGCGGTTGTGCAGGCTGATCCCCGTGTCGGGCACGACAACACCGGACCCAAATCCGTTGTAGTTGGACTGGATATACGACACCATCATGCCAGCCGCGTCGGCGGCAGTCAGGTAAACGGTACCCGAGGCGGGCGGGACTCCATGTCCGAAGTCCTGAGCGCGGGCAGGATCGATCAACGCGGCACGGCGGCGCAAATAAGCGGGATCCAGCATGTCGCTCGGTGCAACCTGCATGAAACCGGGATCGGAGACGTAGCGGTAGACATCGGCGAAAGCAAGCTTCATGGCCTCCATCTGGAGATGCATGCTGTGCGCGGAGTCAACCGGCGATTGCCCGAGCTCGAAGTTGCTGAGGATGCCCAGCGCCATCAACGCTGCAATGCCCTGCCCATTGGGCGGGATCTCGTGCAGGCGCATGCCCCGATAATCGTGGCCGACAGGGTCCACCCAATCGGGCTGATGCGCGGCTAGATCCTCGACAGACATCGCGCCGCCGTGCGCGCGGCTCGCTGCCGCGATCTTGTGCGCCAGGTCGCCCCGATAGAATGCTTCGCCGCGCGATTCTGCGATGGTTCTAAGCGTCCGCGCTTGCGCTGGATTGCGGAACAACTGCCCGGGCATCGGCGCACGCCCAGCTGGCAGGAACGCTTGCGCGAAGCCCGGTTGTTCGATGAGCAACGGAGCTTGCGTTTGCCATTGTCGCGCGACCGTCGGCGATACGAGAAAGCCGTTCTCGGCATAGTCAATTGCAGGCGCGCACAACTCGGCGAAAGGCAGCTTTCCGAATCGGCTCGACAGGGCAGCCCACCCCGATACCACACCGGGGACGGTCACGGAGTCCCATCCCGCGATCGGCATGGTCTTGTGATGAGCGAACCGGGCAGGAGTCCAGGCTTTCGGCGCACGGCCTGATGCATTCAGTCCTTGTAGTCGCATCTCGTCCCAAACCAATGCGAAAGCGTCGGAACCGATGCCGTTCATCGTCGGCTCGACTACCGTCAGAGTAATCGCAGTAGCGACTGCGGCATCTACGGCGTTGCCGCCCCTGAGGAGCATGCGTAGGCCCGCCTGTGCGGCCAGTGGCTGCGACGTCGCCACAACGTTGGCCGCCAGCACCGGCATGCGTTGAGAAGTGTAGGGGAAGTCCCAAGTGAAGCGGTTCATGGTCGGCCGCTATTCTTCCACAGCCCCCTGTACGCGAGCAAATAAGTATTAGTGAGACGAACAAAGAGTGGGCGCCGGCCATTCAGGGTCGGCACAGGGGAAACATCGCCGCCGCCTGCAAGACTGCTCCGCTACTCCTGTCCTGTACGAAGACCGCCAGACCTGTGTGTCGCAGATCCCAGTCGCGAGCGGCTTCGAGGCGCCGCTCAACGTGCCTGCGTCCATTGTTTGCCATCGAAAACGGTCCGGCCACGTCGCGTACGACGAAGTCGTGGTTGAGGAGCACGCCTGCGTTTTCTCCCCGGGAGACCGAGGTGGAAAGGCTGTTCTCGAACGCCGCGAGCCAGAGGTCTGCATTCGTCCCGTCGGCGGGTGCAATAACTTCTACGTCGACGTTCACCTGAAGCGCGCTTGACTCGCGCGCGACTTCGGCCCGGATAGTCGCCCGCGCGGGTTCCGCGTTGATCGAACGCAATCTATCGTCTAGATCGTCGGGGAGGCTTCCGGCGCGCAGAGTGCGCCCGTCGAGAAGCAGTTGTGGCGTATAGACCTGCGGGTTTCGATTGCGTACTGCGACCTCATGCTGACGCTGGCTGAAACGAGCCTGCGAAAACCGATCCACCCATCCCAACTGATTCCAATAGTCCACGTGAAACGCAAGCAGCACCGCGCGATCCAGCCCGACTCCGCGCTTCGGCAAGCTGCTCAACCAACGGTCTGCCGGCGGACAGCTGCTGCATCCCTCCGAGGTGTAGAGCTCGAGAACCGTGACGCGCTGGCGCCCGCTTTGAAGCGTGCATTGTTCAGCCCACGCTGCGGCGGCTCTCGCAACGCAAAGGGCGCCCACTACAAGGGTTAGGAGTCGGATGATGCGCATCGCCATATGCCTATGAAGTCTGTATCCCCCATGCTGTGGCTGCATTTGCTACTATTCGCCCCTTTGCCGGTCACGCTCGAGTAGGACCAAACCATGCCTTATCAACATACGCTGTCTGGCACGGCTTGGATGTACATGGCGCCCGGATTGAGCGCGCTGGCATGGCACAGTATTTCGTCATCCATCCGACGCATCCTCAGCCACGCTTGATCGAGCGGGCAGCCGAAATCGTGCGGCATGCCGGGCTGGTGGTGTATCCGACCGACTCCTGCTACGCGCTCGGTTGCCACATCGGCGACAAGGACGCCATGGAACGGATTCGCAGCATCCGACAAGTTGACGCCGCGCACCACTTCAC
>Ga0335083_10003312_pt1 | contig 20936 bp, 13 predicted proteins | sample Lox_Sample_42_FD_206716 | JGI IMG/M metagenome (GOLD analysis project Ga0335083, IMG submission 206716) | Soil microbial communities from Loxahatchee National Wildlife Refuge, Florida, United States - Lox_Sample_4.2 | ecosystem: Environmental > Terrestrial > Soil > Wetlands | place: USA...
CCGAGAGGCCCCAGGCCGTAGTTCAGTTCCGCCGTGACGGAGTCATCCGGCAGGCTGGTCAGGCCGACCTGTCCGGCCGCGTCCACGTAGTTCGGCGGAACCTTCGAGGGATTGGAGCGATCAGCGGTGGTCGAGTCCTCCATGAGGTGGGACCAGAACACGCGCAGGCCCAGGTTCTCCCCGCCGTCGCGGAACACGCGGACCGGATGGCGGTAATCCAGCTCCACATCCACGCCCCGGCCGGCCGCCGCGGCGATGTTCTGGGAGATGTTGCGCACCTGCGCTACATAGCCGGTGGCCGGATCGAAGGTGATCAGCCCGCAGGTGCTGGAGGTGCTGTCGGCATGGCAGGCATCGACGATGCGCTGCAGGCCGAGGGTACCGATCGCGCCGCTGATGTCCACGTCCCAGTAGTCGACCGAGGTCGAAAAGCCCGTGAGCCAGTGCGGCTGGAACACTACGCCATAGGTGTAGGTCCTGGAGGTTTCCGGGTCGAGATCGGGATTGCCGCCGGTGCGGGTCGACACGGCATGCGTCATGCCTCCCTCGTAGGGATCCTGGATGCTGCCGGCGCCGCCGGTCTGGTTGTAGCGCTCCAGCAGCGTCGCGGCCCGCAGGTCGCGCGAGACGGTGCCGCGCAGGCGCACGTCATCCACCACCTGCCAGTCCAGGCCCGTCTTCCAGGACCACACTCCGCCGCTGCCCTGGTAGTCCGCGTAGCGGGCCGCGGCCAGCAGGCTCAGCTGCCTGGCCGCGGTCAGGCCGGTGAGCAACGGCACCTGCCACTCGTTGAACACTTCCTTCACGTCGTAGCTGCCGTGCACGTTGGCCACGGTGGAGTTCTGGATCATCGAGCTGCGCGTGGCGAAGTAGGAAGGCACGCCGCGCAGGTCCGGATTCAGCGCCGCGCCCGCCGGCAGGATGTTCGGATCGCTGGCCGGGTTGCTCGGGTCGTAGACGATCTGCTCGATTTCTTCCTTGCGGTAGGTGACGCCGAACGCCGTGGCGATGGGGCCGGCCCAGCCATCCACGACCTTGCCGTTGGTGGACAGCTCGGCGAGCTTCTGTGTGGTCGTGGTGTTGTAGACCTTGCCGGTACCGCTGGTGAAATCCACCGTCTGGCCACTGGCATAACCGTCGGGCTGAAAGAACAGCGGCGCGGTGATCTTCTGGCCCGCGGTGAATTGCGTCGCATAGGCAATGGCCGCGGCGGAGGCGTTGCCGCGTCCGAACAGATCCAGCGGCACGCAGTTGCCGTACCTGGCCGGATCCACCAGCGCCGCGTGACACACGACCTGGCCGGGATGAGCCGGATCGGCCACCGCGTCGACGGCCGCGAGGAAGTGATCGATGACCAGCCCGGTCTGGTAACCCTTGTTGTCCGCGGTGCCGTACTGGGCGTAGCCGTCCACATGCCAGCCCTGCAGCGCGCCCTGCGCGATCTCCCACTTGAAACCGGTGGTGCCCGAGTAGGTGTGGTTGTCCTGTTCCACGTGGCTGTCGCGGCCCAGGCCTTCGCGGTCGCCGACCAGGTTCATCTGGAAGGAGGTCAGGCCCTCGCTGTCCATGATCTGCGCCACCGCCGCCGGCAGGTAGGGATTCTCCCGGTAGATGGTGATGTGGGTGTCGATGCCGGGCACGTTGGCGAAGCGCCCACCATGGTCGCGCTGGTCGACCATGCTCTGGCCGGCGAGGCCCTGTACGTAGAGGTTCAGGTTGGGCGTGGCGTCGTAATCCAGATACAGGAAGGCATTGCCGCGCTGTGCCTCGGGCGCGAGATCCAGCAGGTCGGCCGTCGTGTCGTCGCCGCTGCCGCCGTTGAGGATCGACTGCGCGCTGGTCGCCGTGCCATCGCCGGGCACGAAGGGCGCGAGCGTGCCATCGGGCTGGAAATACCGGCGGTACAGCGCCGAGGTGGTGGGTACGCCGCTGTTGATCAGTCCGCCGAAGGTCGCGATGGAGGACACCACGTCCGGCCGGGTCACGTAGCGGGGCGACGCGGGATCGGTGCTTGGATTGTTGATCAGCGCATAGCCCTTGTACCAGCCGCGATCGGCGTAGCTGTCCACGCGGTCGGCATGGTAGTACTCGCCGCTGAGCAGCAGGTGCGCGCGCTCGCCCAGCTGTGTGCCGAACACGCCGGAGTAATCGGTGTTGTCGTGGTCGCCGCGGCCAGTGGTGCCACCCTGCGCGCCCAGCTGCCAGCCGTCGTACTTGGTATCCAGGATGAAGTTGACCGCGCCGGCGACGGCGTCGGTGCCGTACGCGGCCGACGCTCCGCCGGTCACCGTATCCACGCGCTTGATCAGCGCCTGCGGCAGGATGTTGATGTCGACGCTGCCATAACCGGTCGCAGGCACCACGCGGCGACCGTCCAGCAGCGTCAGCGTGCGGCCGCTGCCGCCGGTGTTCAGGCCGCGCAGGTTCAGGTTGCCCTCGCCCGGCGAGCTGAAAAAGCCGGTACGTACGTCGTTGGTGGTGTTGCCGTAGAACTGCGGCAGCTGGCTCAGCGCCGAGATCAGCGTGCTGGGCGACAGCGCCTGCAGCTCATCGGCGGACAGGGCGGTGACCGGAGTCGGCGTCTCCATGCCGACGCTCGACGCGATGTGCGAACCGGTGACGACGATTTCGCCGAGCTGCTGGTCATCCTTTGGAGCGTTGCCGGATTCCGCATCGGCCGCCGGCGCGACCTCGGCCAGCAGTCCCAGCAAGCCCGCGCCGAGCAACGCGCATGATCCACGATTGACGATGCCCATGGTTTCCCCGCCCTGAATCGTTCTGATGGCGGGGGCAGCGTACGGAGCGTGCGCGAGAGCTTGTAGAACCAGTCCGCGCGGGATTCATAAGTCCAGTTCCCGGCGCAGGACCTTTGCGAGCGTGGCCACCGCCGCGGGAATGCGTTCTTCCGGCGTGGAGGCAAAGCCGATGATCAGGCCTGCCCGCGGTGGCCCGACATGGCACACCGACAGGGGATCGACCTTGATACCCGCCGCGAGGCAACGGTCCGCGATGCGCAGGTCATCGGTGGAGTGCTTCAACGTTGCCGTGACGCGCAGGCCGCCTTCCGGAATGCGCGGCACCTCGAGGAACTCGGCCACCTGCGCCTGCAGCGCATCCAGCAGCGCGGTGCGACGCTTCACGTACAGCGTGCGCATGCGGCGCATGTGCTGCCCCATGTGCCCGGCGGCGTTGAAGCGCGCCAGCACCAGCTGCGTCAGCATCGGCACCAGCGTCGGCCGCAGCGCCAGGTTGTCCATCAGGCTTTCGGGCATTACCAGGTAGTTGGTGCGCAGACCGGGCGCGAACGGCTTGCTGACGCTGCCGCAGTAGAACACGCGCCGCGCGCGCGACAGTGTGTAGATGGGCGCGATGGGCTGCGGCATGTAGCGGTAGTCGCCATCGACCTCGTTCTCCAGGATCCATGCGCCGGTGGACTCGCACCAGTCCACCAGCAGCTCGCGCCGCGCCAGCGACAGCGTTGCGCCCGTCGGGTACTGATGGGTGGGTGAAACGATTGCCAGGCGCGCGCGTGGCGCGCGCCGCAACGCCTCCGGGACGATGAGGCCCTCGTGGTCGACTTCCACCGGCACCGGCATCACCCCGGCTCCCGCCAGGATGCTGCGCACCCATGGTCCGGCCGGTTCCTCGATCCATGCCGCGTCGCCGGCCAGGGCGACGCGCCCCACCATGAATTCCAGCGATTCCAGCGAACCCGCGAGCACGACGACCTGGCTGGCGCTGCAACGAATGCCGCGCGCGGCGGCCAGGTATTCCGCGATCGCCTGGCGCAGTTCCAGTTCGCCCTGCGGGTCGCCGTAGCCGATGGCATTGAGCGGCCGCTCGCGGCAGATCTGGTTCGTGAGGCGCGCCCAGGTGGACCACGGAAAGCGGTCGATGGCGGGCATGCCCGGCGCGAGCGGCAGCTGGTAGCTGCGGGCGTCGAGCCGGGCGACGGCGTTGCGCGCGGTGGTGTCGGAGGACGCGGCGATCGTGGCGGGCGGCGCAAACTGCTGCGGCGGGACATCCGCCACGAACACTCCCGCGCCGGCACGCGTGACGAAGTAACCTTCCTCGACCAGGCGGTCGTAGGCTTCCACGGCCGTGGTGCGCGAAACGCCGCAATCCAGCGCCAGCTGCCGCGACGAGGCGACACGCTGGCCGCCGCGCATGCGGCCGTCGGTGATGGCTGCGCGGAAGAATCGCACGATCTGGTCCTGCAGCGAGACACCGCGGTCGCGCTCCAGCGCGAGGCTGCTCCACAACGGCGGCACATTGGCTTGCGGCATGTCACTCCCCCCGAAGATCTCTGCTATCGTCCCACAGTGTCGCGCAAGGCGGACGGGGGAGCCGTGCAGGGCAGATCGAAGCCACATCATGGCTACTACGTGTTGGCCATATTGGCGGCCGGATACGCGCTCAATTCCCTTGACCGGTCGATCCTGAGCCTGCTGCTGGAGCCGATCCGTCACCAGTTTCACCTGGGCGATACGCAGCTTGGCCTGTTGAATGGCCTGGCCTTCGCCGCTTTCTATTCCACGCTGGCGATTCCGGTTGCGACGCTGGCCGACCGCTGGCATCGCCGCAACGTGGTGGTCCTGTCGGCGGTGGTGTGGACGTTGATGACGGCGTATTGCGGACTGGCAGGCAGTTTCGCCGCATTGCTGGTGGCACGCATGGGTGTGGGAACCGGTGAAGCCGGCGCCGGCCCCGCCTCGCACGCGCTGCTGGCCGGGTACTTTCCGCCAGGGCGGCGCGCCATGGCGCTCGGCCTCTTTGCCCTCGGCGCCCCCCTTGGCACGATGCTGGCGGGAGGCGTGGGCGGCTGGGGAATCGATCATCTGGGCTGGCGCGGCACGATGCTGCTGGCTGCCGCGCCGGGCCTGCTGCTGATCCCCCTGCTGCTGGCGACGGTGGCGGAGCCACCGCGTCCGCAGATGGAAAAACTTGCAGCAGCCCCGCCGTTGCGCCTCGCGCTGTGGTCGCTGTGGTCGCAGCCGGCATTCCGCCATCTCTGCATTGCCTGCGGACTGCATTCGGCCGCGATGTATGGAGCACAAGGCTTCAACCCGGCCTATCTCACGCGCACGCATGGATGGAGCGGAGCCGAGGTCGGAGAGCTGGTGACGGCTACCGGCCTGACAGGCCTTGCGGGCGTGTTCCTCGGCGGTGTGCTGTCCGACCGCCTCGGCGGCAGGCGCGGGGATCCTCGCTGGTCGCTGTGGGTGCCGGGTCTGGCGGCGCTGGCGGTGATTCCGGTGCAGCTGCTGGGTTATCTCGGCGCCGGAGCGCCGATGGCCGCGGCATTCGTGCTGGCCAGCCTGCTGAACCTGATGTTCTTCGGCCCGGCTTACGCGACGGCCCAGACGCTGGCGGCGCCGCGCACACGGGCGGTCGCCGCCGCCGCCATCCTGTTTTCCAAGTCGATGGTCGGAATGGGATTCGGCCCGCTGCTGATCGGCGCGGCCAGCGATCTGCTGGCGCCGGTGGCCGGCACGCAGTCACTGCGGCTGGGATTGCTTCTCGCGCCACTCTTCAACCTGTGGGCAGCCGTGCACTTCTTCCGCGCGGCACGCCACGTGCAACACGCCGGTCCGGCGCAGGCACCGCACGGCACGCCGGACCCGCGCGTCACGTAGCGATCCCGGGCGCGGCCGCTCCGCGAACTGGACTTATCAACTCTGCGCAGATTGGCCCTACAAGGGCGGCGGCACGCTTCGTAACCTCCCCGGCAGACCGCGGTGCGTCATCACCGCGGTGAGCCGAACAAGACATACATCTCGGGGAGTCCAAAGTGTTCAGAAACACTGCATGCGTATCGCGCGCGCGCGCTTCGCTGGCCGTTGTCATGGGTGGTGCCGCCCTTTTGCTGTGCTCGTCCGCGCTGTTCGCCGCGGAGGACAAGGCTGCCACGAAGGACGATGACCAGGAACTGGCCGAGGTGCAGGTGACCGGCACGCGCATCCAGTCGCCCAACGTCACCGCCGCGAACCCCATCACCTCGATCAGCGGCGAGGAAATGCGGCGCCTTGGCATGGTCAATGTCTCCGATGCGCTGCTGCAGCTGGTACCGCAGAATATATCGACTTATCAGCCGGGACTGACCGGCGACATCCAGAACAGCGGTGCCGCAGAAATCGGTCTCATCGGCGGCGCGGGCACCGGTGCCAGGGCTGTCGATCGCGGTTCGTTTTTCATCGGCAATACCATCGCCAACCTGCGCGGCCTTGACCCGCAGTTCGGCACGCGCACACTGACGCTGGTGGACGGCCGGAACCAGGTGTCCACTTCCAGCCAGGCCAACGTCGTCGACCTGAACATCATCCCGTCGAACCTGCTGGAACGCATGGACGTGGTGACCGGCGGCGCCTCGGCGACCTACGGTTCCGGCGCGATGGCCGGCGTGGTCAATCTGGTGCTGAACCACCGGCTCCAGGGCATCAACCTGGACATGGACTATGGTGTGACCCAGCGGGGTGACGGCGGCAGCCCTCACGTTGCACTGTCAGGCGGCACGTCGATGTTCGAGGGCAAGGGCCACATCCTGCTCGGCGGGGAGTGGCAGAAACAGTCGCCCATCCGCAACTGCGCCGCGGCCCGCGACTGGTGCGCGCGGTCGCTGGGCATGTTCACGAATTCGAGCAGCGATACGTCGGATGTCACCGCTCCGCTGCAACCCTATCCGCCGGTGCCGGGCTTCGGCGACCTGAACGGCGACGGAATCAACGACCTGCCCGCCCATTTCGAAGTCGCGAACGTGCGTTACAACCAGTTCTCGCCCGAAGGCGTCATCTACAACAACAACACCAGCACAGACCCGAACACGCTGCCCACGTACGGGTACCGCTTCACGGCGGATGGGACCGGTGTCGAACAGTTTCCCTACGGCTATCGGGGCGCCACGTCTGCCAGCACCACGATGAACGGTGACGGGCCGCTGGTGACCACCGGCACGACGCTCCTGCCGAGCAGCCAGCGCAAGACGCTGTTCGAGAATTTCGAATACGACTTCACCCCGACGACCACCGCGTATCTGCAGGGCAATTACGCGGCGACCAACGCCACCAACAGGAATCCCTACACGACCAGCACCGCCTGCGTTCGTTTCAACACGCAGGGTGTCGCGTCGCTGCCCGGTGCGGCGGTGGTGGCGGGGCAGCGCGTCCAGTTCGGCACCTACGGCGAAACTTTCAACGTGAACGGCGCGGCTGCTCCCCAGACGCCGGACGCCGCCTGGAACAACGCGGCGTTCCGCGCGTTCGTGGGCGCATCCCTCACGGTTCAATCCGGCAGCACCAAAAGCAGTCTGGATGCCGCAGGCAATACTCCCTCGAGCGGTGGGCTCACGAGGAGAAGCGCACCCTGGCTGATCCGGCCTGCGGATGTCACCAACAGCGCCAGCCAGGACACGGGCGGCGCATTTGGCAGTACCACGACGGCTCCGCCAAGCACCTACCAGTTCTCTTCGAACGTGAAGGAGGCCCACTGGCGGCTGACCACCACCGCCAGCGGCGGTATCTACTGGAACCTCGACTACATCATCATGGCCCAGCCATTCAATGACCCGGGCACGCCGCAGGTATTGCCCACGCTGGGGCCCAATGCCTACGCCTTCCTCGGTCAGTTGAGTGCCGATGCGCTTTATCAGGTGGAGGCGGCTAACAACCGCTCCCCGGGCACAGGCACGCAGAACAACGCCACGAACGGCCTGTTCGGCACCACCCCCTGCGCCGGTTTCACCGCCATCAAGAAGGTCTGGAACCCCCAGATCCAGCAGTCGACCACCCAGACTTCGAATACCTGGGGCGCCACCGCAGGCGTGCGTGGCCGGTTCGGGGCTGACTGGAAGTGGGAGGGTTATTACCAGTACGGCGCGACCGACAGCAACTCGACGCAGTACAACGCGGCTACCAATCTCAGCTTCGATTTCGCCATGGACGCGGTCATCGACAACCGGGCGACTGTCGACGGCCAGCCCAACCCCACTTACAACCAGCCGGTCTGCCGGGTGACACGCGACGGCGTGCCGATTCTCGACACCACGGGCGTGCCGATGAGCGATCCGGAGGGACTGGCGCAACTGGTTGCGGGCTGCAAGCCGCTCAATATTTTCGGCACGACTTCCGTCGCCGGCTTCGGAATGACCGCCGCGCAGATGGCCGAGTTGCAGAAGGAGGCGCTGGCATATGCTTTCAAGAACAGCGTTTCCGACGGCTCCACCAATCTCCAGACCCTGTCTTTCAATACCAATGGCACACTGTGGCAGGGTTGGGCCGGGCCGCTGACGGGTGCGTTCGGCGCGCAGCTCACGCAGAACACCGTGGACAACAGCGGCACGCAGGGCCCGTTCTACGAACGCGCCGACCTGAGCACCTGGGGCGATGCCTTTGGCGGCAAGACCCGTACCGCGGAGGGGTTCACGGAGTTCAACATGCCGCTGGTCAACGGCCAGGACGGCATCAACCTGTGGTCGGTGGATGGCGCGGCCCGCTACACCTCGTACTACGACAAGGGTGGGGCGGGTACCACCGGTGCCCATGCCACGCAGGAGACGCTGAACTGGAAGTTTTCCACCGAATTCTCGCCCTTCGACTGGGTCCGGTTCCGTCTGACTCGTTCGCGCGACCTGCGTGCGCCGGACTATCGCGATCTGTTCCTGAACCAGCCGTCGCTTCCCGACCAGGCGAGCGGCACGAACTACTGGCGCGATGCCACGGACGTGAGCAACGAGAACCAGACCGAGCGCTGGGGACTGGTGCGGGTTGGCAACCCCGATCTCAAGCCCGAGAAGAGTGACACGCTGACACTGGGCCTGGTGCTGCAACCGGGTGGCTGGGCGCAGGGCATGAATTTTTCGGCTGACTACTACACCATCGTGGTCAAGGGCGGCATCTACACGCCGTACAACTTCGTCGATCCAACCGGCAACCAGGCCGGGTCGTGCTGGTACGACAGCGGCAACTCGTCCGATCCGGACAGTCCCAACTTCGGCAAGAAGCTGTACAACCCGGATCTTCCCGAGTGCCAGGCCATTACCTTCGCGCAGCTGAAGGATGCGGATGGCAATCCGATTCCGGGAAGCCGCGATCTGACGGACATCGTTTCAGTGACCGCCACCAAGCCTGCCAATGGATTCCCATACCAGCGGCGCGGCATCGATCTGGCGCTGAGCTACAACTTCCCGCTGAACAGGGCCTTCGAGGGAGTGCCGGGGTCGCTGTCCCTGACCGCGCGGGGTACGCGGGCTCTGGAGGCCTCGGGTGAATATCAGACCGCGAACTGCACCAATTTCGTGACCATCGAAGGCACCACGCAGTGCACGGACTCGCTGCGCTTCATTGATCTGGTTGGCCAGATCCGCTCCAGCACGTTCATTCCCGGCGTGTCGGCCACACCGAAGTGGACGGGCAACTTCGTCACCTCTTACCTGTATGGCAATCTCACGACCAGCCTGTCGGCGCGTTACATCGGTGGCGCGAAGTTCGACAACACGTGGAGCGCGCCAGGTGATCCTGGTTACTACGTGGTGGCGCAAACCGGACAGATCCTGCTCTCGAATGGCAGCGTCGACAACAACACGGTCAAGCCGTACTTCAACTTCAGCCTGAATGCGTCCTACAACCTGAAGGTCGCCGAACTGAAGCAGTTCCAGGTATTCGGGACGATCAACAATCTGTTCGACAAGGATCCGCCTTTCACGGGTGGCGGCATTTCGGGCGCCAGTGCCGGCTTCAACGACACGCTGGGTCGCGCCTTCCGCATGGGCGTGCGCATGAAGTTCTGATCCGGGCCGGGACAGGACATCGTTTTTCGAGGGGGAGTGCATGAATTCGCTATTTGGTTGTTTCCGGGTCGTGGCTGCCGCCCTGTGCGGCGTCGCGTTGGTGGCATGCAATGCCGTCAGGAGTGTGGACAGTGAGCCCACCATTGCCAATCCGGCGCAGAAGGTGGTCCTCGGTGGCAAGATCACCGGACTGGGTACGCGGCGTCCGCTGGTGCTGCAGAACAATGGCCAGGATTCCTGTGTCCAGCCCAAGGACCCCAACAACCCCTCCGGCGACCAGATCGTCGGTGAGTGCTCGTTCTTTGGTGTCTTGAACCAGCCGACCTCCGACTTCAGTTTCGGCGCACTTCCGGTCGGCAGCACCTACAACCTCACGGTGAAGCGGCAGCCGTTTGCCAAAATCTGCACGATTGCCAACGGTTCGGGCACTTTGGGGGCCACCGGTCCCGCCACTCCCATCCAGATAAGCTGCACGGATGACCCGGCCGTGACGCACTACTCCGTCACCGTCGGCATCGCCGCCGCAGCCTCCAGTCTCCCGGGCCTCAAGCTCACGCTGACGACCGAGAACGGGTCTTGGGACGTGGCCGCAACCGGCCTGACGAGCTATACGTTCGCGGATACTCCGGGCAATCCCGGCTATGTATTCAACAGCGGATCAAGCCCGCCCGTGATGGGATTCAGGGTGACCGCCACGATTCCCGGCGCCACCCCGACCGATCCTGTGATCAATTGCTTCGTGAACAACAACGACACGACCACGCCGAGGCTGCTGGTAACGAACACTGGCGGAAACATCGACGACAGCACCACGCCGCCGGCGGCCGCCATAGCGCCGTCCCGCAACGTGGACAGCACATATGGAATACAGGTCGTTTCGTGCGGATTCCAGGTCCGCGCCGCCGCGGAATACAGCGCGCGTACAGGAGAGACCGCTCCGACCATTGCGAGCGGCGATGGCGTGACGCTGTTGCTGCGCAAGCAGCCCTCCGAAGTCGACGTGGCGACGGTCAAGCTCACCTCGTTGAATGGTGCCCTCACGCCATTCCTGGCTCTGGATGCGGCCGGCAATGCGACCACGACCCCCTATCAGGCTACCAGCGACGCGAACGCCTTCTATGAAGTGGTAGTCAAGAGTTCGCCCGCCGGGATGGCCTGCATACCGGGCTATAGCACCACCGGGGGTAACGCACCCGTGGTCACCGCGACTCCAGCCCTCCCTGCAATTGGGAAGGTGACAGATGCCGGCGCCGTGCTGTTGATCAAACCGGCTTCCACCGAAGTTGCAGGCAGCTGGATCGTCGATCGCGTGGTGCGCTGCAGGACAGTTCCCGCGGCATCTGGCCAGTTGCGAGGGGTATACCAGCAGACCGGCACGACCACGACTACGACCACCATAACGACGACCGCTCCCGCGACCACGGTCGCGGCCAGCACCGCCGTGAACCGCAATTTCCTCGCGCTCTTCGAGGATGGCACCTATCTTTTCGGCGCCCATGCTTCCAGTGTCCTGAGCAGCGGTGTGGAGCAGGGGTTCTACGTCTACGATCCAGCAGCGCACTCGATTGTCTTCACCGCCCTCACCGACACCAGCGGTTCCGGAGGAATGAATAATGCGGGAGCCGCCGAGACGATGAGCAATGTGGTCAAATCCGCGGGCGGAAGTCCCGGCACCATCACTGGGCATTACAGCAACAGCACCACGACCGGCCTGGTCCTGGGCAGCGGCGCCCTCACCGTGGCCTATAACGGTGGCACTGCCACCAACGTGACCGCGGCCACGTACGCCACGGCCGCCGCGCTGGCCGCGGCCATCAATACCGCCGCCACGGCTGCGGGCGCCGGATCAACCGCGATTGCGGTCGCAACCAGCGCCAATGAGATCCAGATCACCGCACCGGCCGGCGGCGGCGTGGTGGTTGCAGGATCCTTGGCCGCGGGCCTGGGTCTCGGCACGGTCGCCGCTGGCGCGACGGCCGTTTCCACCGGCGTGGCCAATGCCACCAAGACGGTAAGGACAGACATGGACTGGACCCTGACCGAGGTTGGGCCGGACACCACCGACCATACCGCAACGCTGCTGGATGGCGGCTGGGTCACCTGGGACGTCAACCGGTTGACCGAGGACCGGCGCCGCGTGTTCATCTACCAGCACGGCAAGTACCAGGCCGTCCATATCGGAGTCAACGGGATCGGCAACATGCAGGACGCATGCTATGTCAGCGACATCGGTGAGTCAGGCACATGGGTGCGGCAGGGCGCGAGGTCAGGATGCTCGCTGCCGGTCGTCACGACCAAATCGGATGGCTCGGCGCCCACGAGCAGCGGACTGGCGTCCCTGGATGTTCCCAATCCGACCACGTCCCCCGCCCTCACTCCGGGCTTCCAGGGCAAGTGGCCGCAGTCCACCGATCCCACCTACAGCGATGGCAGGCCGTATTCGCCCGTGGACTTCGAAGTCAGGCCGGCGGGCACAGTGGCGAATGATCCGGTTTGCCCGAACTCGGACAAGCTGACGGTGTGGGACACGAAGAACGGGGTGCGCCTGGATCAGCTCACTCCGCCAATTCCTCCCATCGTACTGTGCCGGGTAACTGCCAACTGAATGCGCTGAGATGCGCATGAGATGCGCATGAGATGGAAATGGACATGACCCGTTTGAAGAGCCACGTTCTTGCTCCGCTGTTGCTGGGAATTGCGACCTGCGCAATGGCGGCCTCGGCATCGGCCCCTGCCACGAGCGCGGAATCGGACGCCACGACACCCGCGGCGCAGCCTCGGGCCACGCGTCCTGCCCAGAGCGGCTATCTGTCCGCCGATGCCGTCGACATGCTGGCGGTGCTGCCCGCCGCGCCCCGTCCGGGAGAAGCGCGCTACGAGAATGACCGGCGCATCTTCCGTGAAACGCGCGCGCTGCAGGGTTCACCGCGCTGGCAGCTGGCTGCCGACGACGCCGACCTCAGCGCGACTGCCATGCTGAGGGATTTTTCCTGCAGCCTCGACATCGAGCTCACGCCGCAGCAGGCGCCGCGCCTGGTGCAGCTGCTGCAGAAAGCCACGCACGACGGCGCGCAGTCCATGCTGAAGGCCAAGGAGTACTACAAGCGGCAGCGGCCTTTCTGGATCGATGAAGGTCCCATCTGCCGCCCGCGCGATGAGCTGGGCAAGACCTATGACTACCCCTCTGGTCATACCACCGCAGGCTGGACCTGGGCGCTGGCGCTGGCGCAGGTGGCGCCCGAACATGCGACCGCCATCTTCGCGCGCGGCCGCGCCATCGGCGACAGCCGCATCGTCTGCGGTGTGCACAACGCTTCCGCGGTGGAGGCCGCGCGCCTGCTGACCAGCGCGGTCATGTCGCTGGTGACCATTACTCCGGCCTACCAGCAGGATCTGGCGGCGGCACGCGCGGAACTGGCCGGGTTGCGCGCGGCCAGCCACCTGCAACCGCAGCCGGCGCGCTGTGCGGCGGAGGCGCAGCTGATACGCGTTCCCTGAGGATTGCGGTAACGGATAGCCAGACGTCTACGTCTATATGTGGCGCGCCCGGCGCGATTCGAACGCGCGACCCCTGCCTTCGGAGGGCAGTACTCTATCCAGCTGAGCTACGGGCGCTTGCGGTGGGGCTGCAAGCCTACTAAACCACGGCCCCAGCGGCCAGCATTACGAGCAAGGCGCCCTACAGCCACCCCTTCTGCCTGAACCACAGGTACGGCACCACCGACGACACCACCATCAGTCCGATCGCGCCCCAGAAACCCCACGGCTGCGCCGAGGTGGGGATGTGCGTGAAGTTCATGCCGAAGATGGCGCCGATCACCGACGGCGGCAGCATGAACACGGTGACCACCGAGAAGATCTTCAGGATGTTGTTCTGGTCGATGTTGATCATCCCCAGCGTGGCATCGAGGATGAAGTTCAGGTTGGTGGCGAGGAAGCTGGCGTGGTCGCTCATGGCCACCACGTCGTGCGACAGCGTGCGCAGGCGCGTGCGCACGTCCTGCGGTATGGCCAGCTGCGACTGCTGCACGAAGGCCAGCAACCGCGACAGGCTGGCGAGGCTCTCGCGTGCCTTGGCGATGAGTTCGCCGCTCTGGCCCACCACTTCGAGCACCTTGCGGAAATCGCGCTGGCTGCGGCGCGCCTTGCCGCCGGCCGGCATGCGGTGGCTGAACACCTCGACCGAGGCGCCGTCCATGTCGCTGCTGACGCGCTCGATCACATCCGCGATTCGCTCGACGATGGATTCGAGCAGGCCGGCGAGCACCGCCTGCGCGGTGGTGTTGGCCAAGGGATGGCGCTCGGTGTGCGCCACGAAGCGCCGCAGCGGCAGCGGATCCACGTAGCGGTTGGTCACCAGCCGCGCGCCGCGCAGGATGAAGGTGATCTGCGCGTTCTCCGGCAGCTGCGTATCGAGCTTGGTGACCACGGTGGCGGTCAGGTACAGCGCGCCACCTTCCTCGTACAGCCGGCTCGAGGATTCGATGTCGCGCATTTCCTCGCGCGTCGGGATGTCCAGACCCAGCCGCTGCTCGACCAGCTTTTCCTCTTCGAGCGTCGGCTCCAGCAGGTCGAGCCACACGGCCTCTTCCGGCAGCGGCGCATTGGTGTTGCGCTCGAGCGGCCGCAATCCCGTGGGCGTGAGGCAGTAGACGGAGAGCATGCGCGAGCGGCCGCTGGCGTCCCGCGCCGCGGGTCAGTGATTCTTCTCGGACGCGGCCAGGTCGTTGACGAGCTGGATGAGCTGCGTCGGTCCGCCGGCCATGCCCACGTCGGTGCGGTACCTGCCGTTCACGATGAAGGTGGGTACCGAGTCGACGCGGTACACGCGCATCAGTTCGTTGGCATGCTGCAGCTTCGTGCTGACCGTGAAGCCGGTGGAAGTCTGCTGGAAGTCATCGGCCTTGATGCCGTTCTCGACGGCGAAGGTCTGCTGCAGCTGCTGGGTTTCCGCGTCGGTCTTGCCCACCAATACATTGCCCTTGCGGTGGATCTCGTCGAAGGCCTTGGCCACCAGGTCGTCGCGGCCCAGCGCCTCGATGGTGTAGAACAGCCGCGCGTGCGAGGTCTTCACCGCATCCCAGGTGACGTGCTCCTGCACGAACTTCACGTACGGAGGCAGTTTCTTCTTCCACGCCTCCACATAGGGATTCAGCTCGTAGCAGTGCGGGCAGCCCAGCCACAGGAACTCGATGACCTCCACCTGGCCGGGATCGGCGTTGGTGGGCTGCGCCGGCACCACGGCTTCATAGTTCTTGCCGATCTGCCAGTGGCCCGCCAGCGTCTGCGCAATGGGCGCGTTCGGCGCGGCTGGCGTCACGGCGGTCTCCGGCGCGGCCGGGGTTGATGGCGCAGCGGCCGGCGCGGCATCGGCGGCCGGTGAGGTGGCGCTGGCGGCCGGCTCACTGGAACTTGCAGGAGCAGGTGCCACCGGCTTCTGCGAGCAGCCGGCCAGCGCAGCGGCCGCGAGACCCAGGGCGAGCAGCAGCGGTTTCATGTCAGCGCAGGCCCTGGATGTAGGAAGCCAGGTTGCGCCGGTCCTCGGCGCTGAGCCGCGCGGCGATGGTCGCCATGATGGGCGCGTTGGGACTGGCCTGCGACTTGCCCTGCGCATCCTTGTTGTAGCGGGTGCCGCTGGCGTAGCTGTCGAGCTGCTTCATCGTGTACACGGCATGCTGGGCCTGCAGGGCGGGATAGCCGGCCGCGGGAACGCCGCGACCCACCGGGCCATGGCAGCTCATGCACGCCGGGATGCCGCGCGTGCCGTCGCCATCGCGATACAGCCTTTCGCCGGCCTTCCAGTAGGAGGGATCGGCCTCGTTGCCGGTCGGCGTCTGCACGGCGAAGAAAGCCGCCACGTCCGCGATGTCCTGGTCGGACAGATCCTGCACGATGGGTTGCATCAGCGGATTCGGGCGCATGCCGGTCTTGATGCGCCTGACCTGGTCGCTGACGTAAGCGGCGTTCTGGCCGGCGATCACCGGCCATTCCGGATTGGTGCTGTTGCCATTGAGGCCATGGCAGGCCACGCAGACCGCTGCCTTGGCCGAACCAGCCGTGGCATCACCATGGACGTCGGCGGCGAGGCCGCTCCCGGCGCTGAACCCGAGCAGGAGAAGAGCGGTGGCGAGAATGCGATGCGACATGAGACCTCGAAGCTCCCAGAAAGACCGGTGCAGTGAGCGCGGGATTGTACACTAACGCCTTGATTTTCAGCCCGTTGTGTCCCCGGAAAGCGCCGCCCTTGACCCAGTTTCCCGAAGTCCAGTTCCTCAAAAGCGTGGCCGCCCCCGGCCAGTTTCCGCCCGACGAGGGCTGGGAGGTCGCGGTCGCCGGGAGGTCCAATGCCGGCAAGTCCAGCGCGATCAATGCCTTGCTGGCACGCAGGGGAATGGCGCGCACCAGCCGTACGCCGGGTCGCACGCAGCTCTACAACTACTTCCAGCTCGCACCCGGCCGGCGGCTGGTGGACCTTCCCGGCTACGGGCATGCGAAGGTGGACGCGGCCACGCGCGCCAGCTGGGAACCGCTGGCCGAAGCCCTGCGCAGCCGGCGCAGTTTCGCAGCGATGCTGCTGGTCGTGGATGCACGCCGCGGCGTCGGGGATCTGGATCTGGCCATGCTGGAATGGGCCGGCTGTCAGCCCGCGGCGACGCATGTGCTGCTGGCCAAGGCGGACAAGTTGCCGCGCGGTCAGGCACAGCAGGCGCTGCAGGCTGCCGAACGTGTGCTGGAGGGGCGGGCGAGCTGCCAGCTTTTTTCCGCGCATCGCGGCGACGGGGTCGACGCGGCGCGCGCGGTGCTGCGGGGATTCCAGAAAGAAATAACCCCGGCGGAAAACCGCCGGGGTTGAAGTGCCGTCGGGCAGGTCTCGATGCCGGACGGCGAACCCGCTCAGGGAGGGAAGCGGGAAGCGCTTTGCGGCGCTCGAATGTTTGGAGCAGGAGTGCCCCGGTAAGTTCCGTCGTCGGGCGCGCGAATCGTTAAGAAATCGTTACCCGTTTGCGGCGCAATGGCGCTGCGTTGCCGCGAAACTGAATGCGAGCTTAACGCCGCCGGGCTCATCGCCAGCGGCGCGAGATCGCACCACTCCACGCCGATTCCCCATTGATCCTGTCGCGCAACGAATCCCCATGTGCCCGCCGCCGGCAAGCCGGCATTGCGGCCGCGCGGAATCTGCACACACACCATGCCCAGCGATGGCAGGGGCAGCGACGTTTCGATGAAACCTCCGCTGACACTGAGGTTGCGAAGTATTCCGGTGCCGGTGAAGCCTGCGCCGCTGATGCGCACCGGCAGATCCACGGCGATCCTGTTGCCCCAGCGATGTTCCATGTTCGTTCTCCATCGCATATGCCCGGGCGGAGCATCGCACCGTGGCGCGGCGGCGGACATACGAAGGAATACCTAAGGGTCGGGGAGCGGCCGGCGAGCGCCCGAGAGTGCGCGCTTCAGACATCCCGGGTGTCCAGCACCATCCGCACCAGTTGCGCCACCGAACTCGCGCCCATCTTCTCCATCACGTGCGCGCGGTGGATCTCCACGGTGCGCTGCGAGAGCCCGAGCTTCGCGGCCATGACCTTGTTCTGCATGCCCTGCGTGAGCAGTTCCAGTACTTCCTTTTCGCGCGGCGTCAGCGACTCCAGGCTCGCGCGGATGCCGTCGTGCTTCAGCAGCGCGGTGCGGTTGTCGCGGTCGCGGGCCAGCGCCTTCTGGATGCGGTCGATCAGGTCCTGGTCGCGGAACGGCTTCTGCAGGAAGTCGAAGGCCCCGTGCTGCATGGCCTCCACCGCCATCGGTACGTCACCGTGGCCGGTGATGAAGATCACCGGGATGATGGCGCCGCGCAGGTTGAGCTGCTGCTGCAGTTCCATGCCGCTCATCGAGGGCATGCGGATGTCCAGCACCAGGCAGCCTGGCTGGGATGCATCGAAGGCGGCGAGGAATTCCGCCGCCGACGCCAGCGGCGTCGCGGCAATGCCCACGGAACGCAGCAGCAGGCGGATGGACGAGCGCACTCCGGCGTCGTCATCGACGATGAATACAACCGGCGGCTTTTCCTTCATGCGACGTTCCCGGCGGCGGGCAGGGTGAGGATGAAGCGGGCGCCGCGCGGCTCGACCGGCTCATGGCGCAGGCTGCCGCCATGGGCCTCGGCGATGGTACGGCTCATCGGCAGGCCGAGGCCGGTGCCCTTCTGCTTGGTGGTCAGGAACGGATCGAACATCCGGTCGAGAATCTCCGGCGCCACGCCGGGTCCATTGTCGCAGACCTCGATCTCGCAGTCGCCTGCATCGTTGCGCCGGCTGCGCACCAGTACTTCACGCCGGCCGGCGGCGTCGCCCGCGGTGGATTCCAGCGCATTGCGGATGAGGTTCAGCAGGGCCTGCATGATCTGCGTGGGATGCACGAACACCTCGGGCGCGTCCGCGTGCAGGTCGAAGCGGATGCTGACCCCGTGCATGCGGGCATCGGCCAGCGTCAGCAGCCGCAGTTCCTCGACCAGGCGCGCCACCGGGGTGTTTTCCCGCGCCTCCTCGCCACCACGCACCAGCTCGCGCAGCCGCCGGATGATGGCGCCGGCGCGCAGGGCTTCGCCCGCAATCTCGCGCACGGCCTCGCGGACCTCGTCGAGCTCGGGCTCCGGCATGGCGAGGAAGCGCTCGCTCGCGCGGGCGTAGTTGGCGATGGCGGTCAGCGGCTGGTTGAGCTCATGGGCGATGCCGGCGGCCATTTCGCCCATGGTGGCCATGCGGCTCACATTCATCAGGCGATCCACCGAGCGGCGCGCCTCGTGCTGGACGTCGGCGATGTGTTCGTGCTGGGCGGTGGTGTCGCGGATGAAGCCGACAAACTGCGGCGGCTCGGCGCCGGCCACGCGGCCGACCGACACGAAGGCAGGAAACGCGCGGCCGTCGCGCCGCTGTGCCTGGAGCTCGCGGCCGATGCCGATGATGCGCGACACGCCGGTCTGCAGGTAGCGCGCGATGTAGCCGTCGTGCGCACCGCGGGCGGCTTCAGGCATCAGTACGCCGACATTCCTGCCGGCCAGTTCGCCGGGCGGCCAGCCGAACATGCGCTCACCGGCCCCGTTGACGGCCTGGATGCGACCGGTCTGGTCCATCAGGATGACCGCGTCGACTGCGGCATCCATCACGGCTAGAAGCTGGCTGGAAGGCATGGCGCAGTATCGCCCGCCAGCGGGAATTTCCGCCTACGCATTTTCCGCAATTGCTGGCGACCGTCCGATCAGCTGGCGAGCAGCGACTGGATCATTCCGAGCAGCTCATCCGCGTTGATGGGCTTGCTGGTCACGCGCAGGTGCTCGTCGCGCCGCAGGCCGGCGATCGCCGAGGAGGTGTCGCCGGTGACGAGGATGGCGCCGAAGTCATCGCCGAGTTGCGCGCGTACCGCCGCGATCACGTCGGTGCCACGCGTGCCGCCCTCGAGATGGTAATCGGAGATGACGAGCCGGATATCCGGGCTTTCCTGCAGGCGCAGCAGCGCCTCTTCCTGCGTGGCGGCCGTGGCCACACGGTAGCCTTCGCCCTTCAGGAACATGCGCGTGGCGTTGCGTACCCCGGGGTCATCCTCCACCAGCAGCAGGTGGTTCGAGCCGCCGCCCCGCGCCGGGCGGGCGCGCCGGGTGCCGCTGGTTGCAGCCGCCTCTTCGCCTGCGGCATTGCTGGCCGGCATTTCCAGCGCGAATGTCGAACCTGCGCCCGGCTGCGAGCGCACGTCGATGCGCAGGTTCAGCAGCCGCACCACGTGCTGCACGATGCTGAGGCCGAGTCCGTAGCCGTCGCGCGAGGTGTTGGTGGCCACGCCCACCTGGTAGAACTCGTCGAATATCAGCGGCAGGTTTTCCGGCGCGATGCCGACACCTGTATCGCACACCTCGATGCGCACCAGCGAGCCGCTGACGCTGGAACGCAGTTGCACCCAGCCGCGGCTGGTGTACTTGATCGCGTTGGAAACGAGATTCTTCAGCGCCTGCGCCACCAGCGCCGGGTCGGAGCGCGCCCTGGCGCCGGTCGGCTCGACCACCAGTTCCAGGCCCTTGCTCGCGGCCAGGCCGGCGAACTCCCGGCGCAGTTCGTCGAGCAGCTGCGCGACCTTGAAGTCGGTGATGTCCGGCTTGATCGCGCCGGATTCCAGCTTGCTGATGTCCAGCAGCGCGTTCAGCAGGCGCGACATCGCGGTCACGGCCTCTTCCTGCTGCTCGAGCACCTCGCGCGCATCCGCGTCGTTGACCAGCCGACGCAGCGCGCCATTGAGCAGCGCCAGCGACTGCAGCGGCTGGCGCAGGTCGTGGCTGGCTGTGGCAAGGAAGCGGCTCTTGCCGAGATTGGCGCGGTCGGCCGCCGCGCGTGCCTCGCGGATCTCGCGCTCCACGCGCATGCGGTCGGTGACGTCGCGGATCGCCGCGGCCACCATGACGCGGCCATCCTGCTCGATGGGACTGAGACTGATCTCCACCGGGAATTCCGAGCCGTCCTTGCGCAGTGCGAACAGGTCCAGCCCGTTGCCCATCGGCCGCGTGCGCACGGACCGGGTGTAGTTGCTCCGGTGTGCGACGTGCCGCATGCGGAAGCGCCCCGGCAGCAGCTTCTCGATGGGGTAGCCGATGACCTCCTCTCGTTCGTACCCGAACAGCGCCGGCACCTGCCGGTTGGCAAACAGCACCATGCCGGCATCGTCGATGACGATCATGGCATCGGGAGCGGATTCCAGAACGCTCCGAACGAGATCGGCGGGCAGCATCGCTCGGGCCCTGAGGAAGGAAGCGCCATAGCACCACGATTCCCACGGCCGCACAAGCGCCGCCTGTTGCTGGCAGCGGCGCTGGAGATTACGGATCGATTACGGCGCAGCGAGCCGAGCGCTGACCTTCGCATCGATCAGTGTCACGAGGTCCGACACGTCATCGATCACGGAAGCGGAACTGATGAAGTCCACACCCGGGAGTTTTTCCCGACCGGAGCTGGAAGTCATGACATCTATGACCCGAGCGGGATCGGGCAGCCGCGCAAGGAAAGCGCTCACGGCACGCGGCGGCGAGCCGAATTCCCAGCCATGCACGATGACGATGGCCTGCCAGTCCGTGCCGTTGATGTCACCCAGGTCGGTGACGTCGACGACCTTGACGTAGCCA
>Ga0335083_10003313_pt1 | contig 20935 bp, 13 predicted proteins | sample Lox_Sample_42_FD_206716 | JGI IMG/M metagenome (GOLD analysis project Ga0335083, IMG submission 206716) | Soil microbial communities from Loxahatchee National Wildlife Refuge, Florida, United States - Lox_Sample_4.2 | ecosystem: Environmental > Terrestrial > Soil > Wetlands | place: USA...
GACGACGGCAAGACACCGCGCCCGCTGAACCGTGCCGATCTCGATCAGGTGAGCACGGATCACCCGGTCATCGTGCGCCACCGCGGCGGCCACACGATTTTCGTCAATTCGGCGGCGCTGCGGAAGGCCGGAATCGACGAGAACACGCCCAATCCCAGCCACGGTCAGTACTTCCGCGACAGCGCGGGCAAGCTCAACGGCTTCGTCGCCGACAAGGCCACCGAGCCCTTCGACCGGATCATCAACAATCAACCGACGCGGGATGACATCGAGAAGGGTACGGCGCTGATCGGACGGATGTTCACCGCGAAGGGGGTTACATCGGCCTGCGATGCGCTGGGTAACCCGGGTTCGCTTCGCGGGATACAGGATGCGCGAACGGCCGGCGATCTGCGCATCCGCATCTACAGCCATATCGGCGCCGATTATCTGGATCAAATGCTGACGGCAGGCATCCAGACCGGTCTGGGCGACGACTGGGTGCGCGTGGGCGCGATCAAACTGTTTTCCGATGGATCGATCTCCGAGCGAACCGCATGGCTGTCGGAACCCTACCTGGAGATCGACGGCGATTACCACGGCTTGCAGACCATGTCGCCCGAGGATCTGTATGCGACGGCGCGCAAGGCCCACCTGGCGGGCTGGCAGATCGGCACCCATGCCAACGGTGATCTGGCCATCGACCGGGTGGTGGGTATCTACGAGCGGCTGCAGAAGGAGTCACCCCGGCGCGATCCGCGATTCCGCATCGAGCACTGCACGCTGCTCAATGCAGACCTGATCCGCCGCATCCGTGCCGTGGGCGCCATACCGATCCCGTTCTCGTGCTACGTGTATTTCCACGGTGACGTCATGCATTTCTACGGCGCCGAGCGCACTCGCCACATGTTTGCCATGCGCGAGATGATCGATGCCGGCCTGCGGCCGCCCTCCTCATCGGACTACACGGCGAGTCCATCGGACCCCGTGATGTGGCTGCAGTCGCAGGTGACGCGACGGGACTATCAGGGCCACGAGTGGGGCACCAATCAGCGCATCACCATCCAGGAGGCCATCCGCGCCGGCACGCTGGATGGTGCCGCCGCCTCGTTCGAGGAGCACCTCAAGGGCTCGCTCGAGCCCGGCAAGCTGGCTGATCTCGTGGTCTGGGACCATGACCTGCTCAGCATCGATCCGGGCCAGCTCGTGACGGTCAAGCCCGAGCGGACCATGACCGGTGGCCGCTGGGTCTACGAGAGCTAGTTGGGTCGCCGGCTTCGCGGCTCGTACACCACCCGGCCGCGAAATACCGTCAGCTCGCACTTCATGTCCTTGAGGTCGGCGGTGGGAACCGTCATCAGGTCGCGGTCCCAGACGGCGAGGTCCGCGCTCTTGCCGGTCTCCAGCGACCCGGTCTGTGTATCGATGAACAACTGGTGCGCGGCCCAGATCGTGTATGACTTCAACGCAGTGCCGACATCCACGGACTCGGCCGTGCCGAAGGGCTGTGCTCCATACACTCCGTGGACAGTCGTGCGTGCGACGGATGCCCAGATGCCGTAGCGCGCGGGCAGGGGAGTGACCGGGTAGTCCGAACCGCCACCCCAGCGGATGCCGCGCTCCCCGTACGTGTGGTAGGGATTCAGGCGCAGCGCGCGCTTCGGTCCCAGATTCCCGGCGTAGTTGTCACCGATCCACCAGGCGAAGGGTGCCTGGGTCTCCGGAAATCCGGCATCGTAGTCGCGTTGCAGTTGCGCCATCACGGCGAGGGCGTGATCCGTCGGCGTGTTGGCGTGAATGATGGCGTGTCGCAGTCCCTTGGTCGGCTTCTCCTTCAGGACCTGCGCATACGTGTCGACGACCCAGTCAATGGCGCGATCGCCAATGGCGTGGGTTGCCACGTGGATACCCGCAGCGTGGAACAATCGGACCGACTGCCTGTAGACCTCGGGCTCGATGAGGGGGTAGCCCCTGTTGCCCGTGTCGGTGTCATGGCTGTTCTTGTTCCAGTCCTGGTACATCCAGGCCGTGCGGCCACCGCCGCTGCCATCCATGAAGTATTTCACTCCGCAGGAAACGAGATTCGACTGCGGTGGGCGCGCAGTCTGACGCAGCTTCTCCAGTCGGGCGAGCATGGCCTGCGCGCCTTCGAGGGTGGGCTGGGTGCGCCACAGGACGCAGACATGCGCCCCGAGCTTTCCTTCGCGATCCAGTGAATCGTAGGCATCCCACTGCGAGGCCGTGATGGCTGGATCCTTTACAGCGGTCATGCCCTCGCGGTGCATCTCGTCAATGCTGGCGCGGATACCGGCACGCTCCTGCTCGTGTGTCGTGGCTGGGATGTGGTCGGTCACCAGTGCCATGGCGCCTTCCTTGAGCACGCCGCTGGGCTGACCGGCCGCGTTGCGATCTATCGTGCCCGCGGTGACCTGACGCGGCGAGGAATCGATGCCCGCCAGTTTCAGCGCCCGGCTGTTGGCTACGCCGTAGTGGCCGGTGGTGTGCTCGAGCCAGATGGGATTGGCCGGGGCGATGTCATCCAGGTCCGCGGCCGTGATGTAACGATGTTCGGTGAGCTTGCCCTCGTCCCAGCCCTGGCCCAGCAGCCACTCGCCTGGCTTCAGGCTCGCCACCTGGGCGCTGAGGCGCTTGCGTACGTCCGCGATGGTGGTGACATCTCCCAGATCCACCGAATAGAGCTTCGCCACGCCACCTTCCGCAATATGCGCATGCGAATCGATCAGGCCGGGCGTGACTGTCCTGCCGTGCAGATCGATGACGCGTGTGGCTGGAGTGCGATGCGCGCTGACCAGTTCATTGGTTCCGACCGCCGTGATGCGTCCGTCGTGGATCGCCATTGCCTGTGCGACGGTGTCATGCGCATCCATCGTGATGATCTTGCCGTTGAGCAGGATCAGATCGCCGCCCGCGCCGCCCGCGCCAGCCGCGGCGGCGGTGGCCGCAGCCGTAGTGACCAGCGGGAGGCAGGCCAGCAGGAGGCAGGCCAGCAGGGTCAGCATCGCGCGGCGGCCGATTGCCGCGAATATCGTCTCAGGGGTCCCCATCTTCATCGTTGTTCTCTCCACCGTGAAAGCAGCCAGATGCCCAGCAGCGCGAGCGCCGTCCCGGCGGCGAGCCAGGCCGTGAACGGTTCGCCCAGGATCAGCACACTCATGAAGATCGTGGCGAGCGGCCCGATGATGCCGGCCTGCGCGGTGGCCGCTGCGCCAATCCGCTCGACGGCGAACATCACCAGCAGCACCGGCATGAACGTGCACAAGGTCGCATTCAGTATCGACAACCAGATGACTTCCGCAGCCACCGCCAGCGCGGCGGGAGGACGTAAGAGGAAGAACTGACCGATACACAATACGCAGGCAATGCTCGTCGCCACGCCGGTGATTCGCAGCGGTCCCAGGCGTTTGACGGCCTGACCGCTGAAGACAAGATACAAAGCGTAGCTGATTGCGCTTCCCAGAACGAGAAGCGATCCGTACAGCACGTGCGGTCCGCTCACGTGCGCATCGTGGCCGAACACCAGCAATACCCCCAGATAGCTCACGCCCAGGGCGGTCCATTGCCTGATGCTGACCGGCGTGCGCAAGACCAGCGCGCCGAATGCCAGTACGATGGTTGGATTCAGATAGAGGATCAGCCTTTCCAGATTGGCGCTGATGTACTGAAGGCCGCTGAAGTCCAGGAAGCTGGCCAGGTAATAGCCGCTGAACCCCAGTCCGAACAGCAGCCGCAGGTCCGCGGCCGACAATCGCGGCTTGCCGCGTCCGGCCCACCAGGACAGGACCAGGAACAGCGGCAACGCGAACAGCATCCGGTACATGATGACCGTCACGGCATCGACGCCGTAGCGGTAGGCGAGCTTCACGATGATCGCCTTGCCCGAGAACCCGACGGCGCCGATGGCCGCCAGCAGCAAGCCGTCCGCCCGCTGCAAGGGGCCGGCGGGGCGGGGGTCGGACACCGTTACGACCGGGATCTCAGCCAGCCCAGGAGGAGCTGACGATGACTTGCGGGATGTTGTCGAGCGGCATGATTCGCTCGGCCGCGTCCAGTCGGATGGCTTCCTTGGGCATTCCAAACACGACGCAGGTGGCTTCGTCCTGCGCGACGGTGTGTGAGCCGGCGTCGCGCATTTCCTTCAGGCCGCGCGCGCCGTCATCACCCATGCCCGTCATGATGATTCCGAGTGCGTTCTTGCCGGCGCATTTCGCGACGGAACGGAACAGGACATCGACGGAAGGGCAATGGCGATTGACGGGCGGGCCGTCCTTCACTTCCACGTAATACTGGGCACCGCTCCTGACCAGCAGCATGTGCTTGCCGCCGGGGGCGATCAGCGCGTTGCCCGGCACGACACGATCGTTGTGCTTGGCTTCACGAACGGTGATCTGGCACAGGGCGTTGAGTCGGTCGGCGAACGCCGCGGTGAAGTGCTGCGGCATGTGCTGGACGATGACGATTCCAGGGGACACGGCGGGCAGTCGGGTGAGTACCTCCTGCAGCGCCTGTGTGCCTCCGGTGGAGGTGCCGATGGCAACGATGTGCTCGGTGGTGCGCGTCATCGCCTTGGCGTCACGCGCGGGCGCCAGCATGACATCCGCACTGTTGCGGACAGCAACCGGTCGCGCACCTGTGCTTCGCGCGGCCAGCCGGCTGATGTTGACCTTGGCTGCCGCCCGGATCGCGCTCGTCAACTCCTCGGTGGAGTCGTTGAGGAACTGTTTGAGCCCCATGCGCGGCTTGGTGATGATGGTCACCGCGCCGGCGGCCATGGCCTCCACGGTGGTCGCTGCTCCTTCCTCGGTGAGGGTCGAGCAGATGACGATGGGCGTCGGCCGCTCGTGCATGATCTTCTTGAGGAAGGTGATGCCGTCCATGCGTGGCATCTCGACATCCAGCAGGATGACATCGGGCCACTGCGACTTCATGCGCTCCATGGCGAAGAGCGGATCGGCGGCGGCACCGATGACTTCAATGCCGGGGTCGGACTGCAGCAGGCCCACGACCACCTGCCTGACGACCGCCGAGTCGTCCACCACCATGACCTTGATGCGGTTAGCCATCACACCCCTGCCGGATCAGAGCTTGCGGAAGATGGCCGGTGCAACCGGCTGGGCCGCTTCCGTGATGTCGTGGAGGTTCTCCGAATGGCCGATAAAAAGCCAGCCCCCCGGCTTGAGCGCCGACAGCACCCGGGACACCACCTGACGCTTGGTCTCGAGGTTGAAGTAGATCAGCACGTTGCGCAGGAACACAAAGTCGAACAGGCCCAGCTGCGGCAGCGGGGCATTGAGGTTGACCTGCATGAAGCGCACCTTCTGGCGCAGCGCGCGGTCCACCAGCAGGGTGCCCTCGTGCTTGTCCTGGCCCTTCAGGCAGAAGCGGCGCAGGAAGTCCGGCGGGATGTAGCGCGCCCGTTCCATCGGATAGTGCCCGGCGCGGGCCTTGGCGAGCACCCGCGTGCTGATGTCGGAAGCGACGATCTCCCACGGCCGGGCCGGCAGGCAATCCTCCAGCACCATCGCGATCGTGTAGGCCTCCTCGCCGGTGGAGCCGGCGGCACTCCAGATGCGCGGCGGCTGCGTCCGGTACACATCGTTGCGCACCTGCTCACGCAGGAACTCGAAGTGACGCGGCTCGCGGAAGAAGTAGGTCTCGTTGGTCGTGAGCAGGTCGACCGCCGCCTGCACTTCCTGCGGTTGATGGCCGCCGGTCAGCAGGCGCAGGTACTCGCCGTACGTGCGCAGCTTGTGGTGCTGCAGGCGCTTGGCCAGGCGACCGCTGACCAACGCCTTCTTGGCGTTGGACAGCGTGATGCCGGCGGCTTCATAGATGAAGCGCTGGAAGCGGCTGAATTCCTGATCGGTGATCTCGGCCACGGCAGCCCCTCAAGGCCGCCGGGCCAGGTTGTTGCAAGGCATCAGGAGCTCTTGGCATCCGCCGACGCCTGTCCGAGACGGGCGGCATCCTGCGCCAGCACGTGACCCACGTTCAGCAGGATCACGAACTTGCCGTTCACCTTGCCCATGCCCTGCATGAAGTCAGTGGGGATGTTGGCGCCGAAATCCGGCGGCGGTTCGATCTGGTCCGGCGGGATGTCCAGGACCGAATCCACCGCGTCCACCACCACACCGATGTCGTGTCGCTCGCCCTCGCTCTGGATTTCGACGATGACGATGCAGGTACGCTTGGTGATCTGGCTGGCGGGCTTGCCGAAGCGGACCATGAGGTCCACGACCGGCACGACGGCGCCGCGCAGGTTGATCACCCCGCGCAGGTACTCGGGCATCATGGGGACCTGGGTGAGACTGGAGTACTCGATGATCTCCTTGATGGCGAGGATGCCGATGGCGAACACCTCACCACCCAGGGAGAACGTCAGGTACTGCTGGGTCTGCTCGGTGCCCGGGGGCGGGGCGTGGGCCGCGGCAGCCGCGGCCGGTTGAGAGTTGAGCTGTGCCATGACGGACCTGCGTATCAGGCGAACTTGGTGAACTGGGCTTCATCCGGCTCGGCCCCGGCAGGGCTGGCCGCATCCGCAGCGGGCTTGGGAGAGCTGGGGCTCTTGCGGGCCGGGCTGCTCTTGGCCGCCGTGGGCTTGCGGACGGCGGACTTGGTGGTGGCGCCGGCCTTGAAGAAGGAGATGGTCTGCTGCAGCCCCTCGGCCTGACTGCCCATCTCGTGCGCGGTGGAGGCGAGTTCCTCGGAGGCGGCCGCGTTCTGCTGGGTGGTCTGGGAGAGCTGGGTCATGGCGGTGTTGATCTGGCTGACACCGGTGGACTGCTCCTGGGAGGCGGCGGAGATCTCCTGCACCAGGTCGGAGGTCTTCTTGATGCTGGGGACGATCTCATCGAGGAGCGCGCCGGCCTTCTCGGCGAGCTCGACGCTGCCGGTGGCGACGGTGCTGATCTCCTGTGCGGCGACCTGGCTGCGCTCGGCGAGCTTGCGGACCTCGGCGGCGACGACGGCGAAGCCCTTGCCGTGTTCGCCGGCGCGGGCGGCCTCGATGGCGGCGTTGAGGGCCAGGAGGTTGGTCTGGTAGGCGATGTCATCGATGATGCTGATCTTCTGGGCGATCTGCTTCATGGCGGTGACGGTGGCCTTGACCGACTCGCCACCCTCCACGGCCTCGGTGGCCGCCTTGGAGGCGATGCCATCGGTGACCTTGGAGTTGTCGTTGTTCTGGGCGATGGAGGCCGTCATCTCCTCGATGGAGGCGCTGGTCTCCTCGACACCCGCGGCCTGCTCGCTCGCCGCCTGTGACAGCGACTGCGAGGTCGCCGAAACCTGCTCGGCGGCACTGGCGAGGGAGTCGGCAGCGGTGCTGATCTCACCGACGATCATGGAGAGCTTGAGCACGGTGTTGTTGGCGTACTCCTTCATCTCGCCGAAGGAGCCCTGGTAGTCCTTGTCGATGGTCTTGGTCAGGTCGCCCTCGGACATCGCCTTCATCGTGCGGATGACGTCCTCGATGCTCGAGCTGATGGTGGTGGAGAGCTGGTTCAGCCCATCCCCCATGTCCTTCTGGAAGCCGGCGAGGCCGGTCAGGTCCACGCGCGACTTGAAATCGCCGCGGTTGGCCGCTTCAATGATGTCGCGCTGGCCGTCGATCACCCGGCGCAGGCGGTCGATCATGCTCTTGACCGCATACAACATGCTGCGCTCGTCGTTGCCCTTGGTCTTGACCTCGACCGACAGGTCGCCGGAGGCGACCAGGTGGAGGACCTCCGAGGCGTAAGCCGGCTCGCCGCCGAGCTGGGTGAGAATGCTGCGCGTCACGAGCAGCGCGGCCAGAGTGGCGAGCACCGCGGCCAGGCCACCGAGCGCCAGCATCGTGGTGCGGGCGGCCTTGTAGGTCTGGACGGCACTGCCGCTGGCCTCATCGTCCGACTTGTCTTCGAAGTCGGCGAGATCGCCGGTCAGCTTGCGCAGCGAGAGGTTCTTCGGCTCGACGTTGTTGACGACCTCCGCACGGGCTTCGGCAGCCTTGTGGGCCACGCCGAGCGCCATCGTGGCGGTGCCCGCAGCCTTGACCTGCTCATAGGCGTCCTTGATGTTCTTGAGCATCTCCTTCTCGGAGTCGCTGCCGGACTCGGAGAACATCTTGTCCTCCTTGGCATAGGCGGCTTCGAAGTCGGCGAACGCGGCCTGCATGCCTTCGTTCTGCTTGTGCAGCTCGGCATCGTCCGTGTAGATGACCGAGCGCTGCAACGAACCGCCGATGGTGAATGCGGCATCGCGCATCGTGACGGCGTGGTGCGTCTGATCGATGTTGTCGGTGATGGTGCTGATGTGATCGTTGATGACGCCCATGCGCGTCACGCCGACCGCGACGCAGCCGATGAGCAGTACGAGGACCACACCGAACGCCAGCATCAGGCGTGTTCCGACTTTCATATTCCCAAACATGACCGACTCCCTATTGATTCGACTTGCTTGATTGCTATGCGGCGGCGCGCGCCGCGACCTTGCGGATCAGGGCCGGGACATCCAGGATCAGGGCGACCTCGCCCGTTCCCAGGATGCTCGAGCCACTTGCGTAATCGACCTCGCCGAACAGCTTGCTGAGCGGCTTGATCACCGATTGACATTCACCGAGCAGCGTGTCCACGACCAGACCGGCGCGGCGGCCCGCATGGCGGACCACCACGATGCTCTGGCGACGCGCCGGCGGCGCTGCGATCGAGAACAGGTTGTTGAGCCTGACGAACGGCAGGACTTCGCCACGCAGGCTGGTGAAGTCATGACCGGCCGCGGCGGAGAACTCCACGCATTCCTCGATGGTGTCGAGGGGCAGCACGAAGATCGACTTGCCGACGGCGACCTGGAAACCGTTGATGATGGCGAGGGTGAGCGGCAGCCGCACGGTGATGGTGGAGCCGGCGCCTTCCTTGCTCTGGATGCTGACATCGCCACGCAGAGCTGCGATGTTGCGCTTGACGACGTCCATGCCGACGCCGCGACCGGAGAGGTTCGTGACCTTCTCGGCCGTCGAGAACCCGGGTTCGAAGACCAGATTGAGGATCTCGTTGTCGCTGAGCGTGTCACCCTGCGCAATCAGGCCGCGCTCCAGCGCCTTGGCGAGGATGCGGTCGCGGCGCAAGCCGCCACCGTCGTCGCTGACTTCGATGACGATCGTGCCGGAATCGTGGTAGGCGTTCAGACGGATCGTGCCCGCTGCGGGCTTGCCGCGTGACAGACGCACGTCGGCCGCTTCGATACCGTGATCGATCGCGTTGCGGACCAGATGGGTGAGGGGATCGGTGATCCGCTCGACCACCGTCTTGTCCAGCTCCGTGTCCTCGCCGCTGACGATCAGCGAGATTTCCTTGCCCAGTTCCCGCGACATGTCGTGCACGACGCGCTGGAAGCGGTTGAAGGTGGCGCCGATCTTGACCATGCGCAGCTGCAGCGAGCCTTCGCGGACCTGCTCGATCAGCGCGCCCACGTTGGACATGCACTCCTCGAGTTCGCTGTTGCCCGACCGGCTCGCGGCCAGATTGGCGGTCGCAGCCGCCGTGATCAGCTCACCGATGCGGGTGATCAGGTAATCCAGCTTGTTGGCATCGACGCGGATGGTGCGGTCGCGGTTCGCGGCCGAAGCCTGCGCCGTGCCACGCTCGCCGGAGCGGTCCGATTCCGCGGCCTCGCGCGCGCCCGAATCGGCCGGTGGCGGTGTCTGTTCAGCCCTGGAGAGCGTGCCGCACTGTTGCAGGATCTGCACGATGCGGTCGTCGTCCAGGCCGCTGCCACGCAACACCTGGAAGTACTCCGCCGGAGGTGAGTTCGGCGCAAGGATATTCAGGGTGCAGTCATCCTTGACGAATTCGAACGCGCCCTCGATCCGTTCGCGCGCGGCCGTGGTCTGGTAGGCGATCTCGAAGCCGAGGTAGCACTTCTCCGGATCGACCTGGTCGGCCGTCGGCATGGTGTCCGACAGGACCACCATGGTGCGGATCGTGCCGAAGGTGGTCAGGTAACGCAGGAAGCCGAGCGGGTCCATGCCGGCTGTGAGTACTTCGGAGCTGAATCGCAGGCTGATGTGCCAGCTGCCGTCAGCGGGAGTGCTCGCAGCGCTTTCGCGCGTTGCGGTGGACGCACCCTCTGTACGGGGCGCGCGCGCGGCGGCACCGCTTGTGCCGAACGCACCGAGCGCTGCCAGCAGCACATCGCCGCGGGTCTTCAGACCCGGATCGTCCAGTTTGCCGTCGGCTGCCGCGGCGACCAGCTCTTCGATGTGGTCCCGGCAACGCAACAGGACGTTGATCAGCTCCGCATCGAAGGGGACCTGGCCAAGGCGCACGCGGTCGAGGATGGCCTCCACGTTGTGCACGAAGGCCACGATGGCGTCGAGGCCGAACAGGCCCGAGGAACCCTTGATCGTATGGGCGCAGCGGAAGATGCTGTTGATGTTGTCCGAGCTTGGCGTGCCGGTAGTGCACTCCAGCAGACCTGCTTCCATCTCGCGCAACAGCTCGCCGGCTTCGGCGAGGAAGGTAGGCAGTGCGTCGTCGACGTTCACGAGGCTGCTCCCTGAATCGCCTCGAGCAGCGATTTCTGACAACACAACTCCAGCACCCCGCGCACCGCCGGGCTGCAGCCTGTGAGTTGCAGTCTGCGGTTCAGCACGCGCGATTCGCGCTCCAGCAGCAGCAGCAGCTGCAGGCCGGAGGTGTCGAATTCACGCACCAGCGACAGATCGAGCTCCACGCTGTCGCGCTCGGCGATCAGTTCCGCGAGCAGGGCGGGCTTGAGGGTCGCCGCGGCGTATACCGTCATCTCGCCGCTGACTTTCAGACCCCGGGCCGTTTTTTCGAGTTCGAGTTCCATACCGTGATGTCCGCCGTGAGTTGCGCGAGCCGTTACGCCATCACCAGCTTCGAGACCGCATCGAGCATGATCTGCGGCTGGAAGGGTTTGATGATCCAGGCCTTGGCGCCGGCCGCCTTGCCCTGCGCCTTCTTGTCCTCGCCCGCCTCGGTGGTCAGCATGATCACCGGGGTGAACTTGTAGTCCGGGTGGGCCTTCACTTCCTTGAGGAAGCCGATGCCATCGAGTACCGGCATGTTCACGTCGCTGATGATCAGGTGGATCTTGCTGCCATCCAGACGCTGCAGGCCTTCCTGGCCGTTGCCGGCTTCGATCACTTCGTAACCGGCGCCGCGCAGCGCGATTCCCGCCACGGTGCGCACCGAGGCCGAGTCGTCGACAATGAGGATTCGCTTTGCCATGGGCTTGGGTTCCCTAAAAGAACGTGACTTCCTGCGGGGCGATGTCGGCGCTCTGCACACCGTCGTGGTTCTGACGCTGTTCGGCCGTCGTGTACGTATTCAGCATCGCTTCGACGTGGCGCTCGGCCAGCTCCGTGGCGCTCTGGCTGCCGTCGGCGCTGAGCTGGTCGGCGTGCAGCTTCTCCATGCTGCTGATCACCTGGGCCAGGATCTGGCTGGTGCGGTCCTGGAACTGCAGCTGCACCAGCGACTCGCACACCTCGTCCTTGATCGCGCGGCTTTCGGTGCGCGCGCGCTCGGCGGCCTCCGAGAGCTCCTCGGTACTGGCGGCGAAACGCGCCAGCACGCCGCGGATCTGCTCATCGGCAGCATTCACGGCCGCCTCGTCGCGGCTCGCGACCTGCTCGTTGGTCGTGCCGATGCGCACCAGCGCATCGTTGATCACGCTGACTTTCCTGGTGATGCGCTTGCCGGTCTCGCGCGCCGCGTTGGACAGGCTGCGGACCTCGGCGGCCACGACCGCGAAACCCTTGCCGCTCTCGCCGGCATGGGCCGCCTCGATGGCGGCGTTCAGGGCCAGCATGTTGGTGCGGAAACCGATGGAATCGACTTCGCTGGCGAGCTTGTGCAGCTCCTCGGTGTAGGCGCCGATGCCGCGGATCTCGGCGGCCAGCTGGTTGCGGCTCTGCTGGATGGCCTTGAGCGCCCCGATGACCTGCTCCAGGTCGCTCTCGTTGCGACGGATCTCGGCGACCCGGTCGGGCTGGCCGGCACCGCTCCGGCCCGATCCCAGCGCCGCATCGATGCGCTCGACGATCGCGGAGAAGCGGGCGGTGAGGGCGACGATGGCCGTCTCGCTCTGCGATCGGGCGGTCTCGATCTGCCGGGCCCACAGGGGCAGCAACGGATTGGCCTGCGCACCCTGGCTGGCCGAGACTTCCTGCGCGTCAACGTCGTTCATTAGGTTCCTGCAAGCGAAAAGCACTGCAACAACGTCGGCGCACAACCTCCCGCACGCCGGCGTTGTGGTTTATCGCCCGAGGCGCGCCTGACTGAATGCGTTTGAACGCACATTCCCCGGCTTATTTGTCAATGTGCGATGCACTCGCCGGAGTCGCAATCTCTGCGGGTACTACGTATTGCGGCACCGGGCCCGTTCCGCATGGCGTAGGCCGAAAAGCTCCCGGGCATGCTATGCTGCACTCACAGCAATGGCCGCCGGACCTGTGGAAAACACGGGCCGGCGGCGCTCAGGACGGCGCCAACACCAACTTCCAACGCCCGATCAACGGACCGATCCATCGCAGGGGAGACAACATGATTCCGAGCCGGATTGCCCTGGCCGCGCTACTTGCGGCCCTGGTTTCTCAGAGCGTCGACGCCACGCCGTTTCCACGACATGCCACGCCCGCAGCCGTGGATCTCGGCGCGGCTGACGGTGTCAGCAACGCACCCGTGACCGTGACGATCGTCATGAAACTGCGCAACCGCGAGCAGCTGGACTCGCTGGTGCAGTCGCTGTACACCCCCGGCAACGGGCAGTACCGGCATTTCCTGAGCCGCCAGGACTTTGCGGCCCGTTTCGGGCCGAGCGATGCCAGCGTGGCGGCCCTCACGCGGCGCTTCCAGAGCGCGGGTCTTTCGGTGACACGTGCCTCGACCACCCAACTGAAATTGACGGGCAGCACCGCGGCGATCCAGTCCGCCTTCGGCGTGCAACTGCACGCGTACGAAGTGCCGGGCACGGCGGCCACCCATGCGTATCGCTACCGGGCGCCGCTTGGCCAGCCGCAGGTGGGCGCCGACCTCGGGGATTCAGTTCAGGCGGTGCTGGGACTGGATACGCGCCCACGGTTCAGGCCGCACATGCGGCGCGGCGCCGCCTCCTCTGACCGGGTAGGTGGAGGGGTGGTGAAACTGCATTCCGCCGGACCGCCGGCGACGCCGGATGAGCCCGGCTTGTGGACGGTGGTGGATTTCACGCAGTACTACAACGTCAATCCTCTCTATCAGAATGGCATCGACGGCCATAAGCAGACCATTGGCATCGTGACGCTCGCTTCCTTCACCCAGAAGGATGCGTTCAGGTACTGGAAGTCGCTCGGCCTGAACACCGCCTCGAACCGGATCAAAGAGGTGCAGATCGACGGCGGCTCCGGACCGCCCAGCGACGAATCCGGTTCCGATGAGACGGCGCTCGATGTGGAACAGTCCGGTGGCATCGCGCCGGGTGCGAAGATGATCGTCTATGAGGCTCCCAACACGGACCAGGGCTTCGTCGATGCGTTCGCCACTGCCGTGGACGACAACGATGCTGACACGATCTCCACGAGCTGGGGACAGTGGGAATATCTCGACGTCACCGATCCGAAGGTGGTCGATCCCGTCAGCGGGCACAAGACCAGCTCGCTGAGCGCGCTCAATGACATCCTGACCCAGGCCGCCGTGCAGGGGCAGAGCACGTTCGCTGCAGCCGGCGACTGCGGCGCCTACGATGCGTTCGATGTGTTCCCGGTACCGGACTACACGAACGTGCTGTCGGTAGATGACCCGGCCGCGCAGCCGCTGATCACGGCGGCCGGCGGCACCACGTTGCCCGGGCCGCAGAGCTTCTCGATCCCCGGTGTCAGGAACCCGTATATCGTCAACATCGCGACCGAGCAGGCCTGGGGCTGGGATTATCTGCTGGGGCTGTGTTCGATCCTGCAGCAGGATCCGATCACCTGCGAGATCTACCCCGCCGGCGGAGGCGGCGGTGTCAGCGTCTACTTCCCGCTGCCGGCCTACCAGTCCGGCATCGCGGGCATGGCGCGCACCGCGTCCAACCAGGCGCTGTACAACGACACGGGCAGGAAGCCCAGGCTCATCGTGAAGCTGCCGGCGGGATTCGCCGGTCGTAATGTTCCGGACCTCTCGGTGAATTCCGATCCGGACACCGGCTACACGATCTACTACACCTCGGACCAGGCGGGCTTCGAGGTGGAGACTTTCATAGGCGGCACCAGCTTCGCCAGCCCGCAGCTGAATGGCGTCACCGCGCTCCTCGACCAGGGCCTGGGCGGACGCGTCGGTCTGTTGAACTTCCCGTTGTACGATCTGGCACGGCGCAACCTCGCTTACGCGGGTCCGAATGCACCGCTGCGCGACATCAAGCGCGGCGACAACTGGTTTTACAACGCGCAGCCCGGCTATGACCAGGCAACGGGGCTGGGTGTGCCCAACGTCGCCAACCTGCTGCAGACCCTGCAGAACGAGCTGTTCTGAAGGGAAGATTCCGGTCAGGCGGCACGCGGCGCGACCGCGCGTGTCGTCACCGGAAAGTAGAAGCGGAACTCGGTGCCCCGGCCGGGTTCGCTGTGCACGCTGATCGCTCCTCCGCAGGAGCGCATGATCCCGTGGACCACGGAAAGGCCGAGGCCCGTGCCCTGGCCCACCGGCTTGGTCGTGAAGAACGGGTCGAAGATCCGGGCGATGGTGTCGCGGTCCATGCCACTGCCGCTGTCACGCACGGTGATGCAGGCGTAGCGGCCGGCACGCAGGTCGGGTGATTCGGTCAACCGCTCCTGGTTTACATCCTCCCGCGTCAGGCTCACCTCGATCTGACCCGGGCTGCGGCCGATCGCGTGCGCCGCGTTTGTCACGACATTCAGGATGATCTGATGGATCTGCGTCGAGGCGATCTCGACCAGCGGCACATCGGGCGCAAAGACCGTGCGGTACTCGATCTGCGGCGGCAGGGTGGCGCGTACCAGCCGGAGCGCCTCTTCCACGACCGGGCGCAGGTCCACGAGTTCGCGTTTGACCTCGCCGGGTCGGCTGAAGGCGAGAATGCGGTTCACCAGGTCACTGGCGCGCGAAGTGGCACGCGTGACCTCGGTGGCAAAAGCGCGCGCCGGGTCATCCGGACTCAGGGACTCCTCGATCAGCATCGCGTTGCCGCCGATGGCCAGCAGGATGTTGTTGAAGTCGTGCGCGATGCCGCCGGCCAGCCTTCCGAGCGACTCGAGCTTCTGCGAACGCGCCTGGGCTTCGTCACTGATCTTGCGCTCGGTGATGTCCGCATTGGCGCCCACCCATTTCACGATGCGGCCGCTTTGGTCGCGCAGCGGTACGCCAGTGGATTCAAACCACCGATAGACGCCATCGTGACGCCGTATGCGGAACTGCGCATGGAAGTCGGTGCCGCTCGTGACCGAAGCCATCCAGAGGGTCATGGTGTGCTGACGGTCCTCAGGGTGCAGCCGCGGCTGCCAGCCATCGCCGAGCAGCTGTTCCTCCGAGGCGCCGGTGAACGAGGTCCACTGGCGGCCCAGATAGATTGCGCGCCCCTCGCTGTCCGCCGTCCACACCATCCCCGGAAGCGATTCGATGAGCTGGCGGAAACGGCTTTCGCTCTCGCGCAGATCGTGTTCGAAGTTGTGGCGCAGGATGCAGATGGCGGCCGTGTGGGTGGCGATCTCGATCAGCTGCAGGTGCCGCGCCTGGGGGGCCCCGGATTCCCGGTAGTAGATCGCAAAGGTTCCGAGCACGTTGCGCGCCGGGTCGAATATGGGCGAAGACCAGCAGGCGCGCAGGCCGTGCGCGAGCGCCAGGTCGCGGTAGGGGACCCACAGGGGATCACTGGCGATGTCCTGGACGAACACGGGCTGCCTGCGCCAGGCGGATGTGCCGCAGGACCCGACCGCGGGCCCGATCTTGACGCCATCGATCGCCGCGTTGTATTTCGTGGGCAGACTGGGACCGGCCACGTGCCGCAAGGTGATGCCATCCGGCTCGAGAACCAGGATCGAGCACAGCATATCCGGCGACTGCGCCTCGAGCATGCGCACAAGCTCGTTGAGTGTTTCCACCAGCGGCTGACCGGTGGCGATCATCTCCAGCACGCGCTTCTGACCGTCGGCGAGCGCCACACTGCGCAGTTGGGCTTCGCGTCGTTCCGCATCGACCCGGTTGAGAGCGCGGGCAACCAGCCAGACGACCGCCGCGGAGATGACCGACAGGGCGGCCACGGAGACCGCCAGGCCGCCGTTGGGAGTGAACCAGCCCGCCCGCACACCACCCAGCTGGAAATAGCCCGCCACGATGGGCGCCGCGATGGCGATGGGCAGAAGGCGCCGGGCCATCATCCCGCCGTACTTGTCGCTGACGATCTGCTCCGCGAGTCCCCCGGTGGGGGGCGCGAACACCAGGCCCGCCCCCAGAAGCACGAGCAGCGTAGCCGTGCTGATCGCCATGTTGTAATAGGGAAGGAGCTGGTAGAGCGAGGGCGCATCGTAGGTGTAGCCGGCGACACCGATCGCGCCGATCAGCGTCGCGCCCAGTCCGCTCCATTGCGACAGCTCGCGACCGAAGGCGCCGCGTCGCAGGGTCAGCATTCCGGCACCCAGGAGCGTGAAGCCGGTGCAGGCCGCCAGAGTCATCCGGCCCGGATGCGGCCGGCCGGTGGCTGCCAGAGTCTGTGCGAACAGCAGGTTCTCCAGGCCCAGCGGCTGATCGATCAGGTTGCTGAGTAGCGTGACCAGCCCGATCGCCGCCACCACCAGCGCGCAGGCATCGCCGCTGCGCTGTGCGAGGCCGTGCGGGCCGCCCGGGAGTGTCACGGTCCGCAGGATCAGACATGCCCCCGTCAGCATGAAACACAGGGCGGTCACGGGCTTCATCTCGGCGAGCCCCGGAAGGACCGCCCGCAGCGGCACGATGTCCAGCAGCCACCCGCCCCAGCAGGCCAGGCCAACCAGACAGGCGGCGACCCCGGCGTACCGGGCGTAGCGTGTGGCGGCCGAATTCGAATTCATGCGGCGGTCCGCGCCCCTCGATTTCCCCCGCCTAGCTTTTACGCCTGCCCAGCCTCGCTGTCATTTCGTCGAAGGTCACGGGTCGGCAGAAGAGGTAACCCTGCATCTGCTCACACTGCAGGAGGCGCAGCATGCGCGCCTGTTCCTCGGTTTCGACTCCCTCGGCTACGGTGGTGAGCTTCAGGGAGCGCGCCATGGAGATGATGGTGCGCACGAGCATGAGCACGCCCGGGTCGCTGAGCATCGTGGCCACGAAGGAGCGGTCGATCTTCAGGGTGTTGACGGGGAGACGCGCGAGGTAGGCGAGGGAGGAATAGCCGGTGCCGAAGTCATCGATGGCGATACTGACGCCCAGGTCGCGGATGGCCGCCAGCTTGCCGATGTTGCTCTCGACATCCTCCATGATCAGCGTCTCGGTGACCTCGATGTCGATACCGGGTTCGGCACCAGCGCTGCTGAGGCGTCCGGCGAAGGAACGCACGAAATCCTGCCGCCGCAGCTCAAACGTGGACACATTCACGGCGATGCGCGGCGCGGGCAGGCGCGCCTCTAGCCAGCTCGCCCGATCGGCGATGGCCTGCTGCAGCACCCAGCTGCCCACCGGCACGATCATGCCGGTTTCCTCCAGCAGCGAGATGAAGCGGGCCGGCGGCACGAGTCCGAGCTCCGGACTGCGCCAGCGCAGCAGTGCCTCCAGCCCCGCGATGCGCCCGCTCGCCGCCTCCATCTTGGGCTGGTAGTGCAGCACGAACTCCTGGTTCTCGATGGCACGCCGCAGCTTGATCTCCAGTCCCAGCCGCTCGGCCGTGCGCTCGGACATGTCCTGGCGGTAGAAGAGGAAGTGGTCGGCGCTGGCGCGACTGTTCTTCAACGCCGCACGCGCGCAGGACAGCAGACCGTCGGCATCGCGGGCATCGCTGGGGAAGATTGCGATGCCGGCCTTTCCCGAGAGGCGCAATTCGGCCGACTCCAGCTGCAGCGATTCCCCGAAGATGCGACCCGACCACTCGGCGACCTGGCGCGCCACGTCACTCTCCGAGCGCATGTCCGGAATCACTACCGCGAACTCGTCCGCTCCAACGCGTGCGATACGGCTGACGTTCCCGACCCGCTGGGCGAGGCGCTCGGCGATGACGCGCAGGACATGGTCGCCAACACTGCGGCCGAAGGATTCGTTGATGGACTCGAGGTGATCCAGTTCGACCACCACCACAGCCAGCCGGATTCCGGCCAGATCCGCATCGGCCACGTTCTGCGCCAGTCGCTGCAGCAGGAGTGTGCGGTTTGCCAGAGCCGTCAGGGAGTCGTAGTAGGCCAGGTAGTCGAGCTTCTCCGACTTGCCGATGTGGTCGAGGGCGAAGGAGACATCGCTGGCGAGTTCCTCCAGCAGGCGCAGCTCATCGGTGCTGAAGAACGTGCGCTCCGACGCCGTCAGTGAAAGCGTACCCAGCGGCTCGCCGCCGACGATCAGCGGCAGCACGGCGATGGAGAGATGACCATCCATCAGCAGTTGTCGGCCAAAAATCAGCCGCTCGCTCTCCGCCTCGACGTCGTTGCACACGACCGGCTGGCGCGACGAGATCGCCTCTTTGACCAGGCTTCGCTCGATCATCGCGCGCAGGTCCACGGGTACGCCGATCCGGGCGGCCATCTGCGTATCGTTGCCGTCCCAGGCCACGGGCGTGATCGTGCCGGCCGCGGGCGCGAACGTGCCGATCCACGCCATGCGGAAGCGCCCCTGCTCGATGGCGAGCCGGCAGGTCTCGCGGAAGAGCTGGGCGCGGTCGCGCACCCGCAGGATCAGCGAGTTGATGCCGCTCAACATCGCGTACATGCGGTTGAGATGGAAGATGTGCGCCGCGGCCTGGGTGCGCTCGTGGATCTCCACCTGCAGTTGCGCGGCATGCCGGCTGATCTGCAGGTTGCTGCCGATCTGCGCCGCCAGCATGACGATGACCTGCTCGTCGTCGGCGTCGAATCCGCGCGTGCCGAGCTTGTCGATGACGGCGAGCCAGCCATAGGTGCTTGACTGATAGACAATGGGTGCGACGAGGGCGTTGCCCGTGGCAACCTCGCCACCCGTTCCGCCTGGACCCCCGCTGGCCCTGCCGGGCTCGGTCCAGCCGAAATCGATCTGACCGGCCTTGCCCCGGCGCAGGATTTCGCCGAAGCCGGGCGCGGCGCGCACCAGGCGGCTGAGGCGCGCACCGCCATCGGAGGTCATGCCGGCCACCGTCAATAGCGGATTGCCCCCTCCGGCAACGCGCTCCACGAACAGAAGTGCGCAGCGCGTGCCGATCAGTTCGCGGCCGCGACGGCAACCCCAATGACACATCGTGTCTTCGTCGCGCTCGGACGCCAGCTGCAGGTTCAGTTCGCAAAGGGCGGCCAGCCGGGCATTCGCCGCTTGCAGCTTGGCCGCTTGTTCGCTGACCTTCGCGGTCATCACCCGGATATGGCGCGCGTCGAAGCTGCCTGTGCTCTGCGTTTGCACCTCGGGGGGTTGACTGGCGAGGACCTCATCCACGGCGGCGAGAATGAGTTTCGGGTCGCCTGTCTTGCGCAGCACGGTCGCGACACCGGAGGCGAGCGCCAGCTCGTTGGCTTCCCGCTCGTGATACTCGGCGGTCAGGAAGATGATGCGGATGTGATCGTTGCGCCGATCCGCGCGCAGCTGCCGGATGAACTCGTAGCCGTCCATCGTCGGCATCATGATGTCGGAGATGACCAGCTCGGGCCGCTGTGCGCTGGCAACCGCCAGCGCTTCCGCGCCATCGCTCGCTTCGTGCACCCGCAGCCCGCGGGACGTGAACAACGTGACGAGCATGCGACGCACGCCGTCGTCATCGTCCACTATCAACACGGATTCCATGCCGATCCGACAATACTCCCCGTGGGCGCTGGCTGGACAGCAACGCTCATGGTGCAGTACGACAGAGAGTGCCGCGTTCCCCCACTGTGGCACAAATGCCACAACCGTCGTTTTGACAGAATGCGACGTGCTGCACAGGCGCTGTCACACCAATCGATTATCCTCTGCGGTGGGGATACGGAAGCGACGGGATGCGGCGGGACTCAGAAACCACACTCATCGAGCGTCTGGTGAACGGGGAGATCGGCAGGACCGCCGAACTCGACCCCGTGGAAGCTCTGGCGCTCATGCGCCGGGCCCTGCCACCCACGCGTACCTTGCTCGCGGTCAGCCACCAGGGCGTCCAGGCTCGCCTGGGCGATGCGCTCTGGGCGGACCTGCTGGACCTGGAAGTCGTTCCCGACCGGCGCGAGGCCATGGAGCTGCTGAGCGCCCAGTTCTATCCCATCGTGCTCACCGACAGCCTGGATCTGATCCGGGCCGTGCGGCCGCGCAAGTCGCGCTGTACCTCGGTGATCGTCTATCTGTCACCCCGCGACTCGGTCACTGAGCGCAGCGCGGGCATCCGTGCGGGAGCTGACGAATGCGTCGGGCTCGGGGCCTCCGAAGAGGAGCTGCACGCCCGCATCGTGGCTGCGCGCCGCGTGGCCGAACTCGAATCGGTGTTGCGCACGGCGCTGGATGAGAATCATCGCCTCTCCAGCATCGACGAGCTGACGCGGATCGGCAGCAAGCGGTTCTTCGGCACGCAGTTCGCGCGCGAAGCCGGCCGGGCCGCCCGCGACGGCCATGCGCTGTCCCTGGTCCTGTGCGACATCGATCATTTCAAGTCGATCAACGATACGCTCGGACATGCGGGTGGCGATGAAGTGCTGCGGCATTTCGGCGCGCGCCTGCAGCGCTTCGCGGGTCGCGATTGCAACTGGATCGCGCGCATCGGTGGCGAGGAGTTCGCCATCGTGCTGCCTGGCATGACCGTGGAAGCTGCCGCCGAGGTGGCGCGCCGGTTGCTGCAGGGGGTTTCGAGCGAGGCGTTCCAG
>Ga0335083_10003314_pt1 | contig 20935 bp, 16 predicted proteins | sample Lox_Sample_42_FD_206716 | JGI IMG/M metagenome (GOLD analysis project Ga0335083, IMG submission 206716) | Soil microbial communities from Loxahatchee National Wildlife Refuge, Florida, United States - Lox_Sample_4.2 | ecosystem: Environmental > Terrestrial > Soil > Wetlands | place: USA...
GGCCTCCAAGGTCCTGTTTGGTGTGAGAACCACAGAACTTACGGCCAAGCCTGTTTTCGTTGCCAGATCAAACTCCCCCGCGCTTCGATTCGCGAAAGGAGCTATTTAGCCGTCCCAAGAGCCTTTTGGCCGAAAGAGCGGTCGGTAAAAAGAAGCGGCTGCCGACCCTATTTCTAACTCAGTGCGATTCCGTATACTTGGGACGGTTGTTTTCCAGAATGAAGAGGGGTCATGAGCCAAATGTCGGACGATATGCGACGGCAGGCAGCCCGGATCGTAACGCAGCGATTGGAAAGTCTGCAGCGCGCCGGGGTGACGCATATGCCGAAGGCAGAACGGGCGACGGAAATCCCTGAACAAATGGCTGCATCCCAGCACCCTCACCTCGCCACGGCGAGTCGCCTGGGGAGACCCGGCCCTCCCCCAAAGGGAGAGAGAGAAATCGCGGCGGCCGCGCCTGCAAACACAACTTCTACCACCACAAAAAATATGGCCCCCACGACGGAACGTTCGTTGTTCGATTCCGCACCCGCGGAACGAAAAGTCACGCCGCCGGAGCAACGGGCAGCAGCGTTGGAAATCATTCAGCGCGAAGTGGCCGCCTGCACGCGCTGTCCGGCGCTGGTGGCCAATCGCACGCAAACGGTGTTTGGCGTGGGGAGCAACACGGCGCGGATTTGCTTTTTTGGCGAAGCGCCTGGGGCCGACGAAGACCGCCAGGGGGAGCCGTTCGTCGGCCGGGGCGGGCAATTGCTGAATAAAATGATTGCGGCCTGCCGGCTGAAGCGCGAGGAAGTGTACATTTTGAACGTGCTGAAGTGCCGGCCGCCGGACAATCGCAATCCCTTGCCGGACGAAGTGACCAACTGCCGCGGCTATTTCGAGCGGCAAATCGAAATCATTCGGCCTGAAATCATTTGCTGCTTGGGGGCCGTGGCTTCGCGGACGCTGTTGAACACGGAGCGGCCCATCGGGAAATTGCGAGGAACGATTCACGATTACCAAGGGATGGCCGTGGTGTGTACGTATCACCCGGCGTATTTGCTGCGGAATCCGGCGGCCAAGAGCGACGCCTGGGAAGATTTGAAGTTGATGATGCGGCGGCTGGGAGTGGAGTTGTGAGAGCGGTAGGTGGACGGGAACGATTTTTTGTACCGTTCACAGATTCTGCTAAACCGCTAGCGGTTTAGCATGCCGCAGCGTGGGGTAAGCCGAGGGTAATGTTCACGCTTCCCTCGCCGCCGGCATCATTTGATCGAACAGGGCCAGGAGGCGTTTCATTTTAATCGGCGTGGCGACGGTGGCGCGCCAGTCGTTGGTGTGGGCCTGGGCGGCCATTTCTTGGTGTTTGGGGCCCAACAATAAAATGGCCGGGACCGATTTTGTGGTGGGCTGGTCGCCAAAATCGTTGAAGGCTTGGAGGGCCTCGTCGCCGAGATTTGAGGTGCTGAAAATGACACAATCGGCCGGTTGATGGTCGTCGGTGAACAAACTTGCCGGTCGCAAAGGATCGCTGGTTACCAGGACTCGGAACCCCTTTTGCTTGAAATGATTTCGCAGCGCTTCCTGAGCCTGGAAATTTGGCTCGACAATCATCAGCGTGCGCTGCTTGCCCGGCAAAGAGCCTGTTTCCGCCGCCTTGCCGTTGCCGTTAACCGATTCTCGGCTGGTGATTTTTTTCAAATCGCGGAGCATTTCGGCCGGTGTTTGGTAGCGCAAATCGGGATAAAACTGAGCCGATTTATTGACCACGGCTACCACGTCGCCCGGCAACTCCGGCATTAACGTGGCAATGGGGACCAAGGCGTCGAACCGGTTGCGGCTGAGCCGCGCCAAACGGTCCTGAGTTTCTTCCAGCGCCGGTTTGCCCGACAGCATGTTGTACAAAATGCAACCGAGAAAAAAGATGTCGCTGCGCATGTCGTCCTTGCGGACTCCCGTGCTGCGTTCCAAGGCCGCGTAATCGATGGTGCGGGGATTTTCCAATTTGGCCAATTCGGCGTCGCTGGAGTTGGGGTCGGCGCCCGCCAGGCCGAAATCAAGCAGCTTGGCTTGCCCCATGCTGGAAAGCAACACGTTGGACGTTTTCAAATCTTTGTGCGAAATGCCGCGCTGAAAGGCGTAATCGAGTCCGCGACAAATATCGATGGTGATGCGGATGGCCTTGGCGACATCGAACCGCGTGTGAACTTTGAGGTCTTCACGGAGATTGCGGCCTTCGATAAACTCCATCACGATGTAACACTTGGCGGAGTCGGAAACCGCTTCGTAAATGGGCACAATGTTGGGATGCCGCAGCGTGCAGCCCATTTCGCCTTCGCGCAGAAACTGCTCGCGCTTTTCTGGATCAACGAAATGGGTGTTCCGCAGCACCTTTACGGCGCGGACCTCGCCTGTGTCGCGGTGCACTGCGCGAAACACTCGGGCGAAAGTGCCGCGGCCGATCAAATACAACGATTTGTATTTGCCATAGAAGAAGCCGGTGCGGTCGCCGCGGAGCAGCTTTTCCAGTTGGTAATTGGTCAGCAGCCCGCGCCGCACCATGGCCTGCTTGGCTTGCTCCGGGTCGCAGTCAAGGCTGCCGGATTCCGCCAGAACCTGACGGAACTGCTGCTCGTCGATCAAATCACGATCGAACGCCGCTTGAGCAATTTGTTCGGCGGTCCACTCGGGCATGGCAAATCAGCTAGCCTTCAACAAGTCACCGGATTGTTTCTGTGGCCCGATGAACCATCGGCCCCATCCGTCATCAATTCCTCCAGGCAAAACGCGGGGGAAATGTTCGCGTCGTGCCCTGACGAACCATCACCTGGCGAACCAACCACGGAAATTGTGTAGCGACGTGTGAAGGCACAATCGCGCGTAAGCGATCGACAGGATTCTGCGATCATGCCACGATGCGTTGGGCACGGAACGAGCATGCTCACAGATGTCCTACTCTCATGATCGCGTGCCGAGCGGCCTTTCCGCGTGGCCATTCTTCAGCCGGCGGACAAGCATTCCTCTTCCCGGTTCACGACGTCACCGCAATCGTAGACCATGTGGTGATGCCACAGCGCCGGACAGAATCGTAGCGCAGGCGGCAAACGTCATACGGCCTTCGACCATTTTATCCTATCCTGGGTTGGCAGAGGCCGCAATCATGCGGCGCCGTTTCCAACAGGCTGTGTGCCAAGCGCAAATCGCTGGGCGGCTTGGAGTTTGAATCTGCGAAGGGGCTGGCCGCGAGGGCGAAATTCCACAAAATCAGGCCAAAAAATTCCGCAAAATCAGCGGAAAAAAGCCTCCTACTTTCCTTCCACTTGGCGACGGTATTCGTCCCGTTCCCGGCGGGTCGCTTCCAGATCGAACATCATGTATTTCATATCCAGCCGCAGTTGGCCCAGCGCATCTTGCACGAGCGTCAGAATGCGGCGGCGACGCTTTGTGCTTTCTACAACACGGTTTAGCGCTTGCTGCAGAGGGGCTCGAGAGTCTTCCGGCAATTTCAAAGCCTGGGAAACCAATTCCACAAGGTCGGCGGGCAGTTCGTCACTAGTACTTTTTGCGAGACGGGTCGACTGGCTCATGCGATTAGTCTCCTGGGTGGTTGCAACAGCCTTTAAGCAGACGGTGTGCCAGGTCGATGGCGGCGATTTCGTTTTCGCCATAAATCGCTGCTAAAAAACAAGTTACAAATTTTGCACGGCGATAGCAATTGGGCGGCCGCAGTTTACCAAACACCCCAGCCAATCTGGAAACAGTTCGTAAATCTTGATACAAGGCCATGTTACGCTGAGGAAGCTCCCGCCTTGGGTACGTTGTAATTTTGGTTCACCCTGTAATTGCGCATGGATGTGCAATGGCTGGCCGCAGAGAAAGTGCTTTCGATTGCCTGCTGAAGCCGCGATTTCTCGTGGGCTGCATGTTCCTTTTTGGCAATGTGCTGGCAGCGGCGCAGGGCAGACCGGCGCTGGCTGCAATCGGCGACGATTTTGAAAGTGGCGAAATCACTTGGCGACCGGGCGATGCCGATGTGCAATACCGGCTGGAAAGCCACGCACGCATCACTGCCGACCCGCACTCCGGACAGCGCTCCGAATTGCTCCAAATTTCCGCCGGCGCCGGCACGTATGTGTACTTCACGCACGAAATGGGGACGGCGCGAATTGTGGCCGAACTTTCCCCCAGCGTATGGGTCAAGGCCAATCGGCCGGGCATCCAGTTATTGGCCCGTGTCATATTGCCGCACACGACGGACCCGCGCAGCGGACAGCCCGCCTCGGCCCTGCTCAGCGGCAGCAGTTACAATTCCGTCGGCATGTGGCAGCAACTGGCCCTGAGCGATACGCCGCAGTTGCTCAACCGCGAGGTGCGCGCATTGCGGGCACAAATGGGGCCGCAAGTCGATGCCCGCGAAGCGTATGTCGATCAATTGTTGCTCAACGTGTACGGCGGACCGGGACAAACCATCGTCAACATCGACGACCTGGCAATCGCCGGCGTGGTGCCGTATGAGAGGAGCAATCAGCCCGCGACCATGGCGTCGGCAGGCAATCCGCGCAATCTCAGTCCGGCAATGCCGGAGATGAATTTTTCAAATGCGTCCGCCGGCGGCCCACCCATCACAGCGAACGGCAACGGCGGGCCTGCGTTCGCCCCGAGCGGAGGGACTACGCAGTTTGATCCGGCAGCTCCGGCCAACGTGCCCGTGGGCGACAATTCCTTCGCCCCGCGGCAAGTAGTCATTAACGGATCGCTCCTCCTGGTAGACGGCAAGCCGATGTTTCCGCGGATCATCCAATCGCAAGGCGAACCGTTGGAATGGTTGAAGCAGGAAGGTTTCAACGTCGTTCGCACGACGGGTCCCATTACCAATGAAATGTTAGCGGAAGCCCAGCGCACAGGCATGCTATTGATTGGACCGCCGCCGCTGGTCGATCAAAACGCCAATCTGCAAACTGGGCCAGGAGAAATTCAACTGGCCCCCATCACCCCCGCCTTTGCACCCGTGCTGGCGTGGCACTTGGGCAGCGGGTTGGCCGCCCGCGAGCTGCCCGGCGCCGCCGCGCTGGCCAGGCAATTACGTTTGGCTGATCGTCAACTACGGCGACCGCTGGTATGCAGTCCGGAAGAAGAATCGCTGGCCTACAGTCGCCAGGTGGATGTGCTTTCCGAATCGCGCCCGACGCTGGACACAAGTTTGGAACTGAAAGATTACGGCGCCTGGTTAAGTCAACGGCCGCGATTGGCTCGTCCGGGCGTGCCGTTGTGGGCGGTTGTGCAGACCGAGGCTGAGCCGGCCGTGGTCGATGAAGCGGCGGCATTTTTTGGCTCGGGCCAGCCCGCGTCGGCGCCGGTGCCGACGATCGACGTCGATTCATTACGGCTGACGGCGTACTTGGCATTTTGCTCCGGGATGCGCGGCCTCGAATTCGCTTCCCGCTCGCGGCTCGATTCGGGCGACAATTTCACTCGACTCCGCGCCGCTTCGCTGGCGCTGTTGAACTTGGAATTGGATTTGATTTCGCCCTGGGGCGCGGCGGGAAATTACGTTACCTCTGCCACCTCGAACGATCCAAACATCAGCTCCGTGGTCCTCAACGCCGACAAAGCCCGGCTGGTCGTGGCCATGCGCTTACCCAACTCGTCGCAGTACGTGCCAGCGCCCGATACGGGCGGAACCGGATTGCCAACCCCGGGCGGCACCGGATCGAGCAACTTCAACGGTAAAACATCAGATCGACAGGACGGTAACGCGGCACTTAAGGACGACAGCAAATTGCTGCGGCGTGATCCAACCGGTTCCGGCATGCAAGACACCGTGGGCGATCAAACGTACATGCCATCGGCGAATCGCAATCCGTTGTTTCCGGGAATCGCTAAGCCGACGCAAGGCACCGTGACAACGCTGGTCGTGCCTGGTGTGCCGGAAGATTACCGGGTTTATGAGATCACGCCCGCCGGGCTACGGCCACTTCGTTGCCAGCGGGTGAGCGGGGGCACGGCCATCGCCATCGAAGATTTTCTGCTCACGTCGCTGGTGCTGATCACCGCCGATCCGGCGGTGGAAAACGCCCTGCAGCGCCGCACGACGGAACTGGCGCCCCGGGCCGCTCAACTGCAGCGAACGCTGACGGCCGCCATGCTGGAACAAACCGCCGCCGTGGCCGGGCGTTTGGCGGGCCAAACGCAATTCCACTCGGCTTCTACGCCGCTGGCTACCGCCCAGGCGGGCTTGCAACAGGCCGATGCATTTCTGTCAGCAGGGCAATATGCGCAGGCGTATTTGACTGCCCGCAACGCCGCCTATCCGCTGGAACATTGGAAGCGGGAAACCTGGGAGCAGGCCATCAAGCCTCTGCCATCGCCCGTTTCCAGTCCGTTGGCGGTGAGCTTCAACACGCTGCCGGAGCAAATCAACTTTGCGGCTTCGACCACGCGTGGTCCACCTGGCGAAAACGTTTTGATTGGTGGTGATTTCGAGAATTTGCAAACCATGCTTCAGGCTGGTTGGCAACACTTCGAGCACGCCCCGCCCGATTTGCAAACTTCTGTCGAGCTTTCGCCCCTGGCCCCTTATGCCGACCGGCACAGCCTGCACCTGCAAGTGCAAAGCGTGAAGACGGAAAAACCCGCCGATTTAGCCGCCACCTTGGTCGAATCGCCGCCGCTGTGGGTGACCAGCGCGCCGGTTCGGGTGAATGCGGGCGACATCGTGTGCATTCGTGGTCAGGTGCGCGTGCCGCGAACGATTGTCGGCAGCGTGGACGGCCTGATGATTCTCGATTCGCTGGGCGGCGAAGCGCTGGCACAGCGGATCACGCAAACCGACGGCTGGCGCGAATTTGTGATGTACCGCGCCGCCGCGCACGCCGACAACCTGACCGTTACGTTCGCGCTGAGCGGCGTGGGGGAAGCGTGGATCGACGAACTTTCCATCCGTCCAATCCGCCGCGCCGACATGGCCGCGCCGGCAAGTTTCACTTCGCTGGGCTGGCCAAACCCGAATTTCGCACCGCGTAGATAAGGCGACTGGTCGCTGGTTCCGGCCGGATCGGTATGGTTCTATTTCTTCCCCGTCATGACTTGCAAAATACCGCGGCAAAAATCGGGCAGATCGTCCGGTTTGCGGCTGGACACGAAGTGGCGGTCGATGACCACGGATGCATCTTCCCATAAGGCGCCGGCGTTGGCTAAATCATCCTTAATGCCCAGCGAACCGGTCACTCGCACCCCCCGGTACACGCCGGCCGAAATGGGAATCCAGCCGCCGTGGCAAATGGCGGCCACCAATTTTCCCGCTGCGGCAAAATCGCGGACTAGCTGCAACACCTTGGGGTCGCGGCGCAGCTTGTCGGGCATAAACCCGCCGGGAATCACGAGCCCGTCAAAATTGGCGGCGCGCACTTCCGCTTCGGCAATCGCGGCATCGGACATACACGGGTAACCGTGTTTGCCAGTGTACCAATGCCGAGCTTTGGGCCCGGCGGTAAGCACGTCGGCGCCTGCTTCGATGAGTCGCAGTTTGGGATACCACAGCTCCAAATCTTCGTAAACATCGTCGACGAAAATCAGAAATCTTTTGCCGGCTAAGGGTCGATCGTGGGACATGGCTTCGAGGGGGGAATGGGGCTTGTGGGCGATGCTAAAAATGCTCTACCTTTGGACGCCGGTCGTTTGTGGCATCGGGGTCCGGTCGGGAAGCCGGTCTTGGATGGCCTGTACAGCCATGTCGCCTTCGCGGAGGGCTTCCATGGCGCGGACGCAGGCGTCGGCGGCGGGAATGGTGGTGACGCAGGGAATGCCAGCCTGCACGGCGGCGGCGCGGATGCGGCCCTCGTCGGTGCGGGCGCCTTTGCCGCGGGGCGTGTTCATAATCAACTTGACGGCGCCATTTTTCAAATGGTCGAGCAAATTCGGATGCCCTTCCTGCAGCTTTTTCACCGGCTCGACCGCAATGCCGGCTTCAGCAAACCTAGCGGCGGTGTTCGTCGTGGCCAGCAGCGTGTAACCCAGCGCGACCAGTCGGCGAGCGACATCGACCATGTGTTCCTTTTGCGCGGGCGAAGCCACGCTGATAAAAATGCTGCCATCACGCGGCAGAACCACGCCTGCCGCCAGTTGGCTTTTGGCGAAGGCGATGGGGAAATTTTCGCTGACGCCCATCACTTCGCCGGTGGAGCGCATTTCGGGACCGAGGACAATATCGACGCCGGCGAATTTGACGAACGGAAACACGCTTTCCTTCACGGAAACTTGGGCAGGGATGGGCTCGCTCGTGACACCCTGTTCCGCCAGCGAAATGCCGGCCATGACTTTGGCGGCGACACCGGCCACGGGCAGGCCGGTGGCTTTGGCGACAAACGGCACCGTACGGCTGGCGCGGGGATTCACTTCCAGCACGTACAATACCTGGCGGCCTTCTGCGCGCTTGATGGCGTACTGCACATTCATGAGTCCGACGACGCGCAAACTTTTGGCCAGCGCCGCGGTGGCCTCGCGAATTTCCTGCAAAATGGGGCCGGTTAAACTGTAAGGCGGCAAGGCGCAGGCGGAATCGCCGGAGTGGACGCCGGCTTCTTCGATGTGTTCCATAATGCCGGCGACGATGACCCGCTGGCCGTCGCCAATGGCGTCGACATCGACTTCAATGGCGTCTTCCAGGAAACGGTCGATTAGCACCGGCTGCCCTTGCGAAACGACAAAGGCCTCGGCCACAAAGCGTTCGAGCTGCGATTGATCGTAGCAAATTTCCATCGCCCGGCCGCCCAGCACGAAACTGGGGCGCACGAGATTCGGATAGCCGATGCGCGCCGCTTCCACCCGGGCTTGGTCCATCGTGCGGGCGATGCCATTGGCGGGTTGGCGAAGGCCGAGGCGCTGCAGAAGACGCTGGAATTTTTCGCGGTCTTCGGCATCTTCGATGGTGTCGACGCTGGTGCCGATAATGGGCACACCGGCGGTGGCGAGCGCGCGAGATAAATTCAGCGGCGTTTGACCGCCAAATTGCACAATGACGCCGTCGGGCTGGACGCGGTCGCAAATGTTCAGCACGTCTTCGGCCGTCAGCGGCTCGAAGAAGAGCAAATCGCTGGTGTCGTAATCGGTGCTGACGGTTTCCGGGTTGGAGTTGACCATCACGCTTTCGATGCCGAGTTCTCGCAAAGCAAAACTGGCGTGGCAGCAGCAGTAGTCGAACTCGATGCCCTGGCCAATGCGGTTGGGGCCGCCGCCGAGAATCATAATGCGTTTGCCGCCGGCGGGCTTGACGGGTACTTCGTCCTCGGATTCGTAGGTCGAGTAATAATACGGCGTATAGGCTTCGAACTCGGCGGCGCAGGTGTCGACCGATTTGAACGTGGCCACGATGCCGCGGCGCTTGCGGTCGGCGCGGACTTCCATTTCCGTGGTGTACAGCAGTGTGGCAAGCTGGCGATCGGAAAAGCCGAATTGCTTGGCGCGGCGGAACAGCGAGTCGCTAAGTTTGTCGAGCGAAGAGACAGCGCGGATTTCGTTTTCCAGTTCGATAATTTGCTGGAGCTGGTCGAGAAACCACGGGTCGATGTAAGTGAGATCGTGAATTTCCTCCACGCTCATGCCGTCTTTGAAGGCGTAGCGGACATACCAAATGCGGTCAGCATTGGGCACCGCCAGCTTGGCGCGAATTTCGTCGCGGCTGGGCGCGAGCGGCGTATCCCATAGGTCTTTGCTGTCGCAGCCGAAGCCGAAGCTGCCGACTTCCAGGCCACGCAGTGCTTTTTGAAACGATTCCTTGAACGTGCGGCCGATGGCCATAGTTTCGCCCACGCTTTTCATTTGCGTGGTTAGGCGGGCGTCAGCCTCGGGGAATTTTTCAAAGGCGAAGCGGGGAATTTTGGTGACCACATAATCGATGGTCGGCTCGAAACAGGCCATCGTTTCGCGCGTGATGTCGTTGGGCAGCTCGTGCAGGCGGTAGCCCACGGCCAGCTTGGCGGCAATTTTCGCGATGGGAAAACCCGTGGCTTTGCTCGCCAAAGCGCTAGAGCGGCTGACGCGCGGATTCATTTCGATGACGACCATGCGGCCGTTTTTCGGATGAATGGCAAATTGAATGTTGGAGCCGCCGGTTTCCACGCCAATTTCGCGAATCACCGCCATCGAGGCGTCGCGCATGCGCTGGTATTCCTTGTCGGTCAGCGTTTGAGCAGGGGCGACCGTGATGGAATCGCCCGTGTGCACGCCCATGGGGTCGAAATTTTCGATGGAGCAGATGATGACGACGTTATCGTCGGCGTCGCGCATGACTTCCATTTCGTATTCTTTCCAGCCGAGAATGCTTTCTTCGATGAGCACTTCATGAACCGGCGATAGATCGAGGCCGCGGCGGATGATGGTGTCGAACTCTTCGCGGTTGTAGGCAAAGCCACCGCCGGAGCCGCCGAGGGTAAAGCTAGGACGAATGACACACGGCAGGCCAATTTCCTTAACAGCCTCGCGGGCTTCGTCCACTGAGTGGACCGTTTGGCCGAGGCAAATATCGAGGCCGATTTTGAGCATGGCCTGCTTGAACAGCTCGCGATCTTCGGCTTTGGCGATGACGTGGGCATTGGCGCCGATCATTTCCACGCCGAATTTTTCCAGCACGCCATGCTTGACCAGATCCATTGCCAGGTTCAAACCGGTTTGGCCGCCGAGCGTCGGTAGCAGTGCATCAGGCCGTTCGTGCTCGATGACCTTGGCGACCATTTCCCAGGTGAGCGGCTCGATGTACGTGCGGTCGGCCGTGCTGGGATCGGTCATGATGGTGGCTGGATTGGAATTGACCAGCACCACTTCGTACCCTTCCTCACGCAGCGCTTTGCAGGCCTGCGTGCCGGAATAGTCGAACTCGCACGCCTGCCCAATGACGATGGGCCCGGAACCAATGAGCAGAATTTTATGAAGATCGTTTCGGCGGGGCACGGTGGTTTCCTATAGTTGATTAGACCGCAGATGTAGCAGCGGCTGTCTCCAGCCGCTGAGGACAGCGGCCATTACATTTTTGTTCAGGCGCGTAGCAGGGGCACAATACACGATCCTAGCTAGGTTGCTGCCGCAGTAGAATCTCACGAGTTTATCACGTCCGGCGGCACACCTTCAAGCGGCGGAAGAACGCACAGTCGGCAACGGCTTATTTCCGCCCTCAGCCAGAAAGAATCCTAGAATTCCGCCGGCCGCTGCACCGATAACGGGAGATGGCACGGTGATGACCAGCAGAAAATATCCAAGCATTTCCAGCGCGTGCCCAGCATTCATCCACATTTTGATCACAATCGGGATAAAAAACAGCGAGTAACCCACGACGCTGAAAAGTACTCCGTGTGACAAGCACCACCAAAATGACATGCTAATATGAGACGTATTTGCACGGAGCCGGCGACTATAGGAAATGAACGTCATCGCGAATGCAAAAGCAAAACCAAACACATAAATGCCAAAACCGCTTACTGCTTCGGGAGAACTGCCGCCAGAATGCTTCACCGCGATTCTCAATCCCAACAGTGGCGGCGCTAAAAACAAAGCGACGGTTAAAAGTCTCGCCAGCGAAAACCGCCGCGATGGGAACAATCCGGAAATTATTCCGAGCATTGGTTTCTCCTTATGAGGCGTTGCCGTAACGATATAAGTGTAGCCCCCGTATACATAATTTTGCAAGCGTATCACGATCTGCCGGCCTGCCTTCAAGCGGCCGTCGTGGTTGTGTTTCAGCTTCGCGGCCTTCGGGAATTTGTGGTATAATCATAGGCGGAGAAACCCTGATGAACGTGACCAAAGACGATCTGCGTGATTTCACTCGCTTTGTCGACGAAAAGTTGGAACACGGCAAAGTCGATTCGTTGGTTGACCTCGCAGGCCAATGGGAAGCCCAGCGCCGCGAGCAAGAGGAAACACTCGCAGACATTCGCCAGAGCCACGCGGATATCGATAACAACAAGGTTGCTCCGTTGACCGACTCATTCGCTGACGTGCGCCAGCAATTGGGCCTGGGATGAAGTACCAGGTATTCGTGACTTCAAGGGCGAAGTTGCAATTGGTCGACGCTGCTCGCTGGTGGGCGACGCATCGCAGTGCCGAGCAGGCTGCTCGCTGGCTAGATGGCTTTGAACAGTCGCTGGCGCAATTAAGCAACGATCCCGAGCGGCATCCCCTCGCTCGAGAAAACGATCTTTACGATTTGCCTTATACCGTGCGCCAGCTCCTGTATGGAATTGGCGCGCGGGCGACGCATCGGGCCGTATTTGAAATTCGCGAGGATACGGTTTACGTGATCGCAATTCGGCATTTGGCGCAAACTGATTTGCCTTCCGAGTTGCTGTAAAGGGCAATGTGTCGAAGCCAACGGCCTTCAAGCGGCAGTTGTATGCAGGTCATTGACCGCATTTTAGGGAACTCATTGCGCTCATCAATTTGGGGCTTACGGTTTCTAAATTGTTGGACTGTCTTAAAAATGGTGTAACTAGCGCCCAATGAGCCAATCAGGATGGCGAACGACACCCTGCTCCAGAAGCCAAATGGATTGTTGGCCCTCGTAACAATCGGTCCCCTCGCTTTCGTCCACGCGGAGCAGCCGGTTGAAATTGAGATTATCGCGTAAACAATCCACCCGGAACTCCAAAGAGCACAAAACGAAAATGCGGCGAGGGGACTATATCGCCATAGGTCATTGAGACCATTTTTCCTCTTTGGCAGATTAGGATTTGACAGGAGGTCGGCCATGGAGATAGATATCGTCGCCGACGTGGCGGAGTTCGATGTCGGCCAGTTGCAGTGCGGCGGCGATTTTTTCTAGGCCTGTGCCGGCAATGGGGGAGGGAGCGCCTGCGCCGCCGATGAGTTTGGGAGCGAGGAACACGTGCACCTCGTCAATCGCGCCGGCGTCGAACAGGGCGCCGAGCAATTTGCTGCCCCCTTCGACAAGGACGTTGGTCATGCGGCGGCGGCCGAGTTCGTCGAGCAGTGCGGGAATGGAGACGGATGGTTCTTCGGAGCGCTGGGCAAGCCCAGCGGCTAAATCGCTGCAGGCAACCACCTCACAACCGGCAGCGGTTAAACGGGCGATGTTTTCCTGCGGCGCATTTCCTCCCACGGCCACTAACACCGGCGCATCGCGGGCGGTTTGCACCAGTTGGCTTTCCGGCGACAGGGTAGCACGGCTGTCGGCAATAATGCGCGTGGCCACGCGCGGACCGGCTGGGCGGGCGATCAACAGCGGATCGTCCATTTTCGCCGTTCCGCTGCCGATGAGAATGCCATCGACACGGCCACGCAACTGCTGCACGATGGCGCGCGATGCTTCGCCGGAAATCCAGCGACTGTCGCCGGCGGCGGTGGCGATTTTCCCGTCCAGTGTCATGGCCCATTTGGCGATAATCCACGGCCGGCCGCTGGTGACCAATTTCAAATACGGCGCGTTCAGCCGCCGGGCTTCTGTTTCCATCAGGCCGACTTCGACTTCGATTCCCGCTGCTTGTAATTCAGCAATCCCGCGGCCACTGACCGATTCAAACGGATCGCGCTGGGCGCAAACCAGCCTAGCAATGCCAGCGGCGATCAGCGCTTGCGTACACGGCGGCGTTTTGCCGTGATGGCAGCACGGCTCCAACGTGACATAAGCGGTTGCGCCTTTCGCCCGTGGACCGGCAATGTTTAACGCAGCGACTTCCGCATGCGGGCCGCCGAATTTTTGATGCCAACCCTCGCCGACCACGGCGCCATCACGGACCAGCACGCAGCCGACCATCGGGTTGGGCTCCACGTGTCCCTGGCCACGGGCAGCCAATTCCAGCGCGCGGGCCATGAAGAACGGATCCGCTTCGAAATCAGAACTCGAAGTTCGATGATCGGAACTTACAGTCATATAACGTGCCGGCGCACTGGAATGGACGATTCAGGTGATCTTCGGTCTATAAATAAATTAGCCCCCGGTCAAGCGACCGGGGGCTAAACGACTGCGGGTAAATATTGAACTGAAGAGCGAATGCAGCGCTAATCCAGGAAGCCCAACAATTCCTGGGCCCGGCTAGGCTGCTGCAGCTTGCGCACGGCCTTGGCTTCGATTTGGCGAATGCGTTCCCGGGTGACCTTGAAAATGTGGCCGACTTCCTCCAACGTGTAACTGTAGCCGTCGCCCAAACCGTAGCGGAGCTTGATGATTTCGCGCTCGCGGTAGCTAAGCGTTTTAAGGACTTTGCTAATGCGGGTGCGCAACATTTCCTGGGCGGCGCCCACGGCGGGGTTTTCCGCGTCGCCATCGGGGAGCAAATCGCCGAAGTGGCTGTCTTCGCTGTTGCCGACCGGACGATCCAGGCTGATGGGGTAACGGCTCATGGCCAGGACGCGACGAGTTTCGTCAATGGCCGTGCCGGCTTCGCGGGCGGTTTCCTCAATCGTCGGTTCGCGGCCCAGCCGCTGCAACAGTTCCCGCGAGACATTCCGCACGCGCGACATGGTTTCCACCATGTGGACGGGAATACGGATGGTGCGGCTTTGATCGGCGACAGCCCGCGTAATGGCCTGGCGAATCCACCAGGTGGCGTAGGTGCAGAATTTGAATCCGCGTCGATATTCGAACTTATCGACCGCGCGCATCAACCCGGCGTTGCCTTCCTGGATTAAATCCAAAAAGCTGAGGCCACGGTTGCGGTATTTCTTGGCGATGCTGACCACCAACCGCAGGTTGCCTTCGGACAGTCCGCGCTTGGCGTGTTGGTACTGAGTGTAAATGGTTTTGATTTTCGCGACTCGATTGCGCATGCTGGAGGGCGTTTCCTGGGTGCAGCGCAAAATTTGGCGAAATTCCTTAATCCATTGGGCCCGCTCGGCCGGTGGCAGTTTGGCGCGCTTGTGCTGCTCGACCAGCCCCTTCAGTTCCGCAGCCCGGCAAGTGAAATCTTCCAGGGTGCGAATCATGGTTTCGATGCGCTGAGTTCGCAGGCCGAGTTCTTCCACCAGCTTGACCGCGCGTTTGCGGCGGCGGTTCAAGCGGCGCCATGCTTCACGGCGCGAACTCATTTTAGCCGATTTACTGAAGGCACAGCGGAAGTCAACCTTGTTGCGCCGCAGCAGTTCGTTCACCGTGTTTAGATTATGGGGCAGGCGGCCGAGAATTTGATCTTTCTCCAGCCGATCGGTCACGCTGACTTGCACGGTCCGATCGAACGGCAACTCGCCGACGTGAACACGATTTAAAATCCGCATGGCGTACTGGATGACAAAATCGCATTCCAGGAGCTTGCGGCGGAACTTAGCGCGGGTGATTTCGATGCGTTTGGCCAGCGCAATTTCCTCATGGCGCGTGAGGAGCGGAATTTCGCCCATCTGCGTGAGATACATTCGCACTGGGTCGTCCGACCAGCTTTCGGCTTCGGCATCGACCGAAAGCAGTTCGTCGGCCTTGAGCTCGCCGTCCAAATCGCCGACGGGGGCTTCGGCCACTAATAGATCGTCGTCAACTTCCACCGCATCCGAATCATCAACCACCTTGTCGACCAACTCCACGGCTTCATCGGGGCCGGAAGTTGAATCGTCTTCCAGGTCATCCAACAACGTGTTGTACAAGAGAGCACTCCTCAGCTAAACCACGAAGATTAGGGTGAGCCAGAACGGGAACCGAACAGTACGCTCCGTCGATTAGAGATCAAAACAAGCCACCATCCGGCACGAGTCAAAATGTGAGCGCGTCAATCCCAAGCTAACAATTATTTGCTAAACATTAAAGAAATTCCACCATATTCTACCACGATGTCTTGCCCGCGATTTGAATCGCCAGCATTTGGTAAGAAATGATGGTGGCTTCACGGATACACAGTTATCTATATTACCCAATCATCTTATATTAACATCTTTGATGCGTGCCTTGGTAGCCCCCTAAATCAGAACACCCAAGTGTCATGCTGCATACGATTCATGCTAGCTGAGGGCCAATCATTGTGCTGTAAAGTGACCGCAAGAGTGAATCCCTGGGCGACTATATCCTGACAGTCCTGACAGAGTCCCGATTAATCAAGAAGCGAGCTTTCAGCCGGTTCAGCACATCAATTTAATTCGGAGCAACTCGGCGGTCCAGAGCGCAAAGATTTTTCCTCATAAAAATCGCGGATGGAGTCGTCTCTTGCTTGGATTGCCGGGTGCTCAACCAAGTTTCGTATTGAACAGTTTGCCCGCGAAGTGCAGTCTGTAGGCGCCGCGAATTTGCGCCACTTTCGTGGTGAAATGGCTTCGATTAAGCTGGACGTGGGCCTGCTCATGGGTTTTTGAACCTTAATTCAGGCGTCCAAATTTCCGCGGCTTGGATATTCGCTGGTGCTTCACAACTTTTGGGGGCGCCGGGGCCGCTGACCGCGGCTGAGGACGTAGCGTTTCGCCGATGAAGTACCTTCTTCCGTGTCCGCATTGCGGTTCCAAAATACCCGTAGCTGCGGGGCAAGCCGGGCAGCGGCTACGATGCACCTGTGGACACGATATCGAGGCGCCTTCCATCCGCGGTCTTCGCGAGTTGGAATCGGTCACGGAAGAAGAGGAAATTCGGACGCCGGCATGGAGTGCGCGACAGGGTGTGGCGTTTTTGGGTGTGGCGATCACCATCATCGCGATCGTCGCCGCCGGAGCGATTGTCCTGCTGCGGCCCAATACGACAGACCGGCAACTCTTGGAGATTCCCATCAACCAAGATGCCATCCGGCGCGAAGTTCAGGAACTTTCGCCGGGGGAGGCCTATCTGCGGCTGGCGCCAGTGGTTTCATCAATCCCGGGTTACACCGAGGCGCTGGCACAAGGCGCCGTGCCGCCACATCTTATGCCCGACATCAAGCTGTTGGCGACTTTTGAAGGAACCGGACCGCAACCGCTGACGCCGAAATCGACGGCCGACCTAGCCAAGTTGGCCGGCGAAAAAAACACCGAACTTGCCGGGCGCATTTTTCGGCGGCGATCGTTGAACGATGAGTTGTGGTTGGTCGGCGTGGCGGCAATCATCGGCATATTGCTCGCGAGTTCCTCCCGGATTTTGCCGGCGGCGAAACCGCGTCGAGCGGTTGCCGCTCAGCGCAGATAAGTGGGTTTGTCAATGGTCGTGCCGGGCGGAATTTTCGCGCGCAGTTCCGCGGCATCGAGCGCAAACAGCGGGCCAATTTCCACGGGCACATCGGGGGCCACGTTCGCGCCGGCAGCGGTCAACCATTGGCGGTGCAAGGCAATTAGAGCGGCACGGCAGGTGTCGGGAGATTCGCTCCGCTCACCGGGCGGATTTTTTACCGGGGCGAACCAATGGGCTGCTGCCCCTTCCACGGCAATGGATTGCCCAGCCAGCGGCAACAGATCGAAAATGAAGCGTTCAAATTTGATGGCATTGGGCTGGGTCGGTTCGACACGATTTCCTTGCTCGTCGACGAACGCCACTTTCTTGCGTGCCACGTGAAAGGGCAATGCTTGACTGTCGCGGCTGGCGCGGCTCAAAAAAGCCGCATCAAACACATGAATCGCAATGCTGCCGGCCCAAAACCGCAGCGTGCCGTCGGGGTTTCTCTGGCTGGCAACGGGATCGGGAAAATCGCTGTATTCGATAATGCGGGTTTGCCCGTCGATGCGGACGAGGTTCCCCAGCCGATCCGAGGGTTCGTGCTTGGCGATCGCCAGGGTTGTCATTTCCGATTTGCAAAGGATGTGATAGCCGAGTAATGCCGGATCGCACATTTCCACCAGCGGATTGTCAACCTGGAAGTAAAACAACTGCGCGAGGCCGCGGCGCTCGATGTCCGCCAAACCAGCGGTTCGATCTAGCGCGGCCAGCATGCCGCCGTGGCCGTCGGGGTTCAAAGCGACATGGCCCTTGGCGGACAATAGAATTCGCCCTGTAGCTGCATCGACGGCTGGCATGACACCCTGGCAAAACAAGCGGACCTCGCTGGCCGGCAGTCCGAAATAATTCTTGGCTTTGAGATAATCTTCCGTTTCCACATGCGTGGCATCGCTGGTCATGACATACAACGGAATCGTGGCGCCAAAGCGGCGGCTGACTGCCAGCAGTTTCTCGAACAGGATTTGAAACAGCGAGGCGTTGGAAACAGGACCGATTGAATACATTCCCTTGGGATGGTCGAATCCCAAGCGCGTTCCCTGGCCGCCGGCCACCAAAATCGCGCCGACTTTGCCCCGCCGCAGCGCGTTTTCGCCGACCTTGCGGGCTTCGGCCACCGAGAACTTGTTACTCGGGTCGTTCAAGCGAATGGCTTGCGGCGGATCGGCACGTGCTGCCAGTTCTGTCCAATCGCTCCGGTCGGCGGCATGGCGGAACAATTCCGCGATGGCGGCAATATCGACGGCGCGAAGTTGCGCCGCCAATCGTTGTTGATGTCCGGGGCTCAACTCCTGCCAGAAGTGCAATAAATGCTGTTGTCCATGCGACGCCAGCCGCCGCGACAGCTCTTCAAACGCGCTCGGATCTTCAAATGCCTGCGTGCTCATCGTGAGGCGATCTTTCTGGTGTCCCTAGCACTCCGCCCGTCCTCTCGACGTTGTTGGGGCTACAGCCAGCCGCGCACCCAAGCATAAGCCAAAAAACAGAGGATCGGAAAGAGCACGAACACCACGGCATAGGTATAAATCGTGGTCCAAACGTGCCTCGGCCAGCGTGCCATGGATGAAAGCTCAGGGGCAGAGTTGTGGAATCTGGATGGTGGAGTGCGAGAAGCAAAACGCCTGCTACGATGCATCGCGGGCGATAAATTCCAGCCTGACACTGCACGGCGCGGTGGCCGGCGTGTCGAGCTTCACTTCCCATCTTACTCCCCAGGGAAGCACCAGCGTAGGGTGGATTTCGCACAACGGGCCGGCCTGCAATTCCGCTTCCACACTGGGAACGTGTTGAAACGCCGGACAGAAAGCCACATGTACCAGGGCGGTCCGCTGGCCGGCGACAAAGTTCGTTAGCAGCCAGCCATCGACGCTAAGTTTGCCGGCGGCAGAACGATGATAGACCAATTTCTGAGTGGCGTCGGCGGCATCCGGCGGCGGCGGGAAGCTTGAAATGTCATCGAGCAACTCCGCCGAGCCAAACGATAGTTGCCCCGCCGCCGAATTCGCCCCGCCGTACGACAACCGGGCGTGGCCAAACGGCCGGGTTCTGCGCCAGCGCAGTAAGCCAAGTTCCGCGCCGCCGACCGTGATCCACAAGAGGGTCACGCCGGGCCAGTCGCTGTCCGACAACGTGACCGCCGCGGCAAAAAGGGGCAATGCCAAAATCGCCAACAATTCCGGCGCTGTCGCCGACAACGGCGCAAGCCGGACTCGGTCATCCGCTAAAGGCAGCCCATGCACCGCAACGGCAACCGCGGTCGCCGCGATCCCCACACCAATCAGCAACAAAGCTGGCAATGGGGCAGTCAATGCGCCGACACACCGCCGCGACATTAAAAACACCGCCGCCAGCGCCAAACAAACAGACAGCACCCAGGCGGCAAGATTCCAAACGCGGCCCAACAGAATTGGCGTTCGCAAAATCGACTGGGGACACGACATCCCAACGGGCGCATCCATGCTGACTTCTTTCGTCGACGTAGAAATGTGGTTGGAAAAATCAATCCATTCCCAGCAGCGGCGTGGTTCCTTTTGCACGATTGGCTTTGCGCCACCGCTTACATTACGCCACCGCTTACATTACGCCACTGCCGCGGCGCCGATGCCGGCTGCTTCGGCCAACTCGGCGGCGCGGTGAATGCTTTCCCAAGTGAATTCCTTTTCCTTCCGGCCAAAGTGGCCGCCGGCCGCGGTTTTACGATAAATCGGCCGCCGCAAATCGAGATATTGGATAATACCGGCGGGCGAAAGCGGAAATAAATCGCGCACCAATTCGCAAATGCGTTCGTCGTCCAACCGACCCGTGCCTTCGGTATCCACATGCACGCTGACAGGCTGCGAGACGCCAATAGCGTAAGCCAATTGCACTTCGCAACGATCGGCCAGCCCGGCCGCCACGATGTTTTTGGCCACGTGCCGGGCCATGTAAGCGGCACTGCGATCAACTTTGGTCGGGTCTTTGCCGCTGAAGGCGCCGCCGCCGTGACGTCCCCAGCCGCCGTAACTGTCGACGATGATTTTGCGGCCGGTGAGCCCTGTATCGCCATGCGGACCGCCCACCACGAAACGGCCCGTCGGATTAACGTGATGCGTGATTTTATTCGACGCCAGATCGCGCGGCAGGCACGGCTCGATGATGTGCTTGATGACAAAGTCGCGGATTTCCTTTTGCTGCACTTGTTCGTCGTGCTGGGTACTGACCACGACGGTATCAATTCGCACCGGCTTGCTGTTTTCGTACTCCACGGTCACCTGGCTTTTGCTGTCGGGACGCAGCCACTTTACCACGCCGCGCTTGCGGGCATCGGTCAGAGCGTTGGTAATGCGGTGGGCCAAGGCAATGGGCAGCGGCATCAGCTCGGGGGTGTCGTTGATGGCGTAGCCGAACATCAGCCCTTGGTCGCCGGCGCCGATTTCCTTTCCCTTCGATTGATCTTCGTTCACGCCCATCGCAATGTCGGGGCTTTGGCTGTGGAGCGCCACCAACACGGAGCAGGTATCCCAGCCGATGCCCCATTTGGCGTCGAGATAGCCCACATCGTGCATGACATCGCGGGCCACTTGCTGAAAATCGACCACGGCCTTGCTGGTGATTTCGCCCGCCAGCATGCACAGACCGGTGGTGACCAGCGTTTCGCAAGCGACGCGGCTCAGGGGGTCGTGGGCCAACAGAGCGTCGAGCACGCCGTCGGAAATTTGGTCGGCCAATTTGTCGGGATGGCCCATGCTCACGGATTCGCTGGTGAATAAATGTCTGCCGGATGCCACGAAAAGTACCTCGCTGAAAGATGTTGCTGGAACACGCACCTGCGGCGTGCCGTTGCCGCGAGCCAAGCCGATGTTGTCTCCCGGCGATCGA
>Ga0335083_10003315_pt1 | contig 20934 bp, 12 predicted proteins | sample Lox_Sample_42_FD_206716 | JGI IMG/M metagenome (GOLD analysis project Ga0335083, IMG submission 206716) | Soil microbial communities from Loxahatchee National Wildlife Refuge, Florida, United States - Lox_Sample_4.2 | ecosystem: Environmental > Terrestrial > Soil > Wetlands | place: USA...
CCGGAGCCCTCTGGAGTATAGTCTCAACTTCAACACCGTCCACCAACGTCATCCTCCACCGCTAATCAAAAGATCAGAGGCAGAGCACGCAAAACCCTACAAGGCGGGGATCAGCTGACGGTTACGAAGCTTCTTACCAACCAGCTCCTTCAGAGTAGAGCTAAAATGATCTTCATTTCGCTTCGTTTCGTTGCCAATATTCGAGAATACAACGATAGAAGAGCCGTCGGGATTCGGCACTGGAGCTTCGTTCGCGGGATTTTTCATAGAAACCTCGCTCTCAGTTCCTGAGGGTGCCTTTTCTTCCCACAAGCTAGATGACCTTTGGAGTCTGGATAGCATTGACTTTCCATCGCAGAAGAAGTCACCTAGCGAATGCGTGTGACTTCCAGAGAGCGACTGTGGCCGATCCATATTTAGCGTCAAGCCGAGCAAGGTTGAGCTGATCGCCCAAAGCTCAGCAGACTCGTATGGAAGCCTCCGAATTCTTGAGACGAGGTCTTCGCATAACAACGATCGGGCAGAGACATCTCCACCCGATACGCGATAAACAGTCAAACGCCTTGCCGCACACTGGAACTCAAAAGATTTTTCCGATGTGGCTTCACATTTTTCGATTTCATCGCAAACAAATTTTAGATCTTCTAGACTGGTGCTGACCGTAAGGCGTTCAAGCGCGATTCGAACAGGGTCTCGCGGTACCTCCCGGCCTTTCCCAGCTAGGGAAGGAATGATTCGCTCTGACCACGCCTGCGCGTCATGCGGCAATGACCCATTTAAAAACGACATCCCGCAGTATAGTTCTTCGAGCGTTGGAAGATGCCTACCTTCTCTGGCAGCTCTTTCCCGTCTGTTGAAGTGATACTTCCAATCTTTTTCGTTTGCAGTGACGTTTGGCAACATTATCAACTTCTAACTAAGGCATGACGGTAATCGGGCAATCGGCTGCTACACGCTGGGCACGTTCGCCCGATGAACCACTTGGAAAAGTCTGGATACATGGAACCTAAGCCACTCCATGACGCCATAACGTTAGAAAAATTAGCTGCCGCAAAATATACCGTCCTTTAAGGAACATCGAGTCGCTCCAGTTCGTGACCCACGAAACCAGTTACCGGCCGACGATTCGGAACGATCATACCTGGCATTATCGTTCCTGTCCAGCTTCAGTCTGGAACATGGAGCTCAATGAAATTGTCGGAATGAACGTGCTAAGAGCGCGCCAAGAACTGAAACTAACCCAAGAGGAATTGGCTGCTCGTGCGGGGGTGAGCACTAGATATATCGGGGCTATCGAACGGGCGACCGTATCAATCAGCATCACGGTTCTGGCTCAAGTTGCGGCGGCCTTAAATTTGAAGCCCGCTGAATTACTCAGAGATCAACAAAACGCCAGACGAAAAAACTTATGATCTTGCATTTTCTATCCGTGCGACAGGTCCACTACGCAGGTATGCCAAAATTACTCGAGTAGTCTTTTTCGCCTTCGCTCGGAACCAACTGAGGGGTCACGAACGCGTAATGCACCTCCACTATATCCCTCGGAGGTCTTGTATTTCGGGAGCCCGGATAAAACGGACTCGCTGCGTTCAGCGCTGTGCGCATCGCGATGCGGTGTTGAAGCCGAATCGCGAGCCGGGTTTATTAATACAAGAGATAGAGAGTGTATAGACCCGATGTCCGCTGAGTGATCTGCGGCCCGCCCTCGGCATGTACAGTGTCGAGGGTTGTGCCGAATGGCCGGCACAGAGCCTCATACATGGAGGGCGGACCAGATGGACAATATCACGTTTGTTGGACTGGGGTGCACAAGGCGACGGTATGCGTGGCCGTGGCAGAGAGCGGCCGTGGCGGCGAGGTGCGACGGGTCGGTGTATTTGAGAACCGACCGGAGGTTCTGAGCCGAATGGTCACTCGGCTCGGCAAGAATGATCGGCGGCTCAGCTTTTGCTACGAAGCGTGTCCCTGTGGCTACGGTCTGCAGCGACTTCTGACTGGGGCCGGGCATGAGGGCGTGGTGGTTGCGCCATCGTTGATCCCGATCAAGACGGGTGACCGGATAAAGACGGATCGCCGCGATGCAACGATGCTGGCGAAGCTGCATCGGGCCGGCGAACTGACCTCCATCTGGGTTCCGGTTCTGGCACACGAGGCAATGCGCGACCTGGTGCGGGCGCGGACGACCGCGGTCCGCACGCTGGGCAAGGCGCGGCAACATCCACAAGGCTTTCTGCTTCGCCATGATCTCCTCCGCTTACGGCGTTTATGCCGCCTGGGATGGAGCGCCGCCTGAAACGCCCCTCGCCGCGCCCGCCCCGCGCCTCGCCGAAGCCGGATGCCGGATGCTGAGGGGACACCGCTCACAGCCAATACCAGCGCCGCGGACCACGCCGCGCATCGCGACGCCCTTCTCCCGCCGGATGGCGCGCCGGTTCTGGAGCCGGAAACGACGCTGTTGCTGGAGGCTGGGTTCGCCGAACTCACCGGGCGTCGCCTGGGACAAGGGCTGCTATATGGACCAGGAACTCACGGCGCGAACGAAATACGGCGGGCTGGTTAAGCGCCGGCTTGTGCTGGTGGCGTTCACCGACCCCGCCCCCGCTCCCAGCACACCGGTGACGACAGACTGCCAAGAGGTGGGCGATTTGCACTCCTGCGCGGGGGAATACGGCCTCGCCATGCTGCGGCTGGATGCGTTGGACAAACCGCCTCCTGCCGGACTGGTTGCAGTTGTCGGCTCCCCATCTTCATCCGGCTAATTGCCCGTTCGCCTTCGTGGAACACCACCCCAATTTATTCTTCGCACGCGGCGTCCCGCCGGCCCCCGCGACACCCGTAGCACCCCGATATGCGGGTGGATCATGAATGGACATCCGCAAATTGGTGCGATAGCAGGTAGCTGGGATCTAATACTTCATTATGGGGCGAGCGAGTGCCGATATTAACGGAAGACGCGAATGACGAGCCCGGCATCGAGAATATCCTGCATGATACCCTAACATTGCCTCGCAAGATCAAGGGCGGCACTCAATCGGCAGATTCGAAAGCCGCTTTTGAAGGCTATGTTGAATTCTACGGCTATCACTCCTTGGCTGAAGGCTGGTGTTTTTCCGGTTGGATTACGCGGCAAGAGAATATTGCCGATTATATTAATAGGACTATCGCCACCTTTAACAATGACCGTATCGAGGCGGAAGTTCTGTCTTTGACCTTTCCTCGCTCGGATATCACCTCTTGGGATGCGATCGGTTTTCTGATTTTTCTGAAGGCGCCATTCGGCTCAACGGACTCGCTGCAGACGCTCGGCTTTTGCTTTGACGATGGCATCAAAACGATCCCCCCCGTGGAAGGCGCGCACGCGTTGGCTGAGACCACGCTCTCGGCGCATCTGGGCTACGTTCTTTCACTCGCCGAGCCGGGTTTACCACGTGAGACGATGGATGTGACCCTGAACGGCCGTCCCGAGGACGCACTGCAAGGCTATATTGAATATCTTGGCTACCATTCTGCGGCCGCGGGCTGGTTCTTCGCCGGATGGATTAACCGCGGATGGGGCGCTGACAGAACGCCCGACCGAATATTGGTCTCTTTTGAGGATGGTGAACTACGTGGGAATGCCATTGCCACGTTGTATAACCGCGCCGATTTGCCCGCCGACGCAAAGGGGGCAATCTTCTTTCTCCCCGGCACGGGGCGGGTACGAGGTGCCCTAAAGGAGTTGGCGCTGTGCTTCGGCGATACGCGCGTCACGCTGACACCTATAGACAACACACGAAAGCTTCGTGACGCTGAACTGACGACCCAGCTGAAGGCCAATCTCGGCCAAGCCCTGCCCGGCCTGAACGGCGTCAGGTTGAAGAACATCTTAAAGCGTCGCCCCTACAGCGGCGAGGATACGCTGGAGACACTCAGCCCGTCGCTTTTCCTTTATATCGATCACGCCATTTTGTGTGGCCCGCGGGGGCTGGTGCTGATGGGCTGGATGCTTGCCCGGCCTGACGAAATGCCCACACTTCGGGTACACTGCGGAAGCAGAATATCGCTGCTCCAGCCGCAAACATTCGTGAAAATTGACCGCCAGGACGTACTGGAACAGTTTACGAAACACGGTTTCGACGATACCGCTTGCGGATTTATCGCGTATCTACCCGAGGCGGTCGAGCCAGATGCGCGTATCTACATTGAAGCGGAGACGCATCGCTACGAGATCGGCTATCGCAATATCCCCGCCCCGGTGCCCAGTGGTATGGCAGCAATTCGCCAACTCCTCGGTAGCGTGGATGTGCGCTTCGGCGATCTGGCGCCAGCCTTCGACCATGTGCTGGGACCGGCTGTGGAAGCGATGAACGAGGAACGGCTCTCCAAACGGGTCGGCCGCCAAGTGGTGGAGTTTGGCGCCGTGCCGCGCACACCGAAATTTTCGGTCATCGTGCCGCTCTATGGGCGGCTGGACTTTGTCGAGTACCAAATGGGCCTGTTCTCCGCCCGGCCCGAGAATGCCGAGGTCGAATGGGTGTTCGTGCTCGATGATCCACCAAAGCGGCGCGAGGCACAGCATCTCTTCGCCGCCGTTTACGAACGCTTCCAGATCCCCTTCCGTACCGTGCTGCTGGAGCGCAATCTTGGCTTCGCACCGGCGAACAATGTCGGCATGGAATACTGCCATGGCGAATACCTGGTCTATCTAAACTCGGACGTATTCCCCGGCACAGCCGATTGGCTGGACCGCTTGGCCTCGCGCTTGGAAGAAGACCCTGAGTTGGGCGTCGTCGGCCCTCTGCTGCTGTTCGAGGATGGTGCGGTCCAGCACCGCGGCATGTACTTCGAGCAGCTGGAGGAGTACGGGAACTGGTTTTTCTGCCAGCACCTCGACAAAGGACTGCGCTACAGCGGTAACGGTGAGATGGAGTACTTCATCAGCATCACCGGCGCCTGCATGATGCTGCGCCGTGACTTGGCCATGCAGATTGGCGGTTTCGACGAGACCTACGTCATCGGCGACTTCGAGGACTCTGATCTATGCCTGAAACTGGTGACACAGGGTTATAAATGCGGCGTGGACCCCAGCGTGGTGTTGTATCATCTGGAACGCAAATCCCAACTGAGCGGTGCATTGACCTGGCGCGCCAATCTCACTGCCTATAACGCTTGGCAGCATGAACGCCGCTGGGCCAAAACCATTGCGCAAAAACAAATGCATGAGTTCAAGGTGCCGGAATGAAGGTGAAAGAAAAGCCGCCGCAGGCCATGGTGCAGGAAGCCGCCGCACCACGCCCCTTGAAGATCCTTATCGCCTCGCATTCCCACCCGGAAGTTTCCAACGGCGGGGCGGAGATCGCCGCGTACCAGCTCTATCGCGGCTTGCAGACTCATCCCGGTTGCGCCGAGACGTGGTTCCTGGGCTGCGACCGCGAAGCCGGTGCGGACAAGCCCGGCGCCGTATTCACTCAGCCTTTTTCCGAGAATGAATATCTATACTCCACCGGGGCGTTCGATTGGTTCAAATTCGCCAACCGCGACCCGCGTTTTCCCGCCGCGTTCCGCCGGTTGCTGACGGAACTGCAACCGGACATCGTGCATTTCCACCACCACATCAATTTTGGCGTGGAGGTGTTTCACCTCGTGAAAGAGGTTCTGCCCCAGGCAAAAATTCTGCTGACGCTGCATGAATACCTCGCCATCTGCAACCATTACGGCCAGATGGTGACCAAGGGGCACCGCAATCTCTGCTACCAGTCCAGCCCCAGCAGCTGCCGCAAATGTTTCCCCGAATACAGCAAGGCGGATTTCTTCCTGCGCAAGCTGTATATCGACCGCTTCTTCGACCTTGTCGATACATTCGTCTCACCCAGCCATTTCCTGGCGGACCGTTATATTGCCTGGGGCATTCCGGCGGAGAAGATGGTGGTGCTGGAAAACATGATGCCGCATGTGGAGCGTGGCGAGGCGACGCTGCCCCCGGCGGACTCCGCGTTGCGGCTGGGTTTCTTTGGGCAGATTTCGGCACTCAAGGGCATCGATGTGCTTTTCGACGCGGCGGCGCTTCTGGAGAAAGAGGAAATCACCGAAGTCAGCTTCGAGATTTTCGGCGATTACCGCGGCCAGCCAGAAGAATTCCAGAAAGGCTTCCTCGACCGGATGGAGAAGGCTGGGGCAAACATCCGCTTCAACGGCCCGTATGACCGCCAGCGCGTGGACAGGCTGATGCAATCCGTGCACGCCGTGCTCGTGCCCTCCATATGGTGGGAGAATTCGCCGGTGGTGATTCAGGAGGCGCTGCGCAACCGCCGCCCGGTGATCTGCTCGGACATTGGCGGCATGGCGGAAAAAGTGCGCGACGGTATCGACGGCTTCCACTTCTCCGCCGGCAACCCGATCGCGCTCGCTTCACTCGTGAAGCGCCTGGTGGAGGATAAATCCCTGCTGACGGGCCTTGCTGGCTCGCTCACCGGCGAGCCGGAGTTGGTGTCGGGGCTGGATGGGTATATGGGGATGTATCGGGGGTTGGTGCGTGAGGCAGGGATATGACTGATGATTTAGCAATCTGAGATTGCTACATGAATGAAATTACAGGCGATCTTTCGCCAGATACTGCGTCGGGAGGTTTAAATGCGTATAGCAGTCGTTTTTTTTGGAGTTGCCCGAGGCGTTCCGATTACAATTGAAAGTATCAAACGGAATATTTATGCCTGCAATCCCGACGATAAAATCTCCTTTTATACGATAGCCTCGCTCAACATCGTCGAGACCATTCACAATACCCGTACAGGAGAAACCGGAACTCCAATCAATGCCGCCGACACTTTTCTCTTAGATGCGGATCTCTACGCACTCGTCCGCCAGAACGATGCCGCAATCGAGACTGCCCTTTCTGCCGTGCACCTTCAGCGTGACGCATACGAGAATGGTTGGGTTTCAGTTCGGAATGCACTGCACCAGTTAGCTTCCCTGAGTCGGGCGTGGACTTTATCTATGGATTTTTTCCATGGAGAGGTCGACTATTTTCTCTTTGTTCGTCCCGATCTAATGTACCTTGATGAAATCAAAATAACAGACATTATCGCTGGATTTCAAGGTTCCGGCAATATCGCTCTGCCAGCATGGCATAGCTGGGGCGGTTTCAATGACCGTTTCGCGTTGGCCGACGCCACCGCCGCGCGTCACTACGCAGAGCGACTGACTCTTGTTCCGGAGTACTGCGCCACAAGGCCATTTCACTCAGAAATTTTCCTTGCCCATGCTCTCGAAAAAGGACAGTGCAGCGTTTGCAAGTTGCCCGTTAGGGCTACCCGCGTTCGGGCGCATGGCGCGATTAACCAAGAGGACTTTAATTTAGCTATCGGAGATATTCCAACGAATCCACGGCTATTTTCTATTCCGTCAGGACATGTTCAATTTTTTGCAGAGTGAGCACAATTCACGGGCTTCTCGCTTCAAGCGGTCAATTGTTTGTCTACTGAGACGTAAAATTCTTCCAATCCTCTGTTTCTATTGAGCCGAGAACATTGATAATTTGAAAATAGACAGCTTCCTACTGAGACGGCTCCAATGCTCCACTTTCATTTCTTGGATGGGGCAGTAGCTTCGTTAAAAAAGCGTCTATAGCCTTGGGGTTAAGGCTAATGTTGTCTGCGGCCCACTTCCATCCTTCAGGAACACCAAACGTTCCGAAGCAGTAATTCAATTTAAAAGTATGTGATACCAGCCGAAAAGCCCATCGTCCGACGAGTGGCTCTGGAAACATTTCCACAACTGTACTTCCTGGACGCATAAACATTGTGTTCACCAGTCCAGCTCCATGCTCAGCCAAAACAAAATCCGCTTTCGAGAACAAATCAACCTGTTGATCAACAGGCATATTTTCCAAAGACACAGGAATTACATCGTGCTTGTTTAAAATCGGCAATAAATCATCAAAGTTTTCGATAGATCTCGCAACATTTTGACGTCTGATATAGATTCTCTTGAACGAACTAGGTTCTGAAGTTGCAAAAGTCATCTTTAAAAGGGTCGAAACATACGGCGCAAGCTGACTAGCTCTATGGTTTTTGTACCGGGCATTAGCCTTAACAATCCCAACTTTATTAGCCCGGATGCCGTTGCCAGCCGGAATAATCGAAACTTTTTTTTCGAAACCGCAAGATGAGAATACCTTCCAGCGGAGTTCAATTGCATCTTGTGACATAAAGCCCGGAAAACTAATCACGAACCGTCGGTTACAAAAGTCTCTCGTTAAAGAAGACAAATATGCTGACGGCATGATCTCTGTAAGAAAAATACTATAATTAAATATGCCGAATTTGTTAAAGGAAATAATATCTTCAGAAGTCACTTCAAGCCGATCAAGATCAAAAAAATATCTTCCATCAGATTTATTAAAGCAATTATCTTCCAAAGACCCTTCAACTGTTTCTTCCACTACGTAGCGGTCGTCGACAATAACTGCCCCCGTCGCAGTTACGATTGCGTTACTAAAATCTGCTATAGAAACTTCTGGATATTCAAAGTTAGCTATTGGAGGGCAGGCATTAGGCCCACTTTTGAATTTTGGAGGAAGAATCTCTGATTGGTACGATTTTTTCACAATAGAGTGCGATGTGGACAGGCGGCCTTGAGTATCGTTTCCAATGTTCGTTATTATGTCTTTGAGCGGCTTCATCTCAACTTCGATCACTTAAAACCTCCAGGACTTTTATTACACCTAACCGCTTCGGCCTGCCCAAGATAACAAATTAAACCAATTCTACTGAATTGGTTTAATTTTATTCATCCTGGAACCATACATTAAATTACAGAGAAGCCAATCTCGACAAATAGACTGTTTTTAAATTAACACCCCCCGCACTGCACTTCAATCAGTTATCATCTCGTCTTACGCCGCCAGCGCCCCCCGCCCACGCTCCGGCACAGTCAAAATCCGCACCGCGCTCGATTCGCTCTTGCAGCGCGGCGCATAAATCGTCCCCGCGCCGATAATGGCCACGGTGCCGGGCTCCAGATCGTAGCTGTCGAGGAAATGGTGCGCATTAACAGCGCGGGCCGCCGGGTCAGCCCAGCGCGAGGCGCCATTGGGCGTGAATTCGGGCAGCTTGTGGCTCTCCCGCACCACATCCAACTTCACGCCGCCCCCGAGCGGCACCACAATGTCCAGGCACTCGGTGGGGGACGGGCTGGCATTGCGCGTGCTGGGCTGGGCCAGCGGCACCTCACCCGGCTCCACCCATTCAGCCTTCGCCACCAGCGGAACATCCGAAAGCACGACGCGCAACAACGGCGCCAGCGCCGCGTCCTGCATCAGCGTCAGCGCGGTAGCTTGCAGGCCGGTGAGCCAGGCACCGGCGTAAAGCGCCGCTTCCGTCGGTAGAACTGCGAAGCCGTGATTAATAAGTTGGTCCAGCACCGCCGCCATACGGCTATCGGCCTGCCCAATCTGCACCTTGCCGCGCAGCAGGGCGCTGGCATCGGTCCTGTCCGTCCACAGCCCGCCAAGCAGGCTGCGATGCCGCCCGGTGGAAGGGTTCGCCCGGTGGAATGAGGTGATAAAATCGACAAACCCAAGCTGCGGCGCGCGCGGCAGCTCGGCATCGCCGCCATTCACTTTCACCGAGATGAACGGCAAATACAGCGGGTCGATTTCACGGAAGAATTCGATGACGTAGCCGCTGTTGCCGTCTCCAAAGCCTGCCGCAGCCAAGTCCGGGCGGTGGTTTTCAGCCAGTGCCTCGCCGATAATTTCCTGATTCAGGACCGCTTGCACGAGAACCGACTCATTCAGGACGGAAGAAAATGCCCAGCCGTGCGCTTCCTTGGAGGTAACAACGTCAAGCGACCCGCGAATCATCCAAAATCTCCCGGCAGATTAAGTCGCGAAAATTACTGCTGAATTATACCTTGGAAAACAAGGCACACACCGTAACTAACATTCAATTAATTAAACCGAAGCGCCCGGCGCAGGTACGCGAGCACCGGGAGGCCGGCGGGCAAATGCCAGATTGGCCCAGTGCTTGTTTTTCAGCTTGTAGCTTGTCCGGCAATGCTCGGCGATCGCTTTGTGCAAGTCGGGGCGGTCCAGCACAACCATGCCGTCCGGGAGCATTCCGGTTGCATGGGGGATGATGGCGGTTTGCACCAGCGCCCGCGTCAGGAGCCCCGGTCCTGACAGCAACCAGATGGCATCCGTATCACCACGGTTCACCGCAGCAACCACAAATTGCAGCGCCGCAACCAGCACCGGATGCCCAGGCGCCGCAGCGATGAAATTATTGCCAGCAGACCCAAGATTTTCCTGGTACAAAACCAGATTGGCGTCCACCGGAATGATCGTATCCAGGGCCCGCAGGCTGCGGTCATCCGCATCCGTATAGACGCCTCCTTCCAGCACCAGCACCGCCAACCGGAAGATATCGGCCTTTTGCGCCGGCTCGGTGACCCGGCGATATGCCGTCAGCACGGGGGGCGGGAAGCGTGCGGCCAGATAGTCCTGTGCAGATTTATCGGTAAAGCGCGTATGCTTATAGTCTGGGTTGGTGACACTCCAACGCTCCATCAAGTCCAGGACATCTCCCGGAACATCTTCTGAGTCCCAGAACTGGAAAAGATTTTTTGTAACCACGGGGCCACCCGGCACAGGCTGCTTATAACGCAACCCGCCGGACTGGCGCATCGCCACCAGAAGGCTTACCGCTACGGCCGTATTATCCGGATTGCTCGCGGCTATTGGGAGCAATTCCTTGACGCGAGCCTCCGGCGGCAGGGGGCGCAACGCCTCCAGGGATTCAGCCACAACCTGATCTATCGCGTACTCATCGAGAATCTGGCCGTAAATATTCTGAGAAATATTTAGCGATTCTCCGCGTAGCCGCCTGTTTGAATCTTGCAGGCTGCAATAGAGCCGCAAATGCTCCCGAACGCCCTTTACATCCGCCAGCAGCAATTTTGTCCGCACCAGATCGCTTTGCAGGCCAATATCCTCTGGGTACATGCCTGCCGCCGCCTCGTAGCCCGCAACCGCGTCCTCAAGCAGCCACTCACTTTCCGCCAAAGCGCCTGCGCAACGCGCTTGCATGGATTTCTCCCGGAGTGTCGCCGCCGGCATCCGATCCAAGCAGGTTCGCATGGCCTCTACATCGCCGAACAAAATTTCCGTATAAAATCTTTCTATCCAGAGATTGAAATGTTGACGCGCGACCTCGGTGGAGGCTCGCGCAATCTCCAGCGCTTCGTAGTAATGCCCCGCCGCCCGAAGCAAGGCGATCCGCTTCACGCGCAGTTCCGGCATTACCCCCCGTTCAACTTCAAGCGCATCCAGCTGGGACAGCGCCTCGCTAAGCCGCCCCAGCCCGGACAACGCGTCCAGGACGCCAAATTGAAACGTCAGCTCTTGAGGCTGTTTCTCGACTGCGCCCCGGTAGATTTCGTATGCTTTATCGAGATCGCCGAGAACAAGCGCCTGCTGCGCCTTGCAGACAACCGCCCCAGGATGAAGCGGATCAAGCTCCAGGGCTCGGGCTAGACGCCTGTTGCTGTCCTCAAGATGTCCCAGAGTGTGTTCTTCATTGGCCAGCTCAACCAGCGCCCATACATTCTCCGGTGCGGCGGCAACTGCGGCCTGGAACCATTCCCGCGCTGCTTCATGCTTTCCCGCAAGGCGCTCAGTATGGGCCAAACTCCAGATGACCTGAAACTCGTTTGGGTGACTCTGCAAAATAGCTTCTGCCGTTTGCCGGGCCGCGTCCGTGTCGCCCGCATCGCGCTGCTCCTGCGCGATTTCCAGTCTTGGATAAATATCCTCCGGCACCAGCCGCGCCGCTGTCTCAAAATGTCCCAGCGCCGCCGCGCGGTCCCCGCGTTTGCGGGCACAACGCGCGAAGCCCATATGGACATGGATATTCTCCGGCGCCAGCCGCAGCGCCTCCCGCAGCGCGGCCTCCGCCTCATCCAACCGCCCCAGCTCACGCAGATCCTCGGCAACATCCAGCCAACGCCAGACATCCCCCGGCGCCAGCCGCGCCGCCTCCTCGAAATGTCCCAGCGCCACCGCGCGGTCACCGCGTTTGCGCGCACAACGGGCGAAGCCGATATGAACATGGATATTCTCCGGCGCCAGCCGCAGCGCTTCCCGCAGCGCGGCCTCAGCCTCATCCAGCCGCCCCAACTCACGTAGGTCTTCAGCGACATCCAGCCACCGCCAGACATCCTCCGGCGCCAGCCGCGCCGCCTCCTCGAAATGTCCCAGCGCCGCCACGCGGTCACCGCGTTTGCGCGCACAGCGGGCGCAGCCGATATGAACATGGATATTCTCCGGCGCCAGCCGCAGCGCCTCCCGCAGGGCGGCCTCCGCCTCATCCAACCGCCCCAGCTCACGCAGATCCTCGGCCACATCCAGCCAGCGCCAGACATCCTCCGGCGCCAGCCGCGCCGCCGTCTCAAAATGCCCCAGCGCCGCCGCGCGGTCGCCACGTTTACGCGCGCAACGGGCAAGGCCGAGGAGCACCTGTATATTCTCCGGCGCCAGGCGCAGCGCCTCCCCCAGCGCGGCTTCAGCCTCGTCCGGCTGTACGTCCATCTGCTGAGCCGCAAACGCCACCAACGCGTCAGCTGCGTTTTGAGGTTTGAAGACAAGCGGCCTTCTGAGCGTCGTGCCCGTGGTCTTGTCACGCACGGAGATAATGGTCTCCCCCGGTGATACCAGCACATCGTATGGCAGCGGCCAGGAGAAACTGTGACGCCCATCACCGATACCAGCCTTGGCAAGATCCGGCCGGCTGAGGTCCGCAATGGCGCTGCCAATGACCACGTCGTCGGCAAGGAACTCCAGCTCCACGCGCGCCCCCGGCTGGTCGGGATACCACGCCCAGCCTTCTACCTTGGCAGCTTTGGTGATCTGGTCCACGCACCCGGTGGGCACCAGAACCGGCGTGCCTAGCCGATGCCGGGCATTGCGCAGCGCAACGGGCGCCCCGCCAATGCGCGCGGCAATATCACGCGCCCTGCCATCGACAAGGCATCCCGGCAAAAGAAACTCGAACACCAGCCGGGGCGGCGCGGGACTTTTGTCCAGTTGCGCCAGCGTGCTGCCCAGAAGCTGATCACCGGCAGCGAACTCAACCAGGACCGGCGCCGCCATTCCCTCCGGAGCCGCAATCCAGCCCGTCATCAAGCGGCCATCAACAGCGGCGATCTCTCCTTCGAGCAGCTTCATTCCACCTCACCTGTCCGTGCTTTCATGGCATGCTTCCGGCGCCCGCAAAATCCCCAGTCTGCCGTTCCTAATAAACCTGTCTAAATAACTACGCATAGGTAGCTTTATGCTCAGTGCGCCGTCCGAGCAGTGCTGACGACGACTTCGCGGCAGGAATCGCACCTGCCGGCTCCGAGTTAAAGCCGCCCTCCAAAACCATGATTGCTTTTCAGGGCAAGCCGCTCCCGCGATTACCCCATGTGGACGGCCCAAGGGCATCATGTGCCAAAGTTGAGTTGTTGAAGTCCAACGAGAGGGCCGCCCGAATGAAGCGTACGATTTTTTCTGTTTTCTGAGGCGACCCAAAGCCGAAAACCAATCCTTGTCCGCGTCAATCAAACTCGTCATACATCTTCCCCGCGACAATCCAGTCTCATCCTAATCTTCGCGCTATACGGAGCCAGAATGTCAGAGAGTTCCATGATCGCGCCCCTCAGGGTGGCCAATGAGGCATTCCTTGTCTCCAGCATGATCGAACGCTGCCCCAAGACCATGATGATCCGAGAGCTGGTCGTGAACGGGCTGGAAGCTGCGGCCCATGCGGCGCCGGGCAAGCGTGAGGTCGTCATCGGACCGCGCATGCACGAAGGCGCGCGCAAGCTGCGTATCTGGAATACCGGCACCGGCCTCAACGCCGCCGAGCTGCTGCAGATTACCGACCTCGCTTCCTCGCTGCGCAAGCAGAACAGCCTGGACCAGAATTTCGGCATGGGAGCCAAGGTCGCCTCCCTTCCCTCCAACCGCCACGGCCTACGCTACCGCTCCTGCGCGGGCGGGCGGGTCAGCGAAGTCGTCATGGGCTATCGCGACGGCACCTATGGGCGGCTGCGCGTCGGCCTGGAGCGCTTGGAAGTGATCGACGCGACCGAGACCTGCATCGCCGAGGGGGATTACGACCTCTCCTTCGATTGGACCGAGGTGCTGCTCGGCGGCAACAGCGCCGACCAGGATACGGTCGCCGCGCCCTATGGTACCTCGCTCAAGGTCGCACCGGATTGGATGGGCGCCTATCTGGAAAACCGCTTTTTTCGCCTGCCGCATGATGTGACGCTCACGCTCATGCCGGCGATCTGGGGCGGTGGGGCACCGCGCGCCATGGTCGGGCTCGATGACCGGAAGGTCGAGTTCGGCCGCACCGAGACCCGCATCACGCCGAGCGGCGTGAAAATCCATTACTATTACGACCCACCCGAGGGCGAGAGCACCCGGTCTGCGAGGGGCGCCATCGCCGCCAGCACCTCCCGCGGGGCGGTCGTCTTCCGCGACGAAATGTACGATGTGCGGTCGGGCGAGACTTGGCTGCAGGATGCGCCCAATTACGGCGTGCCCTTCGGCGCCAAATACATCTCCATCTTTGTCGAACTGCCGCATGACTATCTCGTCTGGCCGGAAGCCTATCGCCAGTTCCTGCGCTTCCGCGGCAATGACCAGCGGCACGTGCATATGAGCGATTTCAGCGCGCTTGTGCGCAGCTACATGCCGGTCTGGCTTGCCGAGATCATCCGCGGTTTCGGCCCCGGCCAAGCCAATTATCTCGATGACATTAGCGACGAGCTGAAGGAACTGCTCGCCTCCCTCGGCGTGCCGCCCACACCTCAGGCACCCGTCCCCGGCGCACCGGAGCGGCCGAACGCCTCACCCGCCGAGGCGAAGCCGAAGGCTACGGAGACGCCGACGGAAAAGGCTGAGAAAGCGCAGACCTCGTCTCTGCCGCCCAAGCCGAAGCCTCCGGTCTTCGAGCGGCCGCCAGAAATCATCGGGCTGCGTACCCCGGAGCAGATCAAAGAGCGCGCGCTTGAAGGCCGCGCCGCCAAATTCTATCCGCAGTCGCACCAGATCTTCATCAACCTCGCCTATCCCGCCGTGCAGGAGATGGTCTCCGCCCTCTTGGCCGAGACCGAGGTGCAGCTCGGCGCCCATGAAGAGGAAGCGCGCCGCATCGCGACTGAAGCCGCCGAATGGACGCTGACTAGGCGCATCTCCCGCGCCATCGTCTACAGCCTGTCGAAGAAGGCGCTCGGCTGGCGGCCGGATGAGATCTCGCGCAGCCAGTCCACCGAAAGCCTGAGCCTGGTCGCCGATGACTGGGCCGGCGCCATGGACATGGCCCGCGCCCGCTATAATGATCAGCTGACGGCTGCCTTCCCGGCCCTAGTGGCGCCGGAGTTCGTGGCCGCGTGAACTTCGCGTAAAGCGAGCGGCCCTCTAGCCAGGGCCTCCCTCCAGCTGCGGGCGGCAGCCTAAGCTAGCCCTCCATTCATCTTTGTGACGGAACAGACTGAGCGATGAACGACTATACCGGACCGAGCGTCGATCCCACCAACCCGCAGGCGGTGCTGCGGGCCACATCGGAGCTGATGCGGAGCGGAGATTTCCCGACCGCAGAGCGTCTGCTCGGCTGGGCGCTCGACTTCAACCCGGGCCATGCCGGGCTTCTTCGGCGCATGAGTGAACTACGCTGGGACCAGAGCAAGGGTGACGAAGCCCTGGATTGGGCAGAGCAGGCGCTAGCGGCCGATCGCGGCGATGCCGAAAACTATGCCTATCTCGGCCTGCTCCGCATGCGGCAGGGGCGCTACGCGGAGGCCGCCGAACTGCTGGTCCGCTCGGTTGAAATCAAGCCGGATAATCCGCACTACCTGTGGCGGCTGGCCGACATCATGGCGCATCTCGGCCGTGGGGAGGATGCCGCGGATTTCGCGCAGCAGGCGACCAACCTACAGCCACAAAGTGTGCATGGCTATCTTTTCCTCGCCTCACTGCAGCAACGCTACGGCGATTTCGATGCTGCCAAAGAGACGCTCCAAACGGGCATCAAACAGGTGCCCGAGAGTGCTGCCGTGCTGCGCCGCATGGCGGAACTCAGCCTCGCCCGCGGTGATGTTTATGGCGCGCGGAGCTGGGCTGAGCGGGCACGCGAAACCGTCCCTGACGATCCGGCCAATTACGATCTCGAAGCCAATCTTGCGCAGGTCAGCGGCGATCCCGCGGCAGCCGAAGACGCGCTGCGTGCCGCCGCCGGCCTCAGTACGGCAAACAGCCATCACAAGCGGCGGCTGAGCGACGTACTGATGCGTCGCGGCGACCTGGACGGTGCGATGGCCTGGGCTAATACGGCGCTTGTGGACCATCCGCAGGAAATGTTTAACCACATCCACATTGCTAATCTGCACTTGGCGCAGGGCCAGCACGATGCCGCCTATGCAGTGCTGGAGGACGCGATTGGCCAAGCAGCAAAGCCTCATGATGCAGCCATGCTGATGCGGCGGCTAAGCGGCATCGCGCAGCAGAGGGGCTTGCATGATCAGGCGCTAGACTGGGCAAGACGCGCCGTTGCCGCCAATTCTTTTGACGCTGAGAACCACGCACACTTGGCGTCTCTTCATCTCCAGCAGGGCGAGCTTGCGGCGGCCCAAGAAGCTGCCAAGCTGGCGGTGGACCTCGCGCCCGGCCAAGCTGTTCATAGCCGCCGCATGAGCGACATCGCCTGGAGGCAGGGCGAGGCCGAGAGCGCCTTCGAATGGGCGGCACGAGCAGTATCTGCGCATCCGGCTGATGCCCATAACCATGCGCATCAGGCGACTCTGCTGATGCGGCAAGGGCAGAACGAGGCAGCGGAACTGCCTCTCGCCCGCGCGGTGGAGCTCGCACCGCTTGACGCCGGCCTGTTGACCCGCCTCAGCGACTTGAAGATGCGCCTCGACAAGCAGGAGGAAGCATTCGCCCTTGCTGAACGCGCGATCAGCGCTCGGCCGGGTGATTTGGTGGGCTACAACCACCTCGCAACGCTCCATATGCGCCTGGGCAACATAGAGGCCGCCGAAGCGGTTCTGCGACGGGCGGCTGAGATTGAGCCCACCAACGCGCCGATTCTACGGCGCCTTGCTGAGACAGCGCAGCGGAAGGGCAACCTTGAGGCTGCGCGGGTCTGGCTACATCAGGCGCTCGACGCTGATCCGCGCGACCCGCACAGCTATAACCAACTGGCGTCTCTCGAATTGGAGTGTGGCGACAATACAGCCGCTGAAGGCGCCTTAACGCGAGCAGCAGAGCTTGCCGGCACGAACCCGGCCTTTCATCGCAGGCTAAGTGATGTGCTGTACCGCCGCGGTGACGAACAAGGAGCGCTTCACTGGGCGGAACGTGCCATCATCGACTTCCCACGCGATCCAGCGGGCTTCCTGCAGCTTGGTGGGCTTGATCTAGCTGCCGGCAGGCTGGACGAGGCGGAAGCCGTTTTCCTTAAGGCCGTTGAACTGGCATCGACGCCCGCCCAGGCTATCGGGCCCTTGCATCGCCTGAGCGATACCGCGACGCGGCGGAACGATATTAGGGCTGCCCTGACCTGGGCTGAGAAGGCCATCGAAATCGCCCCTCGCGAAGCCAGCTCATATAATTACCTGGCCGGCCTGCACCTCACTTACGGCAACCTCACCGCGGCTGGCAGTGCAGCCGCGAAAGCCGTGGAGATTTCACCAACTGATGTGGGTGCCTTGCGGCGTTTAAGCGATATCATGCTGCGCCAAGGCAAGGTCGATACTGCGCTTTCTCTCGCTCGACAGGCGGTGCGCGCCAATCTGGGGGATCCTCATAGCCATAATCATGAAGCGAGCGTGCTGCTTGCAGCTGAAGATTACGAGCAGGCAGCAGCTTCGGTAGATAAGGCGCTCAAGCTTGCGCCTACGGACGTCACTTTCCTCCGCCGCGCCGATTATCTACGCGCTCTAATAGGGGCCACTACACAAAGGTGATCATTATGTACCACTCGCGGGAACATAGTGGTATCTAAGCCGCGAGCACGGAGCTTGGCTGCGGCGGAAGTGGCCTCGGGAATCTAGCTCGACAGTCGCCCGTGAAAAACCAGAGACTCGCTGAATAGTTTATGGCTTTTCGCATTTTGTAGCCTTTTTTCTCCGGAAAGCCGCTTCTTTTATGCGGCTTTCTGGTGATTTGCTTCGGCGCGCTCAACCGTGATTCTCTGTTCCCGGGGCGATTTGGGAGGGCAGAGATGCGACCGAAAGAACCACGCGACAGCGGTCAGCATGATCTGCTCCGCTCACGGCTCGATCAGATCATCGACACAACGCATGCGTTGGCCAAATTGGCCCGCGCGATCGATTGGCCCTATCTCAGCCAGCAATTGGCGCGGTTTATACCGACATCCCGGTCGGCCGCCTCTGGCAACGCGATTGATGGCCGGCCTCGCGATCCTCAAGCACATGCATAATCTCTCCGATGAGACTTTGTGCGAGCGCTGGTTGCAGAACCCGGTTTATCAATACCCCCCAGGGCTGGTACCGCCGCGTCTTCGTGCTACCTAACCCCCGAAATGCTGGGGTGAACACATGAACTTCGATCTTTTCGTCATTGGCGGCGGCTCGGCCGGGGTCCGCTGCGCGCGCATCGCGGCGGGGCATGGCGCCCGCGTTGGCATCGCCGAGAGCCGCTTCTGGGGCGGCACCTGCGTCAATATCGGCTGCGTGCCCAAGAAATTCCTGGTCATGGCGGCGGAATACGGCGCCCTGGCCGAGGATGCGCGCCGCTTCGGCTGGGATGTCGAGGCCAAATCCCACAACTGGTCCGCTTTGCTCGCCGCCAAGGACAAGGAGATCGCCCGCCTCAACGGCATCTACCGCCGCCTGCTGGAGAACGCCGGGGCGACAATCTTCGACGCCCGTGCGACGTTCATCGACGCACACACGCTCGACGTCGGCGGCCAGCGCATCACGGCGGAGCGGATCGTCATCGCCACCGGCGGCCACCCCACCGGGCTGGACATTCCCGGCGCCGAACACGCCATCGTCTCGGATGACGCCTTCTTCCTGCCCGAGATGCCCAAGCGCGTCGCCGTCATCGGCAGCGGCTATATCGCGGTGGAATTCGCCGGTGTGTTCGCCGGGCTGGGGGCGGCGACACATCTCGTCTACCGCCAGCCTCTGCCCCTGCGCGGGTTCGACGAGGATATCCGCGCCGCCCTGGCCGAAACCCTGGCGGGCAACGGCATCACCCTGCATCCGGGCGCACTGCCCACCGCCATCAGCCTCACGGACGATGGCAAGCGCCTCGCGCTTAACAATGGCACGGCGCTGGATGTGGATCTGGTGTTCTTCGCCACCGGCCGCGCCGCCAACACCAAGGGGCTGAACCTGGATGCCGCCGGGGTGAACACCGGCGCCAAGGGCGAAATCCCGGTGGATGACGCCTTTGCCACCTCCGCCCCGCATATCTACGCCCTGGGGGATGTCACGGACCGCCTCAACCTCACCCCCGTGGCCACGGCCCAGGGCCATGCCCTGGCGGACACGCTGTTCGGCAACAACCCGCGCGGGGTGAGCCTGGAGAACGTGCCGACGGCGGTGTTTTCCATCCCGCCCATCGCCACCGTGGGGCTGACTGAAGAAGAAGCTGCAAAGCGGGGGGAAGTCACAATTTTCCTCTCCCGCTTCACACCAATGCGGCATACCCTCACTGGGCGCGCGCGCAAGACATTAATGAAGTTGGTGGTGGACAAGGCCACAAACAAGGTGCTCGGCGCGCATATGCTGGGCGAGGACGCGCCGGAAATCATGCAGGGCATCGCCGTCGCCATCACCGCCGGGGCAACCAAGGCCGATTTCGACCGCACCATCGGCATCCACCCCACCGCAGCCGAGGAATTCGTGACGATGCGGACACAGACCAGGGTTGCCGGGCCCGGTATTGGCGCCGTGTAGCGCCACGCTACGTTTAGCGCTTATATAAGGGCGGAATAGGAACGCCCACCGGAGAGACCATGGACACCATCACCCCAGCCCCGCTCGCCACTGGCTGGACACCGCATAGCTGGCGCAACTGCCCGATCCGCCAAGTGCCCAGCTACCCGGACCCGGCACAGCTCTCGGCCGTGGAGGCTCGCCTGGCCAAGTTCCCGCCGCTGGTCTTCGCCGGCGAGGCGCGCAACCTCAAGGCCCATCTGGCCCAGGCGGCGCAGGGCCAGGCCTTCGTGCTGCAAGGGGGCGACTGCGCCGAGAGCTTCGGCGACTTCACCGCCAACGTCATCCGCGACACCTTCCGCGTGCTGCTGCAGATGGCCGTGGTGCTCACCTTCGGCGGGCGCATGCCGGTGGTGAAGCTCGGCCGCATGGCCGGGCAGTTCGCCAAGCCCCGCTCCTCGGACACCGAGACCGTGGGCGACCTCACCCTGCCCTCCTACCGGGGTGACATCATCAACGCCCCCGAATTCACCGCCGAGGCCCGTATCCCGGACCCCAGCCGCATGGAGTTCGGCTATTTCCAGTCCGCCGGCACGCTCAACCTGCTGCGCGCCTTCGCCTCGGGCGGCTATGCCGACCTGCATCAGGTGCACCGCTGGAACCTGGAGTTCGTCGAGCATTCGCCGCTGGCCGACCGCTACCGCGACCTCGCCGCGCGCATCGACGAGACGCTGGGCTTCATGGCCGCCTGCGGCTTGAACAGCGCGACCACGCCGCAGATCCGCGAGACGGATTTCTACACCAGCCACGAGGCGCTGCTGCTCCCCTATGAGCAGGCGCTGACCCGGCAGGATTCCACCACCGGCGACTACTATGCCTGCTCGGCGCATTTCCTCTGGATCGGCGACCGCACCCGTCAGGCGGACGGCGCGCATGTGGAGTTCATGCGCGGCATCCGCAACCCGATCGGCATGAAGGTCGGTCCCTCGATGCAGGAGGACG
>Ga0335083_10003316_pt1 | contig 20934 bp, 40 predicted proteins | sample Lox_Sample_42_FD_206716 | JGI IMG/M metagenome (GOLD analysis project Ga0335083, IMG submission 206716) | Soil microbial communities from Loxahatchee National Wildlife Refuge, Florida, United States - Lox_Sample_4.2 | ecosystem: Environmental > Terrestrial > Soil > Wetlands | place: USA...
CCGCCAGTCCCACGTCGGCCGGCCACAGTTCTCGCACGGTGGTGGCTCGCCCCCGGCGAGGGCCCAGATGCGGGTGACGAACCGGCCGAGAGGATCAGGCAAGCTCATGGCGGCCAACCTCGGGGCGCCACTCGTCCCACGCGACCTGCTGCACATGCGCCCCGATCAGCTGCACGGCGTCTTCGGGGCCGGCCCAGATCGTCGTGCAGTTCGGCCAGCCCCGGGTGAGCGGGCGGCACACGTCGCAGTACAGGTCCTCCTGGGTGGCCAGACGCGGGCACGGGGACTCGGGGAAGCCGTCGCGGAACTTGGGGCCGCCGGGGCACTGGCAGCCGAGCAGCCCAGTCACCGGTACAGCCGCCACAGCTCGGCCACAATGAGCGGGACGCAGAGAATGAACAGTGAAACCGCGATGCCCACGAGCGCCCACCCAGCGTCACTGTGGCCGGTATGGGCCAGCACGGCCGCGAGTGCCGACAGGCTGGCGGACAGGGCCGCGAGCGCGGCAGCGGCGGCGGCTCTCACGTTCTCCCGCGCCGTTCCATCCACTGGACCGCCAGCGACGCCCCACCCGCAACGGCGGCGACGAAAACGCCGTCCAGCAAGGCGTGGCCCGCGCCCACATGCTTAACGGCTGCCGCCAGGACCACCACGGTGACACCAGCCGCAGCGGCGGTGGCGGCTGCCCTGAGCATTACCGGGCGATCGAGTACGTGGGCGCGTTCTCCTGGTACAGGTCCCCGCACCTGCGGCAGCGCCCGAGCCCAGCCGCCAGTCCCTCTTCGCCACCCGGCGCGTGGCCCCGGCGGTGGCACCATGCCACCTTCACCGCCAGCCGCAGCCCCATCACGGTGAGCCGCCACGCAACCACCAGGAGGATCAGGGCCAGCTTCCCGAGCCCGCGGGCGACCGCGCCCAGCCCCCGGAACGCGAGGCTGAACATGCCGACCATCCACTCAGGCGGCTCATCCTCAGTGGAGACTGCACCACTGCGCAAGCTGCCCCAGTCCACCGCGAAGTAGACGTAGTCCCGGGAGAGATAGCCCACCGTGGCGGTGCCGATGTTGCCGGACGGGGTGTCATACACGCCGACCACGGTGCCGGGCAGGAGATCCCCCACCTCGGCGCGGTCAGCCCAGGCGAGGCCGTCGTGGGTGAGCTGGCTGCAGTCGATGCGCACCAGGAGGGCAGGGGGCGCGAGCGGTGCCACGATGCCAGTATGCGGCACGCGGGCCGTTCTGGCCAGCAACAAGTGCCTTCCGCGACAGTGGCGCCGCCGCTGCCGGGCCGTCACGCTGAGCGCATGCGAGCACGGTTCGGGCCCACCCCCTGGATCGCCCTCGGTGCCTTCATCGTGGCCGGTGCACACTCCGGGCTGCAGGCCGGCCTTGTATTTGGCGTCCTGGTGCCCGGGGCTTACTGGTGGGGCCATTCGTGGCTCCAGCCGATGATCACCTGCCGGTCGAAGAAGTGCCAGGGCGGCCGGATCCCGTCGCGGGCCTGGCCGCGCCGTTACCACAATCATGCGGGATGCGAGGGCCGTGGCCGCTACCCCCGGTGGGGGCACCGGGTATTTCACGGCATGGGCGTGTTCCGGAGATCTGCGGAGCAGACCGGGCCCGGGTGGGGGCGGGTGCGGCGCCGGTCGCGCTAGCCCTTCGCTGCCGCCGGCTTGCGCCCGCGCTTCGGCGCTTCCCCGTCGCCGTTCGCCTCCGCTTTCGGCTTGGGCCGGTCCACCGGCGGTGTCGCGACGACCTTCGCCGGGGCGCCCGCCTTCTTCGGGATCACCCGCTCCCACTGGGTCACCTCGAACCGGCCGAACCCCTGGGAGCGGGACGCGCCGATGCCCTGCATCTCCCCGGTGGTCCACACCAGGCCCCAGAAATCGTCGGAGAAGTCGTGGTCGCTTTCAACGGTGAACGGCAGGTCCACGTCCTGCAGGAACTCCTCGTACTGGATCGAGGCGCCGCGGAACGTGTGGACGAACCGCTGGTTGATCCCGTCGGGCTCGGTGACGGGCTGGCCGCCGCGGGTGAGGAAGATCCGGTTCTCGATGACGAACACGTGCTCGGGCAGGTAGTTGGTGAGGAATTTCTTCGTCGTGCCCCAGCCGCGCAGGTCGATCTTGTCGGCGGCGACGGCGACGGAGACGGCCTCTTTCAGCATCGCCTTGGCGCTGTTGCCGTCGATGTACAGGCCCTTCCCGGTCTCGCGTTTGAACCCATTGAGATGCCGCAGCTCGTCCACCATCTTCATCGCCTCATCGAGGCCGATGCCGCGTTCGGCCATGATCTCGGCCGCGGCGGCGCGGATGATGTCGTCGCGGTCCTGCACTTTGGTGCGGAGCCATCCCTCGGTGACGTGCTGATCCGATGGGGTGGGGCCGGCGATGGTGGCGCACCGGATCGTCACATTGAACCGGTGGGGGTAGGAGCGGTCGTGGTACTGGGCGAAGATGCTGGCCATTGCTGATTTCCTTCCGTTGGGTTGTCGTGCCGGGCAGAGAAGGGACGGGCAGTCGGGGCGGGCTGGGGGGTGGCGGGTGCGCGGAGGGGCGGGTTGGCAAGTCGGGGAGGTGTGACCGGGAACGGGACGTATGGGCATGGCGAGTCGGGAAGGGACCGGTCTGTGAGGGCACGGCACGTCGGGGACGGGGAGAGAAGAAGCGGCCGGTACTGGCATGTCGGCGTGGCACGGTGTGGAACGGGATGGGGTGGTCTGTCGGGATGGCAGGTGTCCGGCCGGCGGTGGCACGGGGTGGGTTGTCGGCGTGTGTAGCTGCGGGTTGGGCTGCGCAGGGCCTGGGGAGTCGGGAAGGGACGGCCGATGGCTCGGGCTGGGGCGGGCAGTCGGGTTCGGGTCGGCGCGGCGCGGCATGTCGGGATGGCCCAGTCCGGGAGGGCTTGACGTGGGTAGTCGTTTCGTGGCGGGTGGTGCGGGATCGTGGCGGCCAGCATCGGGTAGTCGCATTGGTGCGGTCGGAGCTGGGCCGGGCGGGGCAGTCGGGCGCGGCATGGATGGGTCCGGGTGGGCACGTCGGAGGGACTGGGTCGCGATGAGATGACTCGGGTAGTCGCATGGGGATGGCCCGGGAAGCGCTGCGAAGGGAAGTCGGTGAGGACTTGGGGAGGCGCGAGGCGGCATGAGCGGAGTGGGCCTGGCGGGTCGGAAAGGGCCGGGACGGCAGGCGCCGGGATGGGGAGTCGGGGTTGAGCGGGCGGGACGAGGCGGGGCATGTCGGCCCGGGGCGGAGAGGGACGGGGGCGATGTGGCTTGCCGGCTGGTCACGGCGTGGAGTGGCTCGTCGGCTGGCGAAGGGCTGGGCGGTGACGGCATGGGGTGCGGTGTCGGGCCGGGCCCAGGATGGGGAGGCTCTGGGTAGTCGGGTGGGCCGGGGGCGGCCAGGGAGGCGCCGGCTGGGTCTGCCGCGGCAAGTCGAGGCGAGAAGGGTAGCGATGGCGCGGGTCGGCTCGTCGGGATGGGGGCGGTCCGGCATGACTGCGGGCTGGCCCGGAAAGTCGGCTGGGACGGCAAGGGCTGAGAAGGCTGGCGAAGTCGCATAGGGAGGGGGCGTGCGGGGATGGGCTGTCGGCTTGGGATGGCCGGCAATGGATGGGGCTGCCAAGGATCGCGGCGTCGATTGGGGGGGCGGCGGGCAGGTGGGTCGCGGCGGGCCGGCTTGAGACGGCGGTGGGATGACTTGTCGGCACGGCCGGGGCGGGTCCGGCTGGGTTCGCGGAGGCTTGTCGGAATGGGCCCGGGCGGACGGGGGGCAGGCGAGGGTGGTCGCAGAGGGACTGGGATGCCCGGTGGCTGGGCTGGGAAGTCAGGCGTGGCCGGGACTGGCTGGCAGAGGGCAGCGAAGGTGGGTCGGCGCGTGGCGCGCGATCCGGTGGCGTCATGGCATGTCGGCATGGGGGGTGTAGGGGCGGAGGGGCGCGGGTAGTCAGTGCGGCAGGCTCAGGCCGCGATACTCCGCTTGCCCGGCTTGATGATCGACTGGAGCAGGCGCCCGTACTGCGCGGCGTCCATGACTTCCCGCAGCGGCTTGTTCCCGGCCTTGCGGCCGACCTGCCGGTGGAACTCGGCCACCATCAGCATCGTCCTGCCGGTCCGCTCATAGGTGCCGGCGACGAACTCATGCTCCCGGCCGGTCATGTCGCAGGCGGCTTTCCGCAGCCCCTGCTCGTTCACCGGGTGCATCTGGCGGAATGCGGCGAGCAGGTCTGCGTCGCCGGAGAGCGCCGCCTCGCCGAACGCGCGGGACAGGACCCGCCGGTTCGCGGTGGCGCGGTGGCTGGAGATCCGGCGGGAGATCGTCTGCGACAGCACGGGCAGCGCCACCGCCCGCAGCCATCCCTCCAGCAGTTCGGGATCGTCGTCCTGCAGGTGGTGGAAGAGGCTGGAGGCGGCTACGCCGACCACGAGCCCGTCCGGGTTGTCCTGCTTGAGGATCCGCTCGATCAGGGCATTCATGTCTGCAACGTAGTCGCGGTCAGCCGCCCTGCGGACGACGTCACGGTCTCCCCCCACTTTGCCTCCCCATTACCTGCAGTTACGGTTGCGCTGCGGGGAGACTACCGGGGAGTGCTGCCAGATGACAGGAGAACCCCTGTAAACACTCTCATCACGATGCTGGGCGCTTGCGCCGGTACCCTTGCGGTCCGTCGATGACCCGCCTGCGTGCCCGGGGCCGCAGCGCCGACCGGGCCCCGATCCGCGCCGCCTCCGCCGCAGCCTCCGCATGGCCGTCCTCGGTGAACGCGGGGCATTCCGCAGCTGCCAGGTCCCAGGGCTCGCGGAATACTTTCCCGCAACGGCTGCACGATTCGTGATGGGCGCACACCCACTGGGCCGTCCACGTCTCCTCGCGCAGGCTCCAGCGGGCCAGCCACCGGCAGCCGCCGTCCCGCAGGCACCACGGGTAGGACCCGAGCGTGATCCCCAGCTCGTGCTCGCGGCCCACCTTGCCCTTGCACCAGTCCCGGGTGTTCTTGCGGCCAGGGGGGCGCCTGGCGGGCTCGGGGTCGTCGGCGGTGGCGCGGCGGGTGATCTCGCCCCGGGACGGGTTCGGGCCCCACTCCCAGCCAGTGTCTGCGTGGCGCACATTCGGCTGCGGCATGGCACCAGTATCGGGGCAGCCGGGCCTTACGCGCGGGGTAAAAACTGGCTGCCAAAATTCAGGGCCGCCCGGACCGGAATCGGCTGGGCGGCCCGCACGGATTTCCCTGGGGCGTCAGTTCATCTCGCCGGCGACTGCCCGGCACAGACCCGCGGCCCGCTGGCCCGTCACTGCAACGTCGAGCAGCATCTGCGTGTACTTCCAGTACCGCTGAACTTCTACGGGGTCGGCGATGTCCAGTTCGCCGCCGGCACTCTCGACAATGGCCAGGTCGTCGCGCAGGCGCCACCCGGTCATGGCGGGAAGCACGGGGACGGGGGCCGTGAAGGGGATGACGCCGATGACCGCAGTGGTCAGCGACTCGGCGAAGCGTGCGATCTGCTCGCACTGGCCGCGCATCGCGGCCGGTGAGGCGAAGCGTGTCCGGAGGGCACCTTCGCCGAGCAGCTGGATGATCTGCCGCCCGGGCTCGAAGAGGATGGCCTGGCGGCGCTGCCGGGCGGCGATCATGTGGCTGATCTCATCTTCGCTGGTGCCGTAGGTGGCGGGGCCGCCTTCCAGGTGCAGCAGATCCCGGGCGTAGTCGGGGGTCTGGAGGATGCCGGGGATGACGATGGACTGGTACTCAGCTACGCGTGTGGCTCTGGCTTCGGCCGCGCCGATCGCGTCCTGGAAGCCGGAGGCGCCTGCGGCTGTGTAGCGGCTGCGGAATGTGTCGTACTCGGCTGCTGCGCGGTCGCGCATGGTGATCAGCTCCTCGGGGTTGGCGCCGGTTTCGGACGCCCACGCCACGATCTCGTCAGGCGTGGGGAGCTGTTTGCCCCGTTCGATGCGGGAGACCTTCGGCTGATCCCAGCCCGTTCCGAGCCGTGCGGCAAGCGCGGTACCGGTGAGGCCTGCTGTCTTGCGCAGGTCCTGCAGGCGGTTGCCGAGCGCTTCGCGGGCGCGGCGGGCTGGGTCAGCCAAGGCGGGGTCCTCCCATCTATGCGGCGCGGCGGTTAGCGGGCGCGTAGCCGGCGAGGGGTGCCGACTGGCTCATGGCCGCGTCGCGGTATGTGATCGCTTTGCTCAGATCCTCGTTGTGCTGTTCGGTGAACAGGAAGCGGCCGTCGGCGTCATAGGCCATCAGCCATACGTCCTGCTCATCGAACAGCCAGTAGTCGAGGTGGGGCACGCCGCGTGGCCAGGGGGCGCCTTCGGGGACGGCGATGATGCGGATGTCCTCGCCGGCGGCCGAGTTCCGCTGGTAGGCGGTGGCCAGTTCGTAGCGGGCGTAGACGGTGAGCGGCTCGGTGAGCACGTGGACCCGGGCGAGGGTGCGGCCCGCAGCGACGTGGGCGCGGGTCATCTCCTGCCACGGGCCCGGGGCCAGGTCCACGGGCCCGCCGCGCACGAACGCCTCGTACTCTTCACGCTCGTACCCGACGTCGTACCGCTGCAGCGTCTCCAGCCGGAACCAGGACCGCTCGATACCCGTGAACAGGGCACCAAACGCCGGGTCTTCCAGGCTGGTGATGCGGCGAGCGGTCACAGGGCCTCCCCGCGTTCGGCGAGATAGGCCCGGGCGGCACGGATCACCGTCTCGGCCGGCACGTGCACCGCGGTCTCGCCGGGGCTGACCTCGATGAGCTGCGCGGTCCCGGTGACTGGGCCCTGGACGGTCATGACCGCCGGGTTGTCGTCATCGGTGTAGACCGCAGGGCAGCCACCGTTGCCGGAGTCGCCGTCCTTGGCAAGCCTTCTGAGTTTCATCGTCCCTGTTCCTTCCAGGTCGCTGGCTGATGCATTCATGCTCGCGCAGGCCCCGGTCGGCTGTCCACCTATGTTACATGATGGCTTGACGGTCTACATAATATGTGCTTCTATGTGTGAGTCATGTTCAAATCCGATCATCCGCGATCATCCTGGAGCGACCTTGAGCGGATCCGGGCTTACGCCCCTCACCAGCGCTGCCCAGCGCTGCGGACGTACGCCGGGCACTCTCCGGCGCTGGTACCACAAGGGCCTCCTGCCGGTTGTGAAGGCCGGTGGCTGCCTGATGATCCCCGAGAGCTTTCTGCTCATGCTTGAGGCCTCACCGCAGCCGGGCCGCGCCGGTGACCTGAGAGAAGTCGCCGCCCAGTGGTTCGCAGCCCGCTCGCCTGCGCTCCAGACCCCCAGCCCGGTCAGCACCCACGCCCTGGACGGCGCAGGCACGCGAGCCGGGCTGGGCCCCATAGCTAACGGGGTGAGGACGGCCGGGCCGGACGGCAGCAAGGTGACACCAGAGTCGCCGTCCGGCCCGGCAGCAGGGGGCGCGTCATGACCGGCTTCTGGGCCTGCATCGGTGCCTCAGCCGTCCTGGTCCTCGTCTACGAGATCGCTGACCGGCTGCCGCGCCGGCGCCGCAGCACCCCCGGGCGCGACCCGGACTTCGCCGAGTGGGAGCGCCAGTTCCAGGAGGGTTCCGATGTGTAAGCCCAGCGCCGGATGCTGCCCCGGTCACACCTCCAGCGGCAGCAGTGGCCTGCTGGCCGTCCTCGGCGCCAGTGCTGTGATCATCGTGACTGGCTACGTGGTCGCCGAGGCCATCGCCGAGCTGTTCCCGGTGATCGTCGCCAGCGCTGTCGCGCTCACGCTTGTGCTGACCCCGTTCATCATCCGGAACCCGCCGCGCCGGTACGCCCACATCTCCCACCCCGGTGCGTTCCTGGAGACCGAACTGGCACAGGCGCAGCTGGCCATCCGGGCGCGGAACCAGGAGTGGAACCGGCGGGCCCGTGCGCTGCGGGCCGCCAGCCAGCCCCGGGCGCTGCACACTTCCCCAGCGCAGCGCCCGGCGATCCCCGCGCCCGCCCCGCCCGCACCCGGTTACATCACCGGCGTGGTGGTCCCGGACGCGGTGCCGGTCATCACCGATGCGCCCGCGCGTCATGGCCTCCTGCGGGGGCGGCCATGACGCACTGGGCGCGGATCCTGGAAGCCACCATCCCGGGTTTCACCGCGGGCTTCATCGTCCTGAAGATGATGGGCGGCTCGCTGTCCGACGGCATGTTCTCCCCCCGGGGGAGTGTGTCGGGCGCGGTTGCGGTCGCGGTGATGTTCGTGATCTTCTTCCGCAACCCGTGGACTGCCCTGTTCGGGCTGATCCCCCTGCTGTCCGGGCTGGCAGGCACCTATGGCTAAGCCCAGCAGCTACATCATCGGCGCCGCGGCGGTCATGATGATCGCTGCGGGCGTTCACGGCAGCAGCAGTGCAGCCGCCAGCAGCACCCCCGCCGCGGGCGCCCACGGCAGTGGGGCGGTGGCCGCCCTGGAGAGCCTGCTCGGCAGCATCCGCATGACCGGATCCGCTTCAGGGGCCGCAAAGGCGGCGGTCTCCTGGGCGGAGGGCAAGCAGGGCCTGCCCTACTGCTGGGGAGGCGTGGGGCCGTCCTGCTTCGACTGCTCCGGGCTGATCATGCAGGCCTACGCCGCAGCCGGGGTAAGCATCCCGCGCACCAGCCAGGCGCAGTGGTCGTGGGGTGTGGCCAGCGGCAAGCAGGTCTCCATGTCTCACCTCAGGCCGGGCACCCTCGTGTTCTATGCGGGCGCCGACGGCACCCCCACCTCTCCCGGTCACGTCGTCATGTACGTCGGCGGCGGCCAGGTCGTGGAGGCGTACGCGCAGGGCACCCCCATCCACGTCGTTGCGCTCGGCTCAATGCCCGGCGAGCAGGATGCGGTCGGCGCGATCGACCCTACGGCGGGCGGGTGAGCGGCCGTGAATATCACAGGGATGACCAGCCATGAAGAAGTTGCTGCTCAAAGGCGCCCTCGGCTTCCTCGGCCTGTCCATGATCGTCCACGTCGCCACCACCGGCGGCCTGGCGCCAGCACCCCCCCCGTCACCAGCGGCAGCAGCCCAGCACGCCCCCCCTGCCAGCAGCCCGGCGCCAGCGCCTGCCCCGCAAGCTCCTGCGCTGGCCGGGACGCCGGGCGCACCGGAACTGTGGGCGCGGGCGCTGCTGAAGTACATGGGCCTGCGGCGCACCCCCTGCAACGTGGGCGCGGTCATGGCGTGGGAGAAGGCCGAGGGCGGGGCGTGGCACAACAAGGCCAGGCGGAACCCGCTGAACGACACGCTGCCCGAGCCCGGCTCGTGGCTGATGCCGGGCCGCAACCCGGCCCATGTCCGCGCCTACCCGACATGGCTGGAAGGCATCCAGGCCACCGTGCACACGCTGCGTTTCCATCCTGCGATCACGGTGGCGCTGCGGCGCGGGAACGACGCCCAGGCTGTCGCCGATGCCGTCCAGGCACCCAGCACCACTGGGCACCACTGGGGGACCAGGCCATTCCGGGCCACCTGCAGCACCAAGGGCTAAGAGGGGGAAGGTCCTCCCGGCCTGCCACGAGAAAGGAAGCACAGTGCACCACCACGAGAGCCTGACCCAGATCCTGTTCACCATCATCCTGGTCGGCGCCGTCCTCTGGGTTGTCTTCGCACCCATCCGGGCGGCCTTCCGCTGGGCCCGCACACGCCGGCCGCAGCAGCAGTACCAGCCGCGGCCTGCAGACCAGTACGGCCCGCAGGACTACGGCCCCACCGGCCAGAACTGGTGAGCCCCCATGTCCTCACTACATGCGCACTGGACCGGGACGGCGTTCGCCGTCCTGGTCGGCGGGCTGCTCTTTGGCTGGCTGCTCAGCAGGCTCAGCCCTAAGTGGGGTGGGGTGGTCGCCCTGCTGGGCGTCCTCGTGTTCGCCTACCTCACATTCGCGCCCGCTGGCCTGCTGCCGGAACTGCAGCAGCACCTGACCTCGTGACCCTGGAAGGAGAGCCTGCGATGACCAGACCCTGCACCTGCCCCGCCTGCCGGTACGCCAAGACCGTGGGCAAGGCGCGCAGGCTCTTCAGCCAGGGCAAGTACACCGAGGCCACCTATGAGGTCATCGGCTTCCTGCAGGGCGAGCTGAAGCAGTACCGCGACCACCACGAAAGCGCCGCGCCCGCCGTCCACGCCGAGGTGGCCGGGATGGTCATCGAGCTGGCGCGGCTCGTGCACGACCAGAAGCCACGCCCCGGCAGCCCCGCCGCCGTGTTCGAGGGGACGCTGCCGCAACTGGAGGAGGGCAGCCATGTACCAGCCGCTCGCTGACCGCCTGCGCCACCCCGCCGGCCCCGTGCCGGCGCAGCCCGCCACAGACGGGCCCAGTGCCGGGGAAGCGCCGCCGGATCAGGACAGCCCAGGGCAGCCCGCTGCCGCAGTCGCGGTGCCTGAAGCGCAGGAGGCGCAGCCCGCGCCCGCCACTGGCCTCATCCAGCAGGCATGGGAGGACATCCAGGACGTGTGCCGGGACCTCAGGGACCACAAGGGCAGCTGGGGCCGCGCGCTCGACCACTACCAGCCGCGGCCGGTCACGGGGCAGCGGCTCCTGCTCGATGAGGCGCGGGAGGACCAGGACTGGCAGGAAGCGGCCTTCCAGCGGCGCGTGGCCATCCCTGCGGCCCGGCTCATCGCCCTCGCCAGCCTGGTCACCGAGGAACGGCGCAACTTCAATGCCGCCTGTGCGGTGCTGCTGATCATCCTCACCATCATCGGCGCGGGCGTGGCCTTCGCCGTCTTCCACTAAAGGAGCGCCTGACATGCAACTGTTCGGATACCTGGCGGTCTGGGCGGTGATCGCCGTCCTGGCCGGCTGGCTCTCCTGGCGTTACCGGGCCGTCCCGCGTGTCGCCGCCCTTTCTGCTCCCGTGGCGGCGTTCTTCGGGGCGATGGCACTGGTAGTGCCACACACGGTCCTCGCCGTCGCCGGCGCCACCCAGCCGGGAATGATCATCGCGGGGGCGCTGGTCGTGATCGGCACGTTCATCACCTTCATTGAGGTCATCGCCGGCAGGCACGGCCGCGTCGGCGCCAACCCGGCTAAGCGCCACACCCCTGCCGTCGCCCCCGCTATCGGTGTCGTCTACGGGCTGGCCCTCGCCACGGTCTACACCGACCGGGCGCTGATGATCCAGCAGGCGAAGCTGTTCCTGCCGAACACCGGCGCCCAGCTGAGCCAGTCGGCCGCCTCTGTGGCCCCTGCCCACGTGGTGAGCGTGTCGGCGCTGAGCCAGTACATGCCCATCCTGCTCGCCATGCTGGTCGGTGCGCCCGTCGTGGTCTACGTGCACCTGCGCAGGCAGCACAAGAAGCGCCCGCAGCCGTCGCCGAAGCCAGTGCGCAAGCCCAAGATGGTCGCCGCCGCGCAGAAGGCGATCGGCATGAGCAGCGCCGGTGGCGGCGGCCGGGGCCGCAAGGGACGCGGGAACAGCTACAGCCCGATGAGCCAGGCCATGGGCAGCTACCGGGACGACGGCGCCCAGGTGATGGGCGCCCTGCCGAGAGGGCCGCAGTAGATGAACGCCACGCAGCAGGTTCAGCACGCACGGCAGGTGGCACAGCGCCACCGCCGGGCACTGAGCCTGCTTGCGTGGCCACTGGGTGCCGAGGTGCTCGCGGTGATCATCCACGCGCTGGTCCACCGCACCCCCATTGCCCCCCGGCTCACGGGCTCCGTCCTGTGGCTGGCCACCCTCGGTGCCTCGTTCATCTGGGGGGCCGCCAGGATGTGGGACCGCGAGCACGGGCACGCCGACGCCGCCCTGCTGTGGGCCGGCGGGGCGGCGTGGCTGACCCTCGCCGCCTGGATGGGCCCCTTCCCCCGCTTCCCGCTGTGGGTAGTGCTGCAGGCCGCGCTGTGGGTGGGTGGCGCCGTCCAGTACCGCCGCGTCCTGGCCCCGCCGGCTGAGGACGAGGAGTCCCCCGGGCCCCAGGTGGTGCAGGCGGAGATCGTCCGCGAAGAGCCCCCGCACGCGCCCTCTCCCCCCATGCACGCCGAGCCGCCAGTCAGTGCCGCTTCCCCGGCGCCGGCCGGGACGCCCGTGCAGGCGAAGCTGGACTACCATCCCCCAGTCGGCACCGCCGCGCTGATGAGGGGGGCGCCGCCGAAGGCCCGCACCACCGCCAGCGACACCATCGTGCGCGCGATCGACGGCGTACTTGACCAGTTCGGCATCGACGCCGCCGTGACCGGGTACAGCCGCGGCCCGGCCGTGACCCTGTACAAGGTGAAGCTGGCCGACGGGGTCAAGGTCGAGGCGGTCACCCAGCGGCGCAAGAACCTCGCCTACGCGGTCGGGACCGACGCGATCATCATCCACAACCCCGTCCAGGGCGAGTCCGCGATCGGTGTCGAGATCCCCAACCCCGCAGGCGACCGGGACCTGGTGCGCCTGGGGGACGTGCTGGCCGACCCGGAAGCCGCCATCGGCAAGCACCCGCTGATCGTGGGTCTCGGCAAGGGCATCACCGGCGGCAACGTCATCCCGAATCTCGCGAAGCTGACTCACCTGCTGGTCGGCGGGTCGACTGACTCGGGCAAGTCCACAACCGTCAACTGCCTGATCGCCTCCCTGCTGATGCGCACCACCCCGGAGGACCTGCGGCTCATCCTGATCGACCCCAAGCGGGTCGAACTGCTGCCCTTCGAGGGTGTCCCCCACCTGCTGACCCCGATCATCACCAGCCCGAAGCGGGCGGCGGAGGCGCTGGGCTGGGTGACCGGGGAGATGGACCGCCGCTATGAGGACATGGCCGAAGCGGGGGTCCGCCACATTGACGAGTTCAACAAGGGCATCCGCAACGGCACCATCAAGCCGCCGGCCGGCAGCGGCCACGTCTTCAAGCCCTACCCGTACCTCGTGGTGGTCATTGACGAGCTGTCCGACCTGATGATGATCGCCCCGCGCGACGTCGAGGACGCGATCGTGCGGATCACCCAGCTGGCCCGGGCCGCCGGGATCCACCTGGTGGTCGCCACCCAGCGCCCCTCGGTCGACGTGGTCACCGGGCTGATCAAGGCCAACATCCCCTCGCGGCTGGCGTTCACCACCTCCAGCAACGCCGACTCCCGGGTCATCCTCGACCAGGTAGGCGCCGAGAAGCTCACCGGCAAGGGCGACGCCCTGTTCCTGCCGATGGGCACGAGCAAGCCGGTCCGGGTGCAGTGCGCGTTCATCTCCGGCAAGGAGATTGCCGAGATCGTCGCCCGGGTCATCCGTGACTTCCCCCAGCCGGAGTACACCGACGTCGTGCCGGGAGAGAGCCGGCCGGCCGGCGGCCAGGACACCGAGATCGGCGACGACCTGGAACTACTCATCCAGGCCGCCGAGCTGATCGTCTCCACCCAGTTCGGGTCCACCTCGATGCTGCAGCGCAAACTCCGCGTCGGCTTCGCCAAGGCGGGCAGGCTGATGGACCTGCTGGAGTCCCGCGGGATCGTCGGCCCGAGCGAGGGATCGAAGGCGCGGGATGTGCTCGTCGCCGCAGAGGATCTCGCCGGCGTGCTGACTGCGCTGCGGGACGAGGGAGAGGGGGCGGTGGAGGGGATGCCCCGCGTGGTGCGTGACCCCGAAGACGGCACCGGAACAGAAGGAGCCTGAGCCATGATCCCTATCTGGATAGTAGGTGCCGGTGTCGCGGTCGCCTGGTTCACCGTCGTCCGCTTGCCCAGCGATGGGCCTCGCGGCAAGGCGCTCCTTGTGGCCCTGTTCGGCACTGCCGTGCTGATCTTCCTGCTCCGCAACGGCGGCCATGGCCTGATGGGAGGGAACTGAGATGACCGGCAGCCAGGACCAGCACATGGCGGCAGCCGCAGGTTACCTGCAGACGTGTGAGTTCGCTGCCGCCGTGGGCAACCGGGAAGGCCTGCGGCGGGCCGCGCGGCACGCGGACGAGGAGTGGGCCGAGGCGCACGCCGTGCAGCAGCCCCTCCCGGCCACCCCTCCCCCGGGGGAGGGGCAAGGGCCCCGGAATCGCCTCTCAACCGCAGGTGCAGGTGTACCTGCATCTGCACCTGCAGGTACAGGCGCGCGGGCGCGCGAGGGTACCACCTGACCTGCGGAAACACAAGACCGACACGCTAACGAGGTGAGGGAACGGACATGGAAATCCCAAACAGGGCCGTCGCAGCCGCCATACCAGTGGCCGCAGTGAACGCAGTCGCGTTCTTCGCCCAGCTCGGCTTCATGCGCCAGCACGTCCCGTGGCATCTGCCAGGGCAGATCCTGGTGGCGCTCACACTGGAGTCAATCGCCGTCTACCTGGCATTTCAGGCCCATCTGGCCCAGCTGGCCGACGACAGCGCCCTGCGGCTGCGGCTGTTTGCCTACGGAGTGGCGCTGATCATCGCAGCCCTGAACTACAGCCACTACTGCGCCCCCGGCTGGCGGCCGACAGCGGTCGCGGTGACCGCGGCACTGTGCTCGGCGATCTCGCCGTGGCTGTGGGGCATCCACTCCCGGCGCGAGTCCCGGGACCGGCTGCTCGCCGCCGGGAAGATCGACAAGCATGCGCTGCGGCTCGGTGCGACCCGCTGGGTGTGGCACCCGCTCCGCTCATTTCAGGTGATGTTCCGCTCGACATGGCGGGGGACCACCTCCCCCCGGAAGGCGATCAGGGGATGGGAGAGGGAACGCCAGGAGAAGATCTCCCGCAAGACCCTCCCCGCCTCTCCCGCAGCCACCCTCCCGCAGGGTCTCCCGCCGGCTCTCCCGGCAGGGTCTCCCGCGAACGGTGAGGGGACCCTCTCGCGAGGGTCTTCCGGGGGAGGGTCCCACGGCAGCCGCCGGAAGAGGGGCAGCGGGGGACCCCCGGAGAGGGTCACCAATGCGGCGGCGGAGATGCACTTCGCAGACGACCTCATGGCAGGCAACACCGTGTCGGCGAACCGGATCCACAAGGAACTCCACGTCGGCTGGCCCCGCGCGACGGAACTGCGCGAGCACCTCGCGGGCCTGGCCGCCCAGCAGGGGGGGAAGGCGGCATGAGACTCCTCACCGGCCCCGGCCGGCCGCTCCCGGCCGGGGCACCGGCCACCGGATCCCCATGCATGGCCTGCCTCGGTGACGGCGGGGACTGCCTGCGGTGCCAGGGCACTGGATGCGACCCAGACCCGCAGGCCCCCGCCGGAGTCGTGATAGCGCCATGAAAGGCATCATCCCCGAACTAACCCCAGCCGAGATCTCGCGCTTCTACGGCAAGCTGCGCCTTGAGGGTTGCGGTCTCCGCTGGCACGGCCCTGTCAACAATCACGGCTATGGGCGGTTCGAGATCTACCGCGAAGGCAGGCGCGTCCGCATCTTTGCCCACCGGCTCGCGTGCAAACTCCTCGCGGGCGAGGATCCCGCCCGCGCTGTAGTCCGGCACGGATGTGACACTCCCGCCTGCTGCACCCCCGGCTGCCTTCTTCCGGGTACACAGGCCCAGAACGTCCACGACGCCGTCGACAGGGGGCGAATGAACACGGCCGGCCTGCGCGAGTTCCGGGAACGGCGCGATACGGATGTTCAAGCGCGCCTCGCGTTCGGCATGAAGTGGTGTCCCAAGTGCAAGTGCTGGAAGCCGTTTGACCAGTTCTTCCGCTCTCGGAACACCGCCGACGGCTTCGCCTACTTGTGCAAGAAATGTCAAAAAGATCACCAGCGTGACCGCCGGCGCCAAGGGAGGGCGGCATGAGGGGCGTCGATCACGAGGTCAGCGCAATCCCGGCGGGGCTCGCCTACGGAACCTTCGTGGCCCACCTCCCGGTGCCCGGGACGGTTCTGCTCACCGCGCTCATGACCTCAACGGTGATGCTGGCCGACGGGGACCAGAAGTGCTCCAGTGCGGGCCGTTCCCTCGGGTTCGCCTCCCGCTGGGTGGCTGCAGGCATCGAGAAGGTGTCCGGCGGCCACCGGCACCTGACCCATTCCCTGCTGGGCATCGCCGCGTTCACCGGGCTGGCGTGGCTGGGCGGCCACTACCGGCACGACTGGTGGGCCGTGGCCGGGCCCGGGCTGCTGCTGGCGATCGGTTTCGCCGCCGCGTTCGGCTCCCTCGGCGCGAAAGGCCATATCGGTGACGCGGTGGCGATCCTGCTGGCGGGCGGGGTCGTCTGGTACCAGCCGGCGCTCGTACTGCTGCCGCTCGCGACCGCACTCGGTGTCGCTACCCACATTCTGGGTGACTGCCTGACGGTGGACGGGTGCCCGCTGCTGCTGCCGCTCACCTGGTTCCGCTTCCGGGTGCCGTGGCCGCTGGCGTTCCGCACCGGCACCTGGCGCGAGGTCGTGGTGCGCGTCGTCCTGCTGGCCGCGATCCCCGTGCTCGTTTACCACGCTGTGGCACTGCCGTCCTGGCCGGCGCTGTAGGAGAAAGGACTGAACCACATGGTGACACTGATCCTGCTCGGGGGCACCGTCGTCGCGTGGCTGCTGGTGCTCGCCGTGCGCCGGTCCGGCACCTCCGAGCCGCTGCTGACCCTGGTCGCCTGCGCCCTGCTCGTCGGGTCCACGGTGTGGGTCGTCAGCTGGGCGAACTCCTACTCGCCGGTGGACGTGGTCGCTGCCGTGTTCCACGGCTACGGGGTGCCGGGGACCCACTGGTTTGGCAAGGTGCCCCGGGGGTTCATCGACCTCGGCGCGCTCATCGCCTTGGGGGTCGTCGTGTGGGTCAGGGATACCGCCCGGAAGCTCACCCGCCCGGGCGGCGCGGAGTAACGCGTTAGCCGTCCCGGCTGGCGTGGCAGGAGAAAGGGGAAACCGCTGTCATGTTCGCTCACGTCATCGTGTGGCTGTGGCACCACCCACTGGTGGCGCTGGGCCTTGCGGTTGTGCTGTATGCCGGGTGGCGCAGGCTGTCGGGCCCGGTCTACGGGGAAGGCGCCGTCATCACCCGGGACAGCCCCCTGGGGGCGGTCGCGCTCGCGGCTGCCGCCGTGATCGTCGCGGTCCTGGTCACCCGCCACCACAAGACCGCCCCACCGGCGGCACACCCAGCACCCGTGGTGACTCACACCACTGTCACCCATGTCACCCGGGTGGTTCACCTGGCAGGGACGGTAAGCGCCGTGGCGCACGCATGGATGTGGGTGGCCATCGCGGTGGCCGTGTGCTGCCTGGCCGCGTGGGCGGTCTGGGTCAGTCGGCGGTCACAGTAACAGCCTGCCATCGCGCCCGCCGTCCTGGCTGGCGTGGCAGATCACCACAACTGGAAGGAGCACACCGCAATGCCATCACATGCACCAAATCTCCTGGGGCAGACGATCCAGGTTCCTGCGGGCCTGCGCGGCACCTGTGAGACCTGCGAGATGTACGGCCGGAACGCGCGGCTGGTCACCAACGGCACCGAGGTCGCCACGGTCGTTGAGGAGCAGTTCTTCAACGGCAAGTTCACCAGGGGCTTCGGCGACGCCGCCGTACTGCTGGAGTGCCCGGAAGACGGGGACCTGGTCCAGTTCCCGCTCGGCCGGAGTCTGTGACATGTACGGGAGATGGTTCCAGGTCCGGGTCAAGAGCCCCGGCTGGCAGCAATGGAGAACGGACAGGTATCTCGCGAACCCCGGCTACCATCCTGACGGCCAGACGGTGGAAGAAGTCCGCGCCGCCTACGCCAGGATCTTCCCGGAGCATGGCACGCGGATCGAGGTCGAGTGGGACTGGGGGGAGTGACAGTGCTTCTCCTGGCCGCGATCACCGTCTTCGGGTGGGTCATGACCTTCCGGGACCGGCGCCGCAACGGCACCTTCCTGGGCCCGGCGGTGCTGATCATGTCCCTCATCACGCTCACTTTCGCCGCCGTGGCCATGCACGGCCCCGGCATGCCGCCCAGTCACTAGAAGAGAAAGGAAAACCAGCGATGCGCACCAGAGAAGAACTGGAACAGATGGCAGGCGGCCCAATCCCATGGACCGCGGACGGCAGGTGCCCCCGATGCGACTGCTGCCCCCAGGTCCTGTGTGTTGAGGCTTCCCTGGGCCAGACCGTCACATGTGCCTACGTGGCTGATGGTTACAGCTCAAGGACGAGGGACGCGGGGCGGGCCGTGCTGCACTGCCCGTGCACTCCCGTGAGACTGCGGCTGCTGCAGATCGACTACAAACTCCAGCGCGATCTTGAAGCCGGCAGGCTCTGACGCGCGGGTAAATCACCACAGCCACCCAGGAGAAAGGAAACCCACCATGAACACACCCACCATCACCCCCCATGCCCTGGAAGAGCGGTGCCAGGAACTGTTCACCAGCCACCCCGAGGCGGTCAGCCCCGGCGGCAGCATGGTCCTGATGCTGCCCCGCGACGGCGGCGGCCCGCTGTTCTGCATGCTCTTCCAGGACAGCGGGGGAGCCTTCCGCGTGTGCGGATGGGCCCTGGGGGGCGACGCGGCCATGACCGGCGGGGCCGCCATCTCGCAGGCGATCACCACTGGTGTCCCGCTGCCCGTGTGTACCTACTGCGCCGCCGGCGAGGGATGCGAGATGTGCGGGGGCCTCGGGCGGATCGTGCCGGGCGAGGCGGCCTGACATGTGGGGCGGGACGCACCAGCGGCTGGGCAACTGGTAGGCCCAACACGCGAGGCCCGGAACCGCCAGCAAAATTTCAGGAAGAGGCCCTGGGAGCGACCCTCCCGGGGCCTCTTCGCATCCCGCCGCAAACTTCCCTTAACGGCACGTAAACCGGCAGGCGTCACCGTGCGTCACACTGAAGCAAACCCCTCCGCAGGGAACACCGGGTGACCGTAGCCTCACAGGCCACGGAAGCCCTAGCCTTGGCATGTGCTTCACAGGAGGGGACGGGGATTGAGCGAGCGTCAGCCTGCTCCGGCAGGCGTGCGGGCCGGGCCGCTGTGGCCAGCCCTGGTCAAGATCACCTTGTACGTGAGTGTCGGCGCGGCAGCGTTCGCGGTCACGTTCACCGTCCTGCTCACCTCCGCGGTGATCTCCCGGGCCGCAGCCCAGTGCGTGTACTGGTGGCGGGCCGCCGGGCACCGGCGGCGGCTCATCGGCGGGATGGTCATCTCCTGGCCATTGGCCCAGCTTGCCTCCAGCGCGGGCGTGCTGCCCGCCGGGGAGGCAGGGACGCTGATCGTGGGGGCCGTACTGGTGGCCTACTTCGGGGCGTGGCTGGCGCTGGACAGGTGGCGGGGGCGCAGGCGGTGGCGGCAGCGGGGCCCCCAGGTCGTGGACGGCGGCGGGGAGGCCGGGCCGAAGCTGGCCGAGCTGGTGGCTGCGGTGGAGCGGCTGTCATGGGCGGTGCAGGTCGACCATGCCCGGCTGGATCTGGCGGAGCAGAAGATCAAGGACCTGCTGGCGCTGATGGCCCAGCAGGCCGACGGCGTGCTGCCGGGATGGCCAGATCACGCGGCCACTGAGCCGTTCCCGAAACTCAGACTGCTACCGCAGGAGTCCCCGGAGCATGCCGGGAGCGCATAGCTTCCTGCTGTTCCCGCCTTTCGCGCAGCGTCCGCAGGAATGCTTCCACGATCACCTTCTCGTCGGCGGTCAGGCCCGGGACGGTGTGGTCGCGGCTGCCGGGATCCTGGTGGCGGGAGGGCGCAGCGAGTTCGGCGGCGGCGTCCGGGCGCCCAGCGGCGGTCAGTTCACCGGGCTCGACGCCGACGACGCGGGCCATGCGGGCCAGGGTCTCGGCTGGGGCGCGGACCCGGGCGTAACTGCCGGGGCTGACGTTCTGGTAGCCGTTGGTGATCTGGCGCCAGCGGCCGTAGCTCATGCCGGCCAGGGTGGCTGCTCTGCGGATCGACAGCCCGGTGCGGGCGAGGGCGCCCGCGATCAGCTGTCCTTCGGGCGGCGGGGGGGGTCGCTCGTCCATGGCTCCAAACCTTCACATGCCTTCACATCAATGTCCAGCAAGCGCGCTGGTCGCCCGCCGGAGACAGGGCCAGAGTGTGAAGCCGTCGGGAAGTGCCTGTCACTTCATAGTAGGGATACTCCCGCCCAAGTACCTAGCAGGGGGTGCTGGGTGACGCAAGCATGATCGCCTGACCGGCCCGCAGCGCCCTGAAAATCGGCATCGGGAAGGTGCTCGAAGGGCTTGAAGTTCACGACACTTCACACTAGATTGGAGTGCGTGAGCAAAGCCAAGCAGGAACTGGATCACGAGCCCGAGGCGGTCACTTACGCCCGCAAGAAGGCCGGCCTGACCATGACCGACCTGGCCGACCGGCTCGGCGTCTCCCTCAGCCTCGTCAGCCAGTGGGAATCGGGTGACCGCAACGCAACGCCCGCCATACTCCCACGGCTCGCCGAGGTCCTGAACTGCCCCGTGGTGGTGCTGGAGCGCAAGCGCGTGACCACTTCACCGGCTGCCGAGCGCAAGGACGATGCCGCATGATCACCAACGGCCCCCGCGACCCCGAGCCCTCCCTGAGCGCCGAACTGGCCCAGGTCGAGCAGGACTGCCCCCACTGGCACTGCTGGCACACCCGCACCACGTGCTGGGCGTCAACCAGCCACACGCCGTGGCCCGGTGGCGGGGCCACCGTCGACGCGCCCACCCCGGCGCTGCTGCGGCAGGCCATCGCCGTCCAGCAGTACCAGTGGCAGTGCGAACAGGGATGGGCCGCGTGAGCGCCCCCGATCCCCGCGCCGCTTTCGCCGCCACCATGCGCGCCCTGGCCGACCTGGCCGAGCAGAACGAGGAGATCCCCCTCCCGTTCGGCCGCATCCACTTCGCCGTAGCCGGTGCCACCCGGCCCGCCCAGGCCATGGCCGACACCGCCACCACCCTGAAAGGCCCCTGGGAGACCGGCATCACCAGCGGGGGCACCGGGGACCGGCTGGAACTGTCAGCCAGCCCCGGGGGGGTCACTGTGGTGATCTCCGCCCGCGCCGCGCAGGTGTGCACACGCGACGCGGCTCCCGGTTCCCTGGGGTGGGTCCTGCTGCCCGAGATCACCGCCGTGCTGGAGCCGGAAGTGGCGGACTCCGGTGAGGGGTGTGCCGAATGAGGGGCGCCCAGGCCGCCGCCTGGA
>Ga0335083_10003317_pt1 | contig 20932 bp, 22 predicted proteins | sample Lox_Sample_42_FD_206716 | JGI IMG/M metagenome (GOLD analysis project Ga0335083, IMG submission 206716) | Soil microbial communities from Loxahatchee National Wildlife Refuge, Florida, United States - Lox_Sample_4.2 | ecosystem: Environmental > Terrestrial > Soil > Wetlands | place: USA...
TACAGGTCTTCGCCTGACAGCTGATCAGGGCTTCCCCATCCACCCTCCCGCTCCAGGCGATTGCTTCCGGATGCCCTTCCCCCCGTGAACGTTCGAACACGCGATCCGAGCTATCCCAGTAAAGCGCGATCGAATAGAATGAGCTGCCGGCCTGGCGGTCCTCTATCGAAATGGCCAACGTGAACCCGTTGTCGATTCTGGGCTGGTCGACGATATGCACATATCCCCGGCCTTCGATCACGCGCAGCCGGGCGTCCTGCCTGGTCTCCGGGAGGCCATGGTAGAAGTGAAACTGCTGCTCGGCGACCGGCGCGCCTTCCTTGACCTGAACATCCGCCCGGTTACCACGTAGGTAGAGGATGGCGACACCATCTACCTGGCCTTGCCAGACAAACTGCGGGCGATCCTGTGCCACTGCCGCTCCTAGGGACAACAAAAGCGCAAAGGGTGCGGCGCGCACCGCCGTGCGTGTCAGGAACTGCCTCGCGCCGCGCTCCGTTTTGCGCGATTTCCTCAAAAGCGCAAAGGGTGCGGCGCGCACCGCCGGACGTGTCAGGAACTGTTTCGCGCCGCGCTCCGTTTTGCGCGAGTTCCCTAAAAGAGAAACGAAGAATCTCACTTAGTGTCCATTCTACAGGCAGGACGGCGCCAATAGTAAGCAACGATACAAATATTCGCCGCGATATACCTGGCCATGCCGGATCGATGCAGGTTAGGATAAGTAGTGTTCGTCCTTGTCTGACACGCCGCCTGGCTGCGCGGTCGCAGGAACTCATTCGAAACGACTCAGAGGATAGGCGATGATTTTTGGGCTGTTGCTCGCAAGCTCGATGAATCAGTTAGTGCAGACTTTCTTTGACGACACCTTCGCCGGCGTCTATCATCTCGATGCCTTCGATTGGTCGCTGCTGATTCCTTATTTCACCATTCTTCTGGTTTTGTCCTGCTACGGATGCCATCGCTATGAAATGATCCGCCGCTATCAACGCCAGAAGAAGCAGTTCACTCCGCCCGGCGCGGTGAAATGGGAAAGGCTGCCTAAAGTCACTATTCAGCTCCCGCTTTACAACGAACGCTATGTAGTAGAACGGCTGATCGAGGAAGTGTCCAAGATGGATTACCCCGCCGAATTGCTGCAGATTCAGGTGCTGGACGATTCCACCGACGACACCCATCCCTTCACCCAAGCCCTGGTTCGCGAATATCAAGCTGCGAGCGTGCCTATCGAATATCATCACCGCGCCAACCGCGATGGATTCAAGGCCGGCGCGCTGCAAGCAGGAATGAAGACCGCCACCGGCGAATTCATCGCGATTTTCGATGCCGATTTTATTCCGCCGCGCGATTTTCTGCGCCGCACAATAGATTACTTCACCGATCCAAAAGTGGGCGTCGTGCAGACCCGCTGGACTTACACCAATCGTCATTACAGCTTACTCACCGAAGTGGAAGCCATGCTGCTCGACGGGCACTTCGTCATCGAACACGGCGCCCGGCATGGCAGCGGACTGTTCTTCAATTTCAATGGCACGGCCGGCATTCTGCGCGCTGCCATGATTGAGGACGCGGGCGGCTGGCAGCACGATACGCTGACCGAGGATTCCGATCTGAGCTACCGCGCGCAGCTTAAGGGCTGGCGCTTTGTTTACGCCCCTGCCATTGAATGCCCCTCCGAGCTGCCGGTGGAAACCTACGCCTTCCAGGTCCAACAATCGCGCTGGGCCAAGGGCTTGACGCAGGTCGCCATCAAGCTGCTGCCGTCCATCCTACGGTCCGACATCCCGGTGCGGACTAAAGTAGAGGCTTTCTTTCATCTGACGCCCAACATTTCGTATCCGCTTATGCTGGCGATTTCGGCGCTCACGCTGCCGGTGATGATCGTCCGGTTTTACATGGGCTGGTTCCAGATGCTGACCATCGACTTGCCGCTGATCATCGCCTCCTTTTGGTCCATCTCGGCGTTCTATCTTTGGGCCCAGCATGAGTTGTTTCCCAAGGATTGGAAGCGGACGCTGATGCTGATGCCGGCCCTGATGGCGGCCGGAGTGGCGCTCACGCTGGCCAACAGCAAAGGCGTTCTGGAAGCGTTCCTGGGCATCAAGTCGCCCTTCGCGCGCACCGCCAAATACGCGGTGGGCGATCGTAAGATCAAGATTGACAACCCTGAATACCGGCGCCGCAGCGGCTGGCTGCCGTATGCGGAGCTGGCGGTCGGAGGGTATTTCGTTTTGATGGTGAAGTTCGCCATCGATACTTGGAACTTCCCCGCTATTCCGTTTCTGCTTTTGTTTGTGGCCGGCTACTGGTGGGCGGGCTTCAGCACGCTCTATCAGGAGTTTCAAGGACGGCTGCGGTGGCAGCGGGAACGCGCTGCCGCGCTCGAGAAGAACGCCGCGTAGCCCTCATTTTTCGGTCCCGCCCACCAACTTCTCAACGCCAGTCAGCACCTGATAGTGGCTCTCAGTGAGCTTGTCGATCTTTTCATGCAGGTAAGTGATCTTCAGTTCGGCATTGATGCTGGATTCGAATTCGACATCGGCCCGGATGCGGTCGCGGGCGCGCTGCCGGTTCTGGCTGGTCAGCACAAATAGCGACAGAAAGATCGCTTCCAGCGAAACGATCACCGACAGAAACTCGAATGGATAGGCGTCGAACGATCGCCAATGGCCGATGAGGCCAAGATTCAGCACGATCCAGGTCCCAAAGAACAAGGCGTGAAAGAACAATGACCCCAGGCTACCGGTCAGCGCGGGAACACCTTCGGCCAGGCGCGTCAACGGGGTGCGCTGTTCGGCCGCGACATCGTTCACGTTGCGCGTGACGGTGCGGCGGATCACCTCGTCGGCCTTTCTCAAACGGCGCGCCGCCACACTCAGCAGATTCAGAGCCGCGGGCGTGTACTGGCGGACGTAGTCTTCAAAATGCTCGCGATCCAGCCGCAGGACCTCGGCGTCACTGAGCGCGCTGACCCACGCGGTACGCGGTCCATCGTCGAGCAGCGAGATTTCCCCGAACACGCCGCCCGGACGCGAGATTTCAAGCACGATCTTTTCGCCCTGATCGTTTTTGATGAAAATCTCAATTTCGCCCGATCGCACGATGTACAGCGCGTGTCCCGGATCGCCGTAGCTGAAGATGGCTTCACCGGCCGAGTAGCGAAGCAGATCGATTTTTTCAGCCAGGCCAAGCTTTTCCTGCGCTCCCAGATCGCGCAGGTGCTCCACTTCGTTCAATATGGATGCATCAATGGGCATGCGAACAGCGTATCGGACGCGGCCGCATGCGCGCTTAGGAATATTAAGCGGCGCCTTTTTCGCTCAATTGACGAAGCATCGCCCGCCCTTGTTCGGTGGGTTGGTAATAGCGCCTGGGTATTTTAGAAGAAGCCGGCGCAGCCGCATTCACAACGTCGAGCAGCCCTTCTTCGACCAGCTTATCAAGTCGCTCGTTAGCGTTTCCGTCATATCCCTCACGAGCGCGGCCGGCGGCACAAACCGTCTTGAGCAGACTCAGCGTATCGTCGTCCATTCATCCCCCTAGGAACCCAGTATGGTATCACCGCCGGCTCCGCGAAGTGAATCGGACGTCTGGCATCACGGATTGGACGGCGTTTGCGGATTGCCGGCCGCCGGCGCAAAAGGCGCCAGGATAAAGTTCTTCCCGAAAGGCGTTCCGTTGCCGACTACCATGTTGTAGCCGCCGTGAGCCGAGGAAGAGAACAAACCATTAAATCCCGGGATGTTCTGGTGATAGTCCGGAACCAGTGAGAAGACGTTCTGGAGAGCAGCAAGCGCGTAGATCAGGAAATTGACATTTCCCAGCCTGATTCCCAGGTTCTGGCGTTCCAACGCGAGCAGCCCGGCGAAGTCTTGAGCCCCAGTGCTGGTCCCGATCAAACCATAGAAATTTCCTCCGATTGCCGCTACAACTTCGCTCTCGGGGAATGGTGGCGTGAAATCGGACCCGCACTTGGCCGAGATTCCTGCTGGGCAGCCGCCCATCTGCATTGAAATATCGGGAACGGACCGCATCGAAGACCCGGTGTTCACCAGGAATTGGTAGAGCGGCTTTTGAAAGACCACGCTGGAGCCTCCGCCCGAGCCCCAGTAGCCGCCAGACACGGTGTTGCCGACGCCGAATGGGTCGTACGGCAGTAGCGGATCGCCGAAGGCGTTTTCGCTCACGTAGGTGGATTGCAGGCTCCCTGAAATATTGGAAGTGACCAGATTGGTACCGCCTACGGCGGTCACGTGGGGCAGCGACGCCGGCCATTCGACTCCGGGCTGCCACGTCGCCCCAGGCTCGCCCAGGAAATAAGAAAGCGAGGGAAGTTCCAAGCCGCCGTTATCGCCAGAACTTGCCACAAAGGTGATCCCCTCGGCGTTGCCCTGCCGGATCAGATCATCGAACATGCGCAATATCCCCGTGTAGTCGGTTCCGCCATTGTAAGCTGCGGTGTAAACACCCTCGGGACCGCCAAAGGAATTGCTGACGATGTCGACAGCGTTGGTCTCCACGATGGTTTGATAAGCATCGAAGACGGATTGATCGCTCAGATCGGGGGTGTTGTACAGCACGATGGTCGCACCCAGCGCCATGCCTCCGGCCTGTTGAACATCAAGGGAGGCCTCGATGGATGCTGGATTGTTAATGTTGAACGGCGCGCCCCCATCGATCGGTACTCGAACCAACTTGGGTGGGGTGGTGTGCTCATAGCCGAAATATAATGCCAGGTCGCTGTCCAGGACATCGGAGGCCATCACAATCCCGATGGTTGCTCCCTTTCCGTTCAGCACCTGGGCGGAAGGAAAATCATAAGCTTGCTTGAGATCGTCGAAAAAGTACGGACCCGTGGGCGAAAAACGGTTCAGGGGTTGTGCCAGAGGCCTTGCGCCCATGTTCACCGAATGCACGTGTTGCCAAATCACAGGCGAGAAGGCCACCACTTGTGCCCCGGCCTCGGTAAGCACAGGCGGCAGCTTCAGGGCCTGGGTGGCGACGATCTTTTGTGCTCCGCTCGGTGTCTTCGCATTCCAAAGCTGTGCTCCAAAGGCTTGTTGAACCGCCGCTACCGAGCCCTGGAAATGCAATCCGCTGGTGTGCGTGGCGGTAACGGTTAGCCCGTAGGCAGCCAGCGCTTTCGATACCTTGGACAGCGTCTGTTGGTTGGTGCCGAACTGAGTCCGGAACTGCTGGGGCGTCAGCCACTGGTGATAATTGGCGGAGCCGGAAGTATTTAAGTTCGAAATCAATTGGTCGAGCTGACTGCTATTTTCCAGGGGCAAGAAGACCTCGAATTGAACTGTCTGATTCAAAGGTGCCGGGCTAACAGGATTCAATTTTTGGGCTTTTGCCGCTAAGACGATCAGAAGAATCGCAGCTGCGCGTGCGAAGAATGAGTGCGTCATCTGTGCCTCCAGGGGTTAATCAGTGGTGGAGTCTAGCACAGAATCTATAAATTTCCCATAGGGAATTACCCTGAGCCACGTATCACCGCAGGATTAGTATCGGCGTACCGATTCCAGATGCCCTCTCGCACATGACGTTCGGATGTTCCCGGATTTCTTCTCAAGTGTGATACTCGGGCTGCGTCGAGTAGGCGCTCTTCTTTATGAGAATTCTTGTATTGCTGGTAGTGTCCGCCGGCTTGACTTGGAGCTCGACAATCTATTCCGTCACCGACCTTGGCAGCCTGGGCGACGCATCTTCGACTGGCTATCAAATCAACGACGCCGGAGCCGTGGTTGGATGGGCCGAAACGGTGACCGGCAGCAACCAGGCCTTTGTCTCGCTCGACGGCGGTTCGGCCCAAACGTTGCCGTCGCCGGGAGCTTCCGATTCCTCCGCCTACGGAATCAACGGCTCGGATGTCATCGTGGGAGTCTCATACACGGGCGGGCAAGCCCACGGAACTATCTGGTCCGGCTCGACCGTAACCGACCTGGGGGCGGGCGTGTTCGCGATGGCCATCAATGCCTCGGGAACCATCGTCGGCAGCAACGGGCATGCGTTCAAGTTGGTCAACGGGAGCTATCAAGACTTGGGCACACTCCCGGGAGGAGACTGGAGCGCGGCATACGGCGTCAACTCTTCCGGAACAACCGTCGGTTACGGCGACCTCGCTTCCGGGTTGTTTCGCGCGATGATCTGGAATCCGGACGGTAGCGTGACCCAGCTCGGCACGCTGGGCGGGGCCAACAGTTACGCCACCGCTGTCAACGATAGCGGGCAGGTGGTCGGCCATGCAGCGACAGCCAGCGGGTACGACAACGCATTTCTTGAGATCGGCGGCGTTATGCAGGACCTCGGAACGCTCGACGGCGGCTGCAGTTACGCCTATGGGATCAACGACAGCGGGGTTATCGTGGGCTATAGCTGGTCGGAAGATGCGAACAATCCGGAAGCTTTTGTTTATTCCGACGGCCTTATGCAGGACTTGAATTCCCTGATTCCGAGTGCATCAGGCTGGCAACTGTTGGAAGCCTATGGGATCAACGCGTCGGGCGATATTACCGGTATCGGGCTGTTGAACGACCACCCGGCGGCTTTCTTGTTGGAGCCCGATCCGGTACCCGAGCCCCGTAGCCTAAGTGTAATATTGATTGCACTGGGGCTATTCGCCGCGATTTGCGGGAGCGTGCGCAAATTGAGTTAGAATGTTTTGCGTGCGGGCGCGGAACATTGCCAATGCGCGCTCCGACGGTGGTTTGGCGTGAAATGGCTTTGGATTGGGCTGCTAACCGTGGCGGCCATCTTGGGTATCATCGCCGGCATCGGAGTGCTCCTGCCACAGAATCATACTGCCACCCGCTCGGCGCACTTTCACCAGCCGCCGCAAGCACTCTGGGATGTTATCACCGGGCCCCCAACCTGGCGGCCGAATGTGAAAAGCTTTGAGAATCTTGCTCCGCGCAACGGTCATCGAATGTGGAAGGAGATCGATGCGCACGGCAACGCAGTCACCTACGAAGCCATCGAAGAGACTCCGCCGTTCCGGCTGATTACCCAGATCGCCGATCCCAATCTTCCGTATGGCGGAATGTGGGTGCACGAAATTACTCCGGAGCCGGAGGGCGCTATGCTCCAAATCACAGAGAACGGCGAAATCTACAACCCGATCTATCGGTTCATGTCGCGTTTTGTATTCGGCTATACCGCCACTATCGATGGCTTTATTCAGGCCTTGCATGCGAAGCTCGGCGAGCCAGGAAGCTGATGGGACGCGAAGCACAATGCCGGGTAGATTTCGGGCAGGAGTCTGGTCGAGGCAGAGCACTGCTTGAAACCTCCGAGGTTCTTTTTCGCGGCGCCTTTCGCCTCAAGATTCCCTTTCAGGACATTCGCGCCCTAGAGGCCGCCGATGGAAAGCTGCGAATCGAATTCTCCGGAGGTTCAGCCGTATTTCATCTGGGCGACGCCGCTCGGCAATGGGCGGCGCGCATCCGGAATCCTCCCACCCGCCTCGACAAGCTCGGCGTGAAACCGGGAATGAAGGTGCGGCTGATCGGTCCCATGGACGATGATTTTCGCCAGGAGTTATCCCAACGCGGGGCGGCACTCGCGCGCTCCAGGGCGGACCTGGTCTTTCTCGCGGTTCAGCAGAAAGACGATTTGGTGGAGTTGGCCTATCTCACCGATGGACCGGTTTGGGTAATCTTCCCGAAGGGAATCGAAGCTGTCCGCGCCAATGATGTGCGCACGGCGGGCCTGGCTGCCGGTCTGGTGGACATCAAGGTCTGTGCGTTTTCTGAGACGCACACCGGGCTCAAATTCACGCCGCGCTCAAGCGCCAGCCGTTAGGCGCCCTTCGGATAGCTGCCCAGAACCCGCAAGAATTCCGCTACCTCGGCGAGATGCCGGAGCGCGTTCTGCACGCGCGGTTCGTCCTCTCGTCCCAGCAAGTCAACGTAGAACAGATACTCCCAGGGTTTGCCATGCAAAGGCCGGGACTCGATCTTGGTCAGGCTAATATCGCGCAAAGCCAAGGCGCTCAGGGCGCGAAACAGGGCGCCGGGAATGTTCCGGGTGGTGAATACGAGCGATGTTTTTGATTGGCGCGCTTTGCGGCTTGGCGCCGGCGCGCTCTGGTCGCGATACAGCAGGAAGAATCGCGTAAAATTGCGGCGGTCGTCCTCGATGGAGCGCCGCAATATCCTAGCTCCGTAAATTGCCGCAGCCACGCTAGACGCGATCGCGGCCGCATCCGGATTCTTTTCCGACATGACCATCTTGACAGCACCCGCGGTGTCATAGAACGGAATACGTTCCATTTTCGGGTGCCGAGCGAAGAACCGCAGGCATTGATTCAGCGCCACCGGATGAGAATAAACTTTGCGGATGTCCTGGAAGCGGACCCCCGGCGGCGCTATCAGGTTGTGGACAATACGGACGCTGGTTTCAGCGGCGATGCGGACGTCGAAGTTCAGCAGATGGTCGTAGTTCTCGTGCACCGATCCGGCCAGGGTGTTTTCGATGGGGATGACGGCGGAGGCGATCTTGCGGCGTACCAGCGCCTGAAACACCTGCTCAAACCTCTGGTAAGGAATCACCTCGGCGCGGCTGCCCAAAAGCTGCCGCGCAGCCTCCTGGCTGAACGCGCCCAGTTCTCCTTGAATGCCCACACGTTGTTTCTTCATAGTTTGATCAAGCTGGTGCGTTCAGATCGCACCACTTGTCATGTTACAGTGATGTTAGCGCCGATTCACATCCTCCCGGGGACGAGAATCCACTAAACAGCCCCGTTCGATTCACGAAAAGGGCCCTCTTACCTTATTGCTTGTTCGGAAAGCCGAACAAAACTGAGATTTCAGAGTTGCTCTTTGCAGATCACAATCGTATAATTCGAGCTTTGTCAATAGTTGCATTTTGCCCAGCCAACCGACGTCGATCGAGTGGGGGGTGCCGCGCCGGAAGTGACGGGGAAAGAATTCTAATATGAACGACCCTGGGCAGAAGCTCCGGCGCGCCAGGGAGCGCTTGAATTTGCGCGTGCGGGACGTCGAAGAAGCCAGCCAGAAAATCGCTGAGAAGTACCATAATGACGAATTTGCCATTCTAATCAATCGCGTCTCGGAAATTGAAAATCGCGGTTTGGTTCCTTCTTTGTTTCGGCTGTATTCTCTTTGCGCGATCTATCGGCTTGATTTTCAAGAAGTTCTCGAATGGTACGGGATTTCCCTCGCGGCGCTGCCCACGGATGCCACCTTGGCCCAAATTCCACAGACACATCCCATTGGTTTTCGTCCCGGCACGCATGGGGAGGTGCTGCTTCCGCTCTCCTTGGATCCTGGAATCGACTTGCGCCGGACCACCTACATCAGCCGGATGATTCAACGCTGGGGCAAGCTTCCGCTGCTTTTTCTGGAAACGCTGCGGCTCAAGGAGCACCGCTATGCCTTCATCGGGACCGATGATTTCTTCATGTATCCACTGCTGCAGCCAGGTACCTTCGTGATGATCGATGAAACCCAAAGGCGGATCGCTAACTCCGGCTGGAACAATGAGTTTGAGCGCCCGATTTACTTCTTCGAACATCGCCAGGGATACGTCTGCTCCTGGTGCAATCTGACCGACGATCGGCTCATACTGCAGCCGCATCCGGCCTCCGAATGCAGCCCGCAAGTGTACGTCTACCCGGACGAAATCGACATCGTAGGCCAGGTCACAGGGGTCGCTATGCGTCTAGATCAGGGCCGGCGTCGGCGCCCCCGCTCTTAAGCACTACCAGCAGCGCCGTTAAGTCGGTGATATAGAGTTTCCGTTCGATACCCCGAACCGAACCGGGGATCAAGTTGCGGTATGGCGCCAATTTCAACCAGTTCTCCAGCACGATATCGCGTTTATCCGGCAATCCTGAGAGATACAGATCCAAGTCCGCCTTCTGTTGCTCCAGATTGAAGGTAAGCCACTCGGCGAAAAGCTGTAGGTGGCTCTTTTTCAGCGCTTTATTGGCATCGTCTTCGCCAAAGACCAAGGCCATGCCGTGGTGCTCATAGCGCCCGTTGTTGGGATTTCGGAGCGAGGAGACGTATACCAGCCGGCCGAATACAGAAGGAATCCGCGACAGAGTGTTACGCCAAAGATTTGAGACCGCGCCACGGTCCAAGCTAGCGTGATCTTCCGTACGCTTCATCTGGTCCTTTAGAATCATACCCTAACATCGCCGGCAAATGGAATCCCTGTTAGGTATCTAAACCAGCCGGATGAGAGATGTTCTGGTTCCCGAAATACTTTGGGGTTTTTTTCAACTCGGCCGGCTCTGCCTTTACTCTGACTGCGAGTCACCCGGCTCACAGCCAAAACAAAGGAGATTTCTCACCCATGTTGAAAAAAGCTTTATTGATCCTGGCCGCCGCTATGGCCCTTGCCACCGCGATTTCAGCCGAGATCCTGATCCCCCCCTGCATCCCCGAAGGCACTTGCAGAGCCGACCAACGCTGACATTCTGACTGTTCGCCTGGGGGAGCCATTGATACACTGTGAGAGGCCGCACTCGGTCTCCATTCATGAATCAGCCCCCCCTGGCGCAGCTTTTATACGTAGTTCAGGTGGTGGCGCTTGCCGCGCTGTGCGTGCGCATTTTGTGGACGCGGTTATATCGGGTTTACAAGTACTTCTTTGTCTATCTGCTTTTAGTGTTGCTCCAAGCGGCGGTTGGCCTGTTTGTTCCAATTCGCAGTACCCTATACCTCTATATCTGGATGGCCAGCGAAGCTCTCGTGGTCGTTTTTTACTCCTTGGTGGTCCTCGAAACCTACGCCATTATATTGCGTGATTTGCCTGGAATCGCCACCGTGGCGCGTCAATATATGAGGATCGCTATCGGCTGTGCGATGACCGTGTCGCTGCTGCTGGTTCGCTTGGAAAGAACACCAGCAACCATACCTCAATATTTCCTGATATGCGAACGGGCCGTCATTTCGAGTCTTCTCGTGTTCGTTTTGCTGTCAGTGGCCTTTTTGGTCTATTACCCTTTGCCGCTCACCCGGAACGCCGTCATTTATTCAGCCGGCTTTGCCGTCTACTTTCTAGCAAAATCGATCGCCCTCTTCGTCGCTAATCTCAGGTATTACCTGTGGCACCAGGTCGATATGGGACTTCTGGTCGTTTCGGTCGCCTGTTTGTTGTTCTGGGTGATAACGCTAAGCAACGCAGGCGAAGTCAAAACCGTGGTGGTTGGACACAGATGGGATATCCAAGACGAAGAGCGCATCGTTTCCAGACTCAAAGCCATCAACGAGAGTCTATTGCGCACGGCTAAGAAATAAATCCGTAAATAGTTTCTTATAATAAGCGCAGTGGGACGCACAAAAAGCGTTTGCTTTTTGCCATGGAATTCGGTAATCTGACTTAGTTGGTTGGAGGTGCTAGTGCCCGTAGTGCTGGTCGTCGTAGTTGCCATCCTGCTGCTAGTGACGTTCATCGGCCTGTTTTTCAGGCTTGCGTCGCGGCTGGATTCCCGAAAGGTTAGCCCGGCCTGGCTGGAGGAGTTTTCTCTAGAGAGCTATGCTCCCATGGAGCGGCTGCTGGATGCCAGCGATTTCCGGTTCCTGGCGGCTCAACCGGGTTACCGGCCGGAAATGGGGAAGCGCTTATTGTCCCAGCGGCGCAAGATATTCGGCCAGTACCTCGGCCTGCTGATTCGAGACTTCAACCAATTGCATTTCTTGGCGAGATTGATGCTGGTCCATTCCGAGCAGGATCGGCCGGAGTTGGCGCGAGAACTGTTCCGGCAGCAGGTCCGCTTCTACTTTGCCGTTTGCCTGGTCCGCTGCAAAGTTGCCTTTTACCCGCATGGTTGGACCGCCCTGGATGTGCCAAAACTTCTGCATGGCTTGGAGCACATGCGGAATCAGATTGCGTTGGGCGCGCTTCCTCCGGCCGTCGGCACCGTTTAATCCGGGTTATCGGATCCTGAGCACAGGCGCTTCAGCGCTTCCTTGGCTTGCCGTAAGAAAGCAAATTGCTTCTCGGCTGCCTTAAAGTCCCGCGTATGGACGCACCGGCGTGCGCCGCGGTGCTCCACCGGGAACCGCAGGTGAAGCATCTCGTGGAATAGAACGTACTCCACGGCCAGGCGGGGAATCGCGGGACGATCCAGGACTTTGCTCAGGATGATGGCATTGTGCGAAGGGTCGTAATGGCCCAGCATGACGCGCGAGGGCTTGCGGCTCCAGCCCAGCAGCGGACGCGCCATGAGACCGTGGAAATAGAGGATGTTCAATTCTTCAAAGATCTGCTCCAGGTTATAGCAGGCGCCTTGCGGCCCAGAGACGAACTTCCGCCCGCGCACCTGTTTGACCAGTTGCAAGCTGCGGCGCATCTCCTTGCGGTTCAGATAACGGCGGTATCGTTCCGCGTGGATTTTTGGAACTGCGCGGCGCACCAGTTTCGAAATCAGAATGTTCGCCAGCGCTTCTAGAATGGGCGCCGGAGCGCCTTCCAAAACGTCCGTGATGCGGATCTCCAGCCCGTCCTCATCCCATCGAATGAAGCTGTTGGCATTGGCGAACTTGCAAAACTTGACTCGGACCACCGGCACTGGCGTGCGCGGCTTCCATTCCGAAAAAACCCGCGCGAAAATCTCTTCCGGCGTTTCGAAGAAAAGCGCGCTTTGAAGCTGCACGTACCAGGATACATCGTGCCGCGCGTACGGGATAACAAGTTATATTAACGCTGGATGCGGGCCGAGCCGCCCTGTGCCAGAGCTCGAACTTGGTCCAACGTCGCCATGGTGGTATCGCCCGGAAACGTGGCGAGCAGCGCGCCGTGCGCCCAGCCCAGCTTCAGCGCTTCTTGGGGGGACTCGCCCGCCAGCAAGCCGTAGATGAGACCCGAGGCGAAGCCGTCCCCGCTGCCCACGCGATCGTAGACATCCAGTTCGCTGACGGGCGCGACATGAGCCTGGCCGTCGACCCACGCCACCGCGCTCCAGGTGTGCCGGTTGGCGGAGTGGACCTCGCGCAGCGTGGTGGCGATAACTTTGAGACGCGGATACCGTTCGACCAAGCGCGGAATGGCATTGAGGAATGCGCCGGGATCCGCAGGCGAAGCGGCCGCCGCCTGCGAAGCGCTAAATCCGAGGCTCTTTTCGAAGTGTTCATCGAGCCCGACCAGCACATCCACGTTCTCGACAATTCGCTGCAGGACCGACGCGGCTCGGGCGCCGGGGCCGGAGATGTTCCACAGTTTTTCGCGAAAGTTCAAGTCGAACGATACCACTGCACCCGCGGCCGTGGCGGCACGCATGGCTTCTATGATGAGTTCGGGAGTAGTTGGAGAGAGCGCGGCGAAGATACCCCCGCTATGGAACCAGCGGACTCCTCGCGAGAAGATGGCCTGCCAGTCGAAGTCTCCTGGCTTGAGATAGGCCGCCGCTTCGTTGGCACGGTTGTAGAACACCACCGGGGGCCGCACGCCAAAGCCTCGATCGCTATAGACGGTGGCCATATTCGGTCCGGTGACGCCATCGTGCGGGAAGCGTTTATAGAACGATTGCACGCCCATGGCGCGCACGCGTTCGGCGATCAGATCGCCGATCGGGTAGTCGACCATGGCGCCGGCGATGCCGGTCTTGAGGCCAAAGCAGTTCGCCAGATTGGCGGCCACATTGAATTCGCCGCCGCTCACGTGAATGGCGCACTCGGTGGCTTTGCGGAATGGTATGACGCCCGGATCCAGACGATGAACCAAAGCGCCGAGCGACAGGAAGTCCAGGGGCGCATCGGGCAGGATATTCAGACCATATTGCATGCCGGCATGTCCAGGATCGCACGGCAGCCGGCCGGCTGGATGCGGTCTTACTGCGCGGATTGATCCAGGATCAGGATTTCGACCCGGCGATTCTCGGCGCGGCCATCGGCGGTGTCGTTGGAGCTTTTGGGACTGAAAGAACCATAGCTCGACACGGTCAGACGAGCCTCCGCGATTCCGTACTGGTTGGTGAGCGTGTTCAACAGGCTCAGCCCGCGGGCGGCGGAAAGTTCCCAATTATTCTTGAAGCGCCGGTTGTGAATCGGCACGGAGTCGGCATGGCCGGCCAACTCGACTTTGTTGTCCAGATCGCGCAGCACATCGGCGATTTGGGAAATGATGGGCAGCGCCGAAGCGTTGATGTGGTCATCGCCGGAGGCGAACAGAATGGCCTGGGGCAGGCTAATAACCAGCCCACGCGCTTCCAGGTGCAGATCCAGCCCGGTTTGTTTCAGGCGCTCTTGAGCGCGGACCAGGACCTCGTGCGATGGACTTGGCAGCACAGTGGGAGCGGGCTCTGGAGGCACCGTGGGCGCCGCTGGTGCCGGCGCGGGCGGCGTTGGGACCGTTGTAGCCGGAGTCGCCGGGGCTGTTGGAGCCGGGCTTTGTGGCTTGGCCTCAACCGCGCGGGCTTGTTGTTGGCCGACCGTCTGCGCCGCCATGGCAATGAACAGGATCAACAGCAGGGTAAGAATATCGGTGTAGCTGATCAACCAGCGTTCGCGACCGGCCCGCTCGGACTGAAGATACGCGGGTTTACGCAGCATGTGGCTTGGCGCCCTGGCGTGGCTGCCGCACGTATGAATTCAGACGCATACGAATTATAGACGGGTGAACCGTGTCCACGATGGCGAGAATCCCTTCGAGAATTAGTTCTTGGGTCTCGAAGTTCGCAGCCACGCGGGCCCGGATGCGGTGCGCGGCGGGGAGCAACACCAGATTGGCGAGAGTTAAGCCATAAATCGTGGAGACGAATGCGGTTCCGATTCCAGATCCAACGGCCTGCAGATTGGAGAAGTGCCGCAGCACATCGATGAGCCCGACCACCGTGCCGATGATTCCAATGGTGGGAGCAAATCCACCGGCCACTTCCAGGGTCTTGGCGTCCGCTTCACCTTGGCGCTCCGTCATGCGCAGATCCGTCTCCAGAATGGATTTGAGCTCCTCGCGGTCGGTCAGATCGGCGGTGAGTTGCAAGCCCTTCTGCAGGAATTCGTTACGAATGCCGGGTATCAACGGCTCAAGCGCGACCAGGCCGCGCCTGCGGGCGCGCGCGCATTCCACGATCTGTTCGATCACTGCTTGCTGGTCGGCGTCCGATACCGCGAACAAATCTTTGACTCTGCGGGCCGAATGCATCAGCGCCTGGCCCGGGGTAGTGATCAGGATAACGCCCAGCGTCCCGCCCAGGACGATGACTACTCCGGTGGGCTGGAAGAAATACGCCAGCGAGACGCCCGTAGAGGCGATACCGATCAGGGTGGCCGCGAAGGCAATGGTGACGCCGGCCAGAAACAGCCCATCCAGTCGAGGACGTGTTTGCGCGCGAGCCGATTGCGGGCTCGCTGGCCGTGCGAGGGCAGCTTGCGAAGTGGCCAAGAATAATCTCCCGCGGACATCGTTGCAGTTGAGAGACCAATGTGCAAACCGCTGATGCAGCGAGGCAAAGGCAATGAACAGCTCGGTCGGACGATTGCCATCGACTCCCGAAGTGACGAGAATTTGGCGCCAGGCTTCAGAGTCCCGACACCGACGCATGGGCCGGCAGGACAACGCCGCGACACTCGCCGAGACCGATGCGTCGGAATCCAGGCGCCTGGCAGAAGGCGCGCAGGACCACCTCATCGCCATCTTCCAGGAAGGAGCGCGTTTCCCCGGATGGCAACGTGACGGGCTCGGCTCCGCGCGAGGTAATTTCCAATAAGCAGCCTCGATTGCCCTTTTCTGGACCCGAGACAGTCCCGCTGCCGATCAAGTCGCCGGCGCGCAACGGGCAGCCATTGGAGCTATGGTGCGTAATCATCTGGCCGAGCGTCCAGAACATGGACGAAAAATCGGCCTGGCTGAGGCGAGCTGGCTCCGTCATTTGTGCGGTTCGAAGCCAGGCTTCGAGCGTGATGCGAAAGGCGCCATCGGCGGGCGGGGCGAGATGTGCCAGAGTTTGCGGATCGCTTTGCGCGCGCGGCGGTCCGGAGCAACGGAACGGCTCCAGGGCATCGAGCGTAACAACCCAAGGTGAAATGGACGTCGCGAAATTCTTGGCCAGGAAGGGGCCGAGCGGCTGGCCCTCCCAAGTTTGGATATCGCGCGCGGACCAGTCGTTCAGCAGGCACACGCCCGCCAGGTGATGTTCGGCTTCGGCGATTGGGATCGGCTCGCCCATAGGGTTGCCAGGTCCCAAAAACGCGCCTAGCTCCAATTCGTAATCCAGCAGGCGGCACGGCGAATACACGGGTGGCCCTTCGGGAGCCGACACGATTTGTCCCCAGGGGCGACGAATTGGAGTGCCGCTCACCACCACCGACGACGCGCGTCCATGATAGGCCACCGGCAGCCATTTGTAGTTGGGCAGCAGCGGATTGGAGGGTCGAAAGAGGCGGCCGACGTTGGTGGCATGGTCGAGCGATGCATAAAAGTCGGTGTAATCGGGGATCGGGCAGGGGAGAAGCAGCTCGGCGTCCGCGATGGGGATGAGCGAGCGGTCGGCGCCCGGCGTGTATTTCGAAAGCAAGTCGCTCGCGCGGCGGCGTGCTGCGGTGCGGAGTTGAGGCGGCATGGAGAAGATGGCGGTCATGCGCGGGAGGCCCAGCGCTGGGCCCGCATCCAGCAGCATTTCGCCGATGGCGATTCCGAGCCGGATTTGCTCTTCGCCGCGCCGCCGAAACGTGGCGTAGGGAAGGTTCTGGATCGGGAAATCGGCATCCGGGCGGTTGGCTGACTCTACCCAGCTTTCAAGTCCCGGATCGTGCGTGGTGTCGATCATGGCAGCCATCCCAATTCTTTGAGGTCGGCGATGGGCTCTTCAAACGAGCAGGAGCCGAAACTGTGGGCGAAGTCGTGGCGCGCCTCGGCGATTTGGGCCGTGCCGATGCCCAGGCCTCGACAGAACATTTCACCATCCAGAAAACGGAACGCGGACGGATCGGTTTCGTTCAGGATGTCCACTAGAATCCGCTGCTCGGCGCTGAGCGTGGCAAAAAGAGCCGCGACGAAGACGTTGACAAAACCATGCATGACGGCTCGAGGGCTGTCGGTAGCGTACGTCAGAGCGCGCTGCGAGCGGATGGGATGATGCAAGCCGGCCGTGGCCTTGAATGGCACCCGGCGCGCCGCGGCGCTGTGGAGAAATTCGGCAATCTCTTCGGAGCGCGGGATGGCGTCGGGTGTCAATCCTCCCGTTCGGATTTTCGCGTAGCTGTCCGTGATTTGGGCGAGCGGAGCTTCACAGTAGGTCGGGCGCGACAGCCTGCGCGCGGCCTTAGTTTCCAAAGTTTCGATCTGCGGCGGCAGCGGGCCGGGTTCGTCATCCACCAGCAGTGTGACGCGCCAATTGGATTCCAGTTGCGCGCCTTTGAGGTTGGCGGGAAGCACCAGACGATTCAGGATCCAGCTTTCCGGCGAGGCGAGATATCGGGCGTAGTTTGCGGACACCTGTGGCCAGCTTAAGGCCGCGGGCGGGAACAGGCCCGCGTAGTCGATCAAGTGGGTCAGTAGAGCGCGCAATGAGTCGGGAATGTGCTGGCGGAGGCTTGGCACCAGCCATAGCTTACATTACAGAGCGGCTGGAGCGGCGTCTGGTAGCGTCTTTCGATCCGGAGCAACACACTGCGTGCGCGCCGTTTCGGAAGCCAGCAATTCGGGCGAATAGTAATGGTGCAATGTGTTCTTATCGAGCAGCTCCGGGCAAGCAGCTAGGAGCTCATCGAGGCTTGCCGCTAGCATGCGGCTCGTGGAGTCAGCAACCAGCCTTAGCCAAGCGACCGTTATCGTTTCATGATACTTATCGGACTTGCCGTGATGCGCGGCATAACGGCGGATGGATTCGGCGATGCGGGCGGGCGCGTCCGAGGCGCCATAACGCTCCAGATAGATCCAGGCCAGCCGCAGATGGTCGCGATGGTGGAACAGTTCGTTCGGCAGGCGGCAGGTTTCGAAGGCGTTCACGAACTCGTGATCGGTCATCTTTGGTTCACTATCGTAATATACGAAATCGTATAATAGGCGTCAAGCCGGCTTGCCGCGCCGGAGCACTGCGGCGATCAGCCGGATCTCGCCGTATGCGATCTCCGGCGGCAACGCGTCTTTAATTGTCTTCATGCGCTCGGTTCCCAGCCGCTCGATGGCCGCTTCGATTTGACGGCGCTTACCTTCGGCCACCCAGCGCTGGTCGAAATCCACCCGGCCCCGCTCGACCAACTCGGCCACCAGGTCGATCACGGTGGCGATGCGGCGCTCGCGGATTTGCGCGATCTCTTCGAATGACCGGCCCTCGGCCAGGAGACGGATGGTTTCTTCGGCCGGTGAGACCTTGGCCTGCTCCCGGCGGGCGGCGCGTGCGCCATTACGGAAGGCTTCGAGAGCTTCCAGGATTTGATCGCCCAGCGCGGCGGCCTTTTTCTCGCCGATGCCGGAAACGCCCAGCAGTTGATCCGGAGTTCGGGGCTGTTTGCGGCACAAGTCTTCTAGCGTGCTGTCGTGGAGAACCAGGAACGCGGGCAGGTTATCGCGCAACGAAATGCCCCGCCGCCACTCGCGCAAATATTCGAGCAGTTCCGGATCGAGTGTTTGGTCCGGCTGCGGGGCTTCCCTCTCCGTGCGCTTGGATCTTGGCCGGCGCTCCACCTCAAGCGTCGCAGGCTCGGACTGTTCTTGCAGCCACTCCGGCGCCGCGCCGCAGACGTCGCACATCTGGCAGCGCTCCCACTTGGGAGTTTCGCCAAAGTGGACGCAAATCTGGCGGTGCCGGCAGGCCGAGGAATCGGCGAACCGGCGGATCACATGATAACGCTGCCAGGCGCGCTCCTGTTCGTCGCGGTCGGCGACTTGTTCGATGAAGTGGGCGAGCAAACCCGCATCCTTCTTCTGCCAGAGCAGGGCGCAGTCCGAGGGCAGGCCGTCGCGTCCGGCGCGCCCGGCTTCCTGGTAATACTGCTCGAGCGACTTGGGCAGCGAGAGATGCAGCACCGCGCGCACAGCGGCTTTGTTGATCCCCAGGCCAAAAGCGATGGTGCCCACCAGCACTCGCACTTCGTCCGACATCCAGCGTTCCTGGTTGCGCTGGCGGGTGCGCGGGTCCATCTTGGCGTGATAGGGGACGGCCGCGATGCCTTTCTCGGCTAGAAAATCCACGGTTTCTTCGACCCGCGCGATAGTAGGTGCGTAGACGATGACGTTGTCGCCGCTATGAGCCCGGAGCGCCGCTATTAAGAGACGGCGCTGCGCGCGATCGTTTTCGCATTGCTTCACCAGGTACCGCAGGTTCGAGCGGTGGAAGCTTTGGATGTACTTGTGGGGATCGTGAAGCTGGAGCTGCGCCAGAATGTCGTGCCGCACGCGGCGCGTCGCGCTGGCCGTGAACGCGGCAATTGGCTTGTCTGGAAAGTTCGTTCGCAGACTGCTCAGTTGCCTGTATTCGGGACGAAATTCGTGTCCCCATTCGGAAATGCAGTGCGCCTCGTCGATGGCGAAATAGCCGATGGGAACGCGTGAGAGCCAAGCTACGGTCTCTGGTTTGGCCAGACGCTCGGGCGAGAGATACAACAGGCGGTAAGCGCCTTTGGCCGCCTGCGAGATGACGTTGGATTGCTCCGACCACGGAATGGAGCTGTTCAGAACCGCCGCGGGAATGCCGATCTGGCTCAACTGCGCGGCTTGGTCCTGCATCAAGGCGATCAGCGGTGAAATGACGATCGCGGTTTGTCCGGAGACGAGAGCGGGCAACTGGTAGCACAGCGATTTCCCGCCGCCGGTGGGCATTACGACGGCAGCGTCGTGGCCCGCCAGGATGCTTCGAATGACGCGTTCTTGCAGGGGCCGGAACTCGCTGTAGCCCCAGTAGCGGGCCAGCGGCTCGCGCAGATCGAGGGCCGAGGGCAAATCTAATTGTGCCGGAAAATACTCAATAGAAGTGTCGGCGCTACACTGAAAATCTCCATGGACGTAGATTGGAACGCGGTTCGGAGCGAGTTTCCGGCGCTTGAAAACTGGACCTATCTGAACACGGCGACCTTTGGCCAGTTGCCGCGCCGGGGCGTCGAAGCCGTCGCCCAGCACTTCGCGCATCGCGACGAGCTGGCCTGCTGGGATTTTCTGACCTGGTACGACGATGCCGACCGGCTGCGCTCCAAGATCGCGCGCCTGATCCGGTGCACGCCCGAAGACATCGCTTTCGTCCCGAATGCAACCACCGCGTTGGGGATTCTATTGTCCGGCATCGACTGGCGCCCAGGCGACCAGATCCTCACGCTGGAGCATGAATTTCCCAACAATTTGTACGCGCCCAGCATGCTGCGCCGGTCGGGAGTCGAGCTGGTAGAGTGCCCCTGGGAGCGGCTGTGCGCGGCGGTGAACGAGCGCACGCGACTGGTGGCCATCAGCTCGGCGAATTACAACACCGGCTTCGCGCCGCCGCTGGGCGATTTGGCCGCACTGCTGCGGTCGCGCGGGGTGCTGCTGTATGTCGACGGGACGCAAAGTGTTGGAGCGCTCGAATTCGACACCGCGCGGATTCAACCCGACATGCTGGCGGTGCATGCCTACAAGTGGATGCTGGCGCCCAACGGCGCGGGCTTTTTCTACATCCGGCCCGAGGTTCGCGAGTGGCTGCCGCCGAATGCGGTCGGCTGGCGCAGCCATCACGACTGGCGCAACGTCGACAATCTTCATCATGGGGCGCCTGAGCTGACGGCGGCCGCGGAGAAGTACGAAGGCGGCGCCGTTTCATCGGCGTTGCTCTATGCGCTGGAAGCCTCGGTCGATTTCATGCTCGAGATCGGCCCGGAGCGGATTGAGCAGCGCGTCCTCGGCTTGGCCGGGAAGACCCGCGCGATCTTGCGGGAGCACGGCGCCACAGTTGAAGATTTCGCCTCGCCCATCGTGGCGGCGCGATTTGAAGGCCGCGACGTTTCGCAGTTGGCCCGTGCCCTTAAGGACCAGCGAGTGCTGGTGGCCGCTCGCCGAG
>Ga0335083_10003318_pt1 | contig 20931 bp, 16 predicted proteins | sample Lox_Sample_42_FD_206716 | JGI IMG/M metagenome (GOLD analysis project Ga0335083, IMG submission 206716) | Soil microbial communities from Loxahatchee National Wildlife Refuge, Florida, United States - Lox_Sample_4.2 | ecosystem: Environmental > Terrestrial > Soil > Wetlands | place: USA...
ACTCGCGCAGGATCACAAGATCGAGCCCGGCCACGATCTCCGGCTTCAACGTCGAGGCGCCGGCCAATTCCGGATACAACACTGCCGGACGGACATTCGCGAACAGACCGAGCTCTTTGCGTATGCGCAGTAACCCCTGCTCCGGCCGCAACGGCCGCGCCAGCGTATCGTACTTCGGACCGCCTACCGCTCCGAGCAACACGGCATCCGCCTGGCGCGCAAGGTCGAGCGTGGCTGCTGGCAGCGGATCACCGGCCTGGTCATAGCCGGCACCGCCAATGGCAGCATGTTCCATTTCCAGCTTTAGACCATCCGCGCGCAGCGCTTCGAGCACCCTGACTGCTTGCGCGACGATCTCCGGGCCAATGCCGTCGCCGGGAAGGACTGCGATGTTCATTTCAGTCGATGTGGAAATAGATTCGGGTTTAGACTCCCGCATCCCAGGCCATCGGGGCAGGCTGCGCGCCCACGCACCGTACCCTATGAGCGGTCAGCTGAACAACCAAGGTTGTTCAGCTCTGCGCTTCTCCTCGTACGCGCGAATGCCATCGGCGTGCTTCAGCGTGCGCCCGATCTCGTCCAATCCCTCCAGCAGGTGATGTCTATAAAAGGGATCGATCTCGAAGCGGAAGCTATGTGCTGAAGGCGTCGTGACGGTCTGCGCTTCCAAGTCGACGATCAGCTTATAGCCCGGCGTGCTCTGAACTTCGCGGAAGAACTGGTCGACCACGCCGGCGTCCAACACGATCGGCAGAAGTCCGTTGTTGCAGCAATTGTTGTAGAAGATATCCGCGTAGCTCGGGGCGACAAGAGCGCGCAGACCGAAGTCCATCAGCGCCCATGGCGCATGCTCGCGGGACGATCCGCAGCCGAAATTGTCCCGCGCAAGCAGGACCTGCGCGCCCTTGTAGCGCGGCTGATTGAGCACGAACGATGGATTCAGAGTGCGCTTGGCGTTGTCCATGCCGGGTTCGCCGTGATCCATGTAGCGCCACTCGTCGAACAGATTCACGCCGAAACCGGTGCGTTTCGTGGATTTTAGGAACTGCTTAGGGATGATGGCATCGGTGTCGACGTTGGCGCGATCGAGCGGCACCACCAAACCGTGCAGGCGGGTAAATTTTTGCATGGCCGCTACATTCTGCGCACGTCGACGAAACGGCCTGCAATCGCCGCCGCCGCCGCCATAGCCGGACTGACCAGGTGCGTGCGCCCGCCGGCGCCCTGTCTGCCCTCGAAGTTGCGGTTGGAGGTCGAGGCGCAACGCTCGCCAGGCCCGAGGCGATCGTCGTTCATCGCCAGGCACATGGAGCAGCCGGGCTCACGCCATTCGAAACCGGCTGCACGGAAAACGCGGTCCAGCCCCTCGGCTTCGGCCTGACGCTTGACCAATCCGGAACCTGGTACAACCAGCGCAAGCTTCACGCTGGAGGCCACCGTCCGGCCATTCACGATCTCTGCGGCGGCGCGCAGGTCTTCGATCCGAGAGTTGGTGCAGGAGCCGATGAAAACCTTGTCGATGCGTATGTCAGTGATAGGCATGTTCGGCGTGAGGCCCATGTACTCCAGCGCACGCTCCACCGATTTGCGTTTGACCGGATCCTGAATTGCTGCCGGGTCCGGAACTCGGCCATCGATGGTGTCCACCATTTCCGGCGAAGTGCCCCAGGTGACCTGCGGTTTGATCGCCGCCGCATCGAGTCGCACCAGCTTGTCGAACTTCGCCCCCGGATCGGTTTTGAGCGTGCGCCAGTAGCTGACCGCTCGGTCCCACATATCGCCTTTCGGGGCAAATGGACGACCTCGTATGTACTGCAGCGTCGCGTCGTCCACCGCCACCATGCCGGCGCGGGCTCCCGCCTCGATAGACATGTTGCACAAGGTCATGCGCCCTTCCATCGACAACGAGCTGATCGCGCCGCCCGCGAACTCGATGGCGCTGCCAGTACCACCTGCTGTACCGATCCGACCGATCACAGCGAGCGCAACATCCTTCGCTGTCACGCCCCTGGGCAGCCGGCCCTCGACCTCCACGCGCATCGAGCGGGCTTTCTTCTGCACCAGGCATTGGGTTGCCAGAACGTGCTCGACTTCCGAGGTGCCGATGCCCCAGGCCAGGCAGGCGAACGCACCGTGCGTGCTGGTGTGGGAATCGCCGCACACCACCGTCATTCCGGGGAGTGTCGCGCCCTGTTCGGGACCGATGACGTGCACGATCCCCTGCTGCTTGTGGAGAAACGGGAAGTAGGCCTTGGCCCCGAACTCGCGGATGTTCGCATCCAGCGTCTCGACCTGCGTGCGCGAGATCGGATCGAGAATGCCTTTGTCCCAGTCGTGGGTAGGAGTGTTGTGATCCGCTGTGGCTACGATCGACTCCACGCGCCACGGTTTGCGCCCCGCGTGCCGCAAGCCCTCGAACGCCTGTGGGCTGGTAACTTCGTGGACCAGGTGCCGGTCGATGTAGATCAACGCTGCGCCGTCGGCCTCTTCGAGGACGACGTGGCTGCTCCAGAGTTTGTCGTATAGCGTTTGCGGGTTCACGGCTGCCTGCGAATGCGTCTACCGCCAAGCGAATTTAAAATTATGGCACAGCCCCCGCGCGCGGAGTAGGTTCCCGGGGGCAAGAACGCGGATCAGACAGGAGAATGGGCAAGCGCGGCCGGGCGCAGCCGCCCCGCCACCACTAACAGCGCGAGCAGTGCGGCGCCCGCGGCGAAGGTAAACGTCAGCCCTGGCCCCGCATGCTGCCACAACCATCCACTGGCTATCCCGCCCAGCGCGCCGCCGGCACCGAACCCGATACTGGTGTAGAGCGCCTGGCCGCGTGCCTGCGTGCGACCGCGGAACAGATGATGGATCGCCGCCAACGCCGCGGCGTGATATGCGCCAAACGTGGCGGCGTGCATCACTTGCGCCAGCGCCATCAACGTTACGCTGCGCGGAAACCAGCCGATGATTAGAAAGCGCACTACCGCGCAACCCAGGCTGAAGGTGATGATGGTGGGGATTGCGAAGCGCTGCATCAGCCGCGGCATGAACAGAAAGACGAAGACTTCGGCTACGACCGAGAGCGCCCACAGCCAACCCACCCAGCTCTTGCTGTAGCCGTTGTCGACCAGAAGAATCGAATAGAAGGTGTTGTAGGGTCCGTGCGCCAGCGCCATGAGAAAACAGGCGACAAACAGGGTCACGACTTCCGGCCGACGCATGATCTGGCGCAACGGCAAGTGCCCTTCGTGGTGTGGAGGCACCTGATCCACGGGGAGCGCCCAGGCAGCAGCGGCACACAAACCAAACAGGACAACCAACATTGCCGGTAACCAGAGGATGCCGGTGTGGTCGAGAAGCTGTCCGATTACGACGACCGAGAGCACGAAGCTGATCGAGCCCCAGACACGGATGCGCCCATAGTCGCCCAACCGTCCCTTGAGGTGTCCCAAGGTGGTGGCTTCCACCAGCGGTAATGCTGCGCACCAGAACACGTTCAGCACCAGGATCACGGCAAACAGCGCACCGAAGGTCTCCGCCACGAGCAGACCCGCGCACGACAATGCTGCAGCAGCAGTCGTCATGCGCACCAGAGGCCGCCGCGCACCCTGATGATCGGCGATCCAGGCCCAGGCCGTGGGTGCGAACACCCGCGCCAGCGGCATCAACGCCAGCAAAGTCCCGATCTCGACGGCGGTGAAGCCGAGTTTCCTCAGATACAGACTGAAGTAGGGAGCGACGCCCCCCAGCATCAGAAAGTAGACGAAATAGAAGGCGGCAAGCCGGAAATGCAGCTGCTTCTGGTTCATGCTGCGCAGCTGTACGCCCGAGAATTCAAGCTTCGTCAGGCAGCGGATTCTCCACTGCTGCTGCGGCGCGCAGCTTTTCCATCAATTCGCGCGGGGCCTGCGCGGGAACGCGAGGCGTATCCGCGCGGACGTCGGCGTTCTGCGCCCGGTGGCGCAGCGCGTGGTCCATCAGCACAATGGCCAGCATCGCCTCGGCAATGGGGGTAGCGCGAATACCCACGCAAGGATCGTGGCGCCCGTGCGTCTCGACCGTCACCGGCTGGCCATGAACGTCGATAGACCGACGTGGCAACCGGATGCTGGAGGTGGGTTTGATCGCGACGTTGACGATGATGTCCTGGCCGCTTGAGATGCCGCCGAGAATGCCACCTGCGTTGTTGCTCAGAAACCCTTCAGCAACCATCTCATCGCCGTGCTCGCTGCCCTTCTGCGTTACCGCGGCAAAGCCGGCACCGATCTCGACGCCCTTGACCGCGTTGATGCTCATCATCGCGTAGGCAATGTCGGCGTCGAGCTTGTCGTACACCGGCTCGCCCCAACCAGGCGGGACGTTATGCGCCACGGCGGTGACCTGCGCTCCCGCCGAATCCCCGGCCTTGCGCAAATCGTCCATGAATCGCTCCAGCCGAGGAACATAGCTCGCGTCCGCCACGAAAAAGGGATTGGCGTCGACCACATCCCAGGTGCTGAACGGCACCTCGATTGGACCCAATCGCGAAAGGTAGCCGCGTATCACGACCCCGAAATGCTGTTTCAGCCATTTCCTCGCGATGGCGCCCGCGGCGACACGGACTGCCGTCTCGCGCGCGGACTGGCGTCCGCCGCCGCGGTAGTCGCGTATGCCGTACTTCTGTAGATAGCTGTAATCCGCGTGGCCGGGTCGAAAACTATCCTTGATATTGCCGTAGTCTTTGCTTCGCGCATCGACGTTGCGGATCAGCATGGCGATCGGGGTGCCGGTGGTACGGCCCTCGAAAACGCCGGAGAGGATTTCCACCGCATCGGTCTCTTTGCGCTGCGTGACGTGGCGCGAGGTGCCTGGGCGACGCCGATCGAGATCGCTCTGCACATCGGCTTCGGACAGCAGCAAACCAGGCGGGCACCCATCGACGACACAGCCGATAGCGGGTCCGTGACTTTCGCCAAAGGAGGTTACGCAGAACAACCGACCCAGCGTGCTACCGGACATGGAACGAGCGACCCGAGATGGCGCGAGCTGCCGGGCATCGGCAGGTGCGGAAAAGTCTATCACAGCGCCGTCCGGCCGCCGTGGTTCGCACCGCGACCTCGGTCCAGCTGCGAGCGGCTTTCGCGTGAGGGCTGCGGTACACTACTCGCATGCGCCAGTATCTTGATCTCATGCAGCACATCCTCGATCGCGGGATCCGCAAAAGCGACCGCACCGGGACCGGAACGTTGAGCATCTTCGGGCCGCAGCTGCGTTTCGATCTCGGACTCGGTTTTCCGCTCGTTACCACCAAGCGTGTCCATCTCAAGTCGATCATCCACGAATTGCTGTGGTTCCTTCGTGGCGATACCAACGTCGCGTATTTACGCGAGAACGGCGTCAGCATTTGGGACGAATGGGCGGATGAGCGCGGCGACCTCGGCCCGGTCTATGGCTATCAGTGGCGCTCCTGGCCGGCGCCCGACGGTCGCCACATCGATCAGATTGCGCAGGTGGTGCAGGAGCTCCGACGCAACCCGGACTCACGCCGGCTCATCGTCTCGGCATGGAACGTCGCGGACATTCCGAAAATGAAGCTGGCGCCCTGCCATGCATTTTTTCAGTTCTACGTGGCCGACGGCCGCCTTTCCTGCCAGCTCTATCAGCGCAGCGCGGATTTGTTTCTCGGCGTGCCGTTCAACATCGCCTCTTATGCTCTGCTCACGCTCATGGTCGCGCAGGTATGTGCACTGCGACCCGGCGAGTTCGTACATACCTTCGGCGACACGCATTTGTATCTCAACCACCTCGAGCAGGCGCGCGAGCAGCTCGAGCGCGCGCCGCGACGGCTGCCGCAGATGCGGCTCAACTCCGAGGTGCGCGATCTATTCGCCTTCCGCTATGAAGACTTTGCGCTGGAGGGATACGACCCGCATCCAGCGATCAAGGCGCCGGTAGCGGTTTAAGGCCATGACGAGCATGCACGCAACCCGTGGCACGCGGCACGGACGCTTGTCTTTGGTCGTCGCCATGTCCCGCAATCGTGTGATCGGCCACAACGGCAAGCTGCCTTGGCGCCTGTCCGCAGACCTGAAGCGCTTCAAGGCGCTGACCATGGGCCACCACATCATCATGGGGCGCAACACCTGGGAATCGATCGGCCGACCGCTGCCCGGTCGCGTCAGTGTGGTCGTGTCGCGGAACCGAGCCTACGTGGCGCACGGGGCTGTGGTCGTGAATTCGTTAGACGAGGCGATCCAGCTCGCCGCCGCGGACCCGGAAGTGTTTGTGATCGGGGGCGGGGAATTGTATCGGGAGGCTCTGCCCCTGGCGGACAGGATATACCTCACCGAACTGCCGACGGAGTATCCCGGCGATGTATTCTTTCCGCAGTTGCCGCACGACGAATGGCGCTTCGGAGCGCGTGAAATTCACCCCGCAGAGGGCGATCAGCCGGCCTGGAGCTTCGTGATGTGCGAGCGGCAACCGCAGCACTAAGCCCGCGCACGACGAAAAAAGGGCGTGCCCACGGCACGCCCTTCTGACTTGCTCCGCTCTCCGGCTAGTCGCCGACGAACCGTTCTTCAGGCAACGGAAAGCCGTTGAAGTTGCTGGCGTACGCGGTGGTGTAAGCGCCGGCGTTGGGCACGTAGACGAAATCGTCAGCCTGGAGGTCTTCCGGTAGCAACTGATCGCGCATGATGACGTCTACCGAATCGCATGTCGGCCCAGCCACTGTCCAGGGGATGCTCTTCCCAGCGCGATCCGTCAGCACCTCGTACTGAAGGCCTTCGGTCGTCTCGATTATGCCGCCGAACATCCCGGCGTCGAGATACACCCAGCGCTTGCCGGCCCGCGTCGCGGTGCCGACCACCCGGCACACGAACCAGCCAGCGTCTGACACCAGGAACCGCCCCGGCTCGGCCATGACCCTTATGTTCTCGGGCAATCCGGCCAGATCCCGATTCACCACTTCGCCGATCGCCTCGATCGAAGGAATGGGTTTGGTGTGTCGTACTGGAAACCCGCCGCCGATGTTGAGCAGCCTCGGCTTCAGCCCTTTGAGTCGCATCTTTCGAAATATGCGCTTGGCGCTCTCGATGCCGACCCGCCAGTTCTCCGGGTTACGGCACTGCGAGCCCACGTGGAACGTCACGCCTGCCAAGTCGGCCTTGAGATCCGCAGCGGCGGCGATGATCTCCTCCGCTTCCTTGGGCTGGACGCCGAACTTCCCGGACAGCGGCCAATCGCTGCCGGCATTGGGGACATCGAGCCGCAGGTAAAGTTTGGCGTCGGGCTTGATCTCGACTATCTTGCGCAGTTCCTCGACGCTGTCCAGCACGAACCACTCCACGCCCTTGTGCGCGGCGTACCGCAGGTACTGGCGCGATTTCACTGGATTGCTGTAGTAGATCTCAGCCGCCGGGACGCCGAGGCTGAGCAGCAAATCGAGCTCGGCAATGGAGGCGATCTCGAAGTCCACGCCCTCTTCGATCAAGGTGCGCAGCACCGCCGGGTTCGGGTTGGCCTTGACCGCGTAGTGAGGATGCACGCGCGACATCGCCGCCTTGAAACGCCGGGCTTTGGTTCGGACGAGGTCGGGATCGACCAGCAGGAACGGTCTGTCGTAGCCGCTTTGTGCGGCCTGCCTGACCTGGTCGAAGTCGAGGCGTACCTCGGGGTGGGTGTCGAGCGGGAAGTCGGGCTCGATCTTCTTATACAGCGCGCTGCGCACAGACATGTATTTCTCCTGGGGACGCTAGGTCAGTGGAATGTGCAGGTTCTTCAGATCCACACAGGGAAAGTAGTTCCTCTTGCTTGTCATGATGACCTCCTGTTGGCCTCGATCGCGAGACCATTCGAATGTGAAAAAAACACTCGCGATTATAGGGCCACCGTCCCGGGAATCAAGCGCTTTGGAGAGCAAATTTCGCGCCCCGGCGTTACATCGGAAATGCGCGCGAATTCTCGGAGTCGCGCCAGCAGCGCGCGCGGGCTCGCGAGCCGCGCGGAGGAATTGTTTCAGAAGCTTCATTGATCGCGCTGGCGCGCGCAGAGCGCTCGATCGGGACGCTCACCGCTCAGTCCGGGCTGGCTCGTCGGGGGCGAACCGGTCAGATCTTTGGCAAGGTGACCCCGGTCTGCCCCTGGTATTTGCCGCCTCGGTCCTTGTACGACACTTCGCAGATGTCGTCGGCAGCGGCTTCCAGGAAGATGACCTGCGCCACGCCTTCGTTCGCGTAGATCTTGGCGGGCAGCGGGGTGGTGTTGGAGAACTCGAGGGTGACGAAGCCCTCCCACTCGGGTTCGAGTGGGGTAACGTTGACGATGATTCCGCAGCGGGCGTACGTGGATTTGCCCAGACACAGAACCAGCACGTTGCGCGGGATGCGGAAGAATTCCACGGTGCGCGCGAGCGCAAATGAGTTGGGCGGGATGATGCAGTGGGGGCCCCTGATGTCGACGAAGGACTTGGGGTCGAAGTTCTTGGGATCGACAATCGTGCTGTTGATGTCCGTGAAGAGCTTGAATTCGTCCGAGCAGCGGATGTCGTAGCCGTAGCTGGAAGTTCCGTAGGACACCACGCGGCGACCGTCTACCTCCTTGACGTTGCCCGGTTCGAACGGTTCGATCATGCCGCGCTCCTGCGCCATGCGGCGGATCCAGCGGTCGGATTTGATGGTCACAGCATCAGGTACTCTTGATCACGATCTTGGGAAACGCGGCGCTGAAATCTTGAGCCTTCTCGGCGATCCTGACCGCCACCCGGCGCGCGATCTCGCGGTAGGTCCGCGCGGCGGGGGACTCGGGGTCAGCGACGACGGTCGGCTTCCCGGAGTCGGCTTGCTCGCGGATGCGGATGTCCAAAGGCAGCGAGCCAAGGACCGTCACGCCGTAGTCGTGCGCCATCTTCTGGCCGCCGCCTTCTCCGAAGATGTGCTCCTCGTACCCGCAGTTGGTGCATATATGCGTGCTCATGTTCTCGACGATGCCGAGGATGGGCACGTTGACCTTCTCGAACATCTTGAGCCCTTTGCGGGCGTCGAGCAGCGCGATGTCCTGAGGCGTCGTAACGATCACTGCGCCGGTTACCGGTACCTTCTGGGCCAGCGTGAGCTGGATGTCGCCGGTGCCCGGCGGCATGTCCACGACCAGATAGTCGAGATCTTTCCATTGCGTGTCGCGCAGCAGCTGCTCCAGGGCCTGAGTCACCATCGGCCCGCGCCAGACCATGGGCTGCTCCATGTCGATCAGAAACCCGATCGACATCGCACGCACGCCGTGGGCGATCATCGGATCCAGAGTCTTGCCGTCGGCCGAAGTTGGGCGCTGGCCTTGCAATCCCAGCATCGTGGGCTGCGAGGGCCCGTAGATGTCGGCATCCAGGATCCCGACCGAGGCACCCTCGGCGGCCAACGCGAGCGCGAGGTTGACCGCTACCGTGGACTTGCCCACACCGCCCTTGGCCGAAGCCACGGCGATGATGTTGCGCACGCCGGGGACGCGCGGGACTCCGCCCTGCACGGCGTGCGACACGATCTTGAAACCGACGTCGACCTCGACTTTGCCGCCATCCGGAAGACTGGCAAGCGCATCTCGCACCTGCGAACGGACTGCCTCGAGCTGGCTGTTTGCGGGATAGCCCAGCACCACTTCCACGGCAATGTCGCCGGCCTCATTCACCTGGATCTTCTTGATCTCCTTACTCGAGACATAGTCTTTGCCCGTAGTGGGATCGATGAGCTGCTTGAGACGGTCCTGGATCTGCGCTTCGGTAATTGCCACGGCTGAAACCTCTGGAGAAGGCGCGAATTCTAGCACCGGCCGATTACAGGCGACGCGCCGCGTTTGTTAGACTCGCTGTTTTTGCGCTTCTGAAATGCCTCGCAAGATCCTCGTCACATCGGCATTGCCTTACGCTAACGGCAGCATCCACCTCGGCCACTTGGTCGAGTACATTCAGACCGACATCTGGGTGCGGTTCCAGAGGATGCAGCCGGACACGCAGGTCTATTATGTCTGCGCGGATGACACCCATGGCACTCCGGTCATGTTGCGCGCCGACCAGGAAGGGACGACACCCGAGCAGCTGATCGCACGCGTCTACGCGGAGCACACCCGCGACTTCGCCGGCTTTCATATTGCCTTCGACAACTACTACACCACGAACTCCCCCGAGAACCAGGCATTCTGCGAAGACATCTACGCGCAACTGCAGGCCAAAGACCTCATTTCGCGCCGTCCGGTCGAGCAGTTCTACGATCCGGTCAAACAGATGTTTCTGCCTGACCGTTTCATCCGCGGCGAATGCCCGAACTGCCACTCGCAGGACCAGTATGGAGACTCCTGTGAAGTGTGCGGGACCACGTACAGTCCGACCGATCTGATCAACCCCTACTCGGTGGTCTCCGGGGCCGTGCCGGTACGGCGCGCTTCGGAGCACTATTTCTTCAAGCTGAGCGACGCGCGTTGCCAAGGTTTCCTCGAGCAGTGGACGCAAGGCAAGCTCGGCGACCAGCCTCCGCTTCAACCCGAAGCGGCGAACAAGATGCAGGAATGGTTCGCGGCGGGGTTGCAGGACTGGGACATCTCCCGCGATCCGCCCTACTTCGGCTTCCCGATCCCCGGCACCAACGGCGGCAAGTTCTTTTACGTATGGCTGGATGCGCCGGTCGGCTACTTCGGCAGCTTCCGCAATTACGCGACCCGGATGAAAGCCCAGGGCAACGCGGTGGACGTGGACGCTTTCCTGCGCCCCGGCCACGCCACGGAGATGGTCCACTTCATCGGCAAGGACATCCTCTACTTCCACGCGCTATTCTGGCCGGCGATGCTGCAGTTCGCCGGTTATCGCACGCCCACCAAGGTGTTCGCCCACGGCTTTCTCACCGTGGACGGCCAGAAGATGTCCAAGTCGCGCGGTACCTTCATCACCGCGGACAGTTATCTGAAGCTCGACCTGAATCCCGAGTGGCTGCGCTATTACTACGCCGCGAAACTGGGTCCAACCATGGAGGACGTGGACCTGAGCCTCGAAGACTTCGTGGCGCGGGTGAACAGCGATCTGGTCGGCAAGTACGTCAACATCGGAAGCCGCACCGCCGCCTTCATCCACAAGCATTTCGGCGGCGCCCTCAGCGTTTCGCTGGAAGACTCCGGCTCCGGCGCCGCTCTCGACGATATCGCACAGCACGCGCTGGACAGCGCACGCGATGAAGAGTTGGAGGAGGTCGCTCTGAGCCTGTCGAAAGGACTGGAGCAGCCGCAGCTCCTGGCTGTGATTGCCAGCAGTGCCGCGCCGATCGGGGAGCTGTACGAAGCGCGCGAATATGGGAAAGCGCTGCGCCGGATCATGGCGCTCGCGAATCTCTGCAATCGCTACGTCGATCGCCTCGCGCCCTGGGACTTGGCCAAGGACTTCGATCGCAACGCAACGCAGATCCATGTCGGCTGCTCCATCGCGCTCAACGCATTCCGCCTGCTGACGCTCTACCTCAAGCCAGTTCTGCCGCGCGTCGCGCGCGACGTCGAGCGCTTTCTGAATATCGCGCCGCTGACTTGGGCCGATGCGTCGACGCTGCTGCCCTCCGAGCATCGGATCGACGCCTACAAGCATCTGATCACCCGGGTCAACGCGAGGCAGATCAGCGCGCTGGTGGAAGTCAACCGAGAGAGCTTGCAGGCGACACCCCGGCCCCATTCACCGCAGCGGCATGCGCAACACCAGGAGAACATCGTGGCCGAATCGAGTATCCCCTCACCCGACCCTCACCCTACCCTCTCCCAGGATGGGAGAAGGACCTCACCATCTGCTGCCTCACCCCGAAAGGGAGAGGGAGTGACTACGCCCGCTGCACCGTCCGTCATCACGATCGATGACTTCAACCGGATCGAGCTCCGCGTTGCGCGCATTGTGAGCGCCGAGCACGTGGAGGGCGCGGACAAGCTGCTCAAGCTGCAGCTGGACCTCGGCAACGGAGAGAAACGCCAGGTCTTTGCCGGCATCAAGTCGGCCTACCCCCCGGATCAGCTCAACGGCCGGCTGACCGTGGTGGTTGCGAATCTGCAGCCGCGCCAGATGCGCTTCGGGGAATCTCAGGGCATGGTGCTCGCGGCGAGCGGCGACGGCCCCGGCATTTTCCTACTCAGCCCCGACAGCGGTGCTCAGCCTGGGATGCGCGTGAAGTAGATTTCGCGCCTCAATGAAAGTCACCAGGCATCTGATCGTCCGCGGGCGCGTGCAAGGTGTGGGCTTCCGCGAATACTTGCGCAGAGAAGCGAAAGGTCTGAATGTGACGGGCTGGGTGCGCAATCGCCGGGATGGGACCGTCGAGGCCATGCTGTACGGCTCGCCAGAAGACGTCGCCAAGATCCTCGATTGGGCGCGACACGGCCCCCCAAGCGCCCGCGTTACCTCGATCGAGGTGAAGGAGGCCTCGGGCGAGTTCGAGACCTTCGAGCACCATGCATCTGTGTGATTCGCGCGGATTTAGCGTCAGGTTTTCTGGAGACAGCTTCGAACCTCCTGCTGTCCCGCGCGAATTAAACTAGTACAGGATCTGGACGTTCTCCGGCTTCAGCCACGCCCCCAGCGACCGAATCAGGTCGTCATCCAGCTTTACCCGCCACTGGTCGCCGAGATCTATGCGGCACTGCGCCCCCTCGTTGCGGTAGACGATCGAGACCGGGCAGCTACCCTGCTTATACGGAGACAACAGCTCGCGCAGGCGGCTGCCGCTCGATTCTCCGTTGCAGACCAGGCGCATGCCGCGGGCGAAGTGGGCGCGGGCCGATGGAAGGTCATACAGTTTCTCGGCCCCGATCCGGATACCTCCGGTGAACTCGTCGTTCTGCGGCCGGCCTTCGACCACCAGCAGCTGATCCTCCTTCAGCAGGCTGCGGCTCACCTCGAGCAACTCGCCAAATATAGCTACCTCGACCCGGGCGGTACCGTCGTCGAGCTGCACGATCGCCATGCGCCCGCGCCGGCTCTGTTGCATGCGCAGGGTGTTAACGACACCGGCCACGGTGACGCTCTGGTTTTGCGGGGTCAGGTTCCCCAGCCGCGTGCGCGCCAGCGGCGCAACTTCCTGTGCATAGCTGGCGAAAGGGTGTCCACTGAGATAGAAGCCAAGCGCCTGTTTCTCCTCGAGCAGGCGCTCCCTTTCGGTCCAGTCCGGCCGGTCCACCAGCTCCACCCCTACCTCGGCGAGTCCGGACTCGCCGCCGAAAAAGCTGGTCTGCGCACCCGCGCGGCTGACCTGCTCCGCACCTTCCATGGCAATTCCGGCTGAGGCTAGCAGGCTGTGGCGATGCGGGTTGATGCTGTCGAAGGCGCCGGCACGAATCAGCGACTCCAGGACACGGCGATTGACGATGCGCTTGTCTACGCGCCTGCAGAACTCGAACAGATCGCGAAATGCTCCTCCGGAGTTTCGCGCCGCCAGAATCGCGGCGATCGCCGACTCGCCGGTGCCTTTGATCGCCCCCAGGCCGTAGCGGATCTGCTTGTCGTTCACCGGAACGAAGCGGTAGTCGGAACTGTTCACATCCGGCCGCAGGATTTCCAGACCGTTCGCTACGGCGTCCTCGTACAGCTGGTGCACCTTGTCGGTATCGTCCATCAAGGCCGATAAGTTTGCCGCCATGAAGGCCGCGGCGTGATGGGCTTTCATGTAGGCGGTCTGATACGCGACCAGCGCATAGGCCGCGGCGTGCGACTTGTTGAAGCCGTACCCGGCAAATTTCTCCATCAGGTCGAAGAGCTGGGTCGCCTTGTCGCGTGCCAAGCCATTGCGCTCCGCGCCAGCGACGAAGATGTCGCGCTGCTGAGCCATCTCCTCGGGTTTCTTCTTGCCCATCGCCCGCCGCAGGAGATCGGCCGCACCCAGAGTGTATCCGCCGATCACCTGAGCGATCTGCATCACCTGCTCCTGATACACCATGATCCCGTAGGTGGGGCTCAGAATCGGCTCCAGCCGCGGGTCGAGAAACGACACGCGCTTGCCGTGCTTGCGCTCGATGAATTCCGGGATCAGTTCCATCGGACCCGGCCGATACAGCGCGACCAGCGCGATGATGTCCTCAAAGCGATCCGGCCTGGCCTTCTTCAACAGATCGCGCATCCCGCGCGATTCAAACTGGAACACCGCTGTAGTGTTCGCCTGGGCGAAGATCTTGTACGCGTCCGCATCATCCAGCGAGATCGTTTCCAGGACAAAGGGTGCGGCACTTTCCGGCCCTGCTACTGCCAGTCTCCAATCCCTGATGAACCGCACCGTCCAGTCGAGGATGGTGAGCGTGGTGAGCCCGAGGAAATCGAACTTGACCAGGCCGACCGCTTCCACGTCGTCCTTGTCGAATTGGCTGACGACATTGTCCGCGCCCTCTGCGCTGTACAGGGGGCAGAAGTCGGTGAGCTCGCCCGGTGCGATCAACACACCGCCGGCGTGCATCCCCACATTGCGCGTCAGACCCTCGAGGCGTTCCGCCAGCGCCAGCAGCTCGCGCACCTCCTCTTCCTTCTGCTCGCGCTCGGCCAGGAGCGGCTCCATCTCGCGGGCCATTTTCAAGGTGATGAGCTTGCCGGGCTGGAATGGAATCAGTTTCGCCAGCTGGTCGCAGAAGTTGTACGGCATGTCCAGCACGCGACCGACGTCACGCACTACTGCCTTCGCCGCCATGGTGCCGAAAGTAACGATCTGGGAGACGCTCTGCTCGCCGTACTTGCGACGCACATACTCGATGACCCGGTCCCGTCCGTCCTGGCAGAAGTCCACGTCGAAGTCGGGCATCGATACGCGCTCAGGATTCAGGAAGCGCTCGAACAGCAGGTCGTAGCGCAGCGGGTCCAGGTCGGTGATGCCAAGGCTGTAGGCCACCAGCGATCCCGCCCCCGAGCCGCGACCAGGCCCCACCGGGACTCCATTGCGCTTGGCCCAATTGATGAAATCGGCCACGATCAGGAAATAGCCGGAGAACCCCATCGCGACGATCGTCGCGATCTCGAGCTCGAGCCTCTGGCGGTAGCGTTGCACCTGTGCTTCGCGCTCCACAGCGGAATACAGCGCAACCAACCGCGCTTCGAGCCCGGCGATTGCTTCGCGGCGCAGATAGTCGTCGAGCCCGCTGTTGTCGGGCGTCGGAAACAGGGGCAGCTTGCTTTTGCCCAGCTCGAGCTCGAAGCTGCAGCGCCGAGCGATCTCGACGCTGTTGACCAGCGCCGACGGAAGGTCCGCGAACAGCTCGGCCATCTCCTCCTGGGTCTTGAAGTACTGGTCAGGCGTGAACGCACGCGGCCGACGCTGATCTGCCAGGATGTGCCCCTGGCTGATGCACACGCGAGCTTCGTGCGCGCGGAACTCCTCGCGGGCCAGGAACTGGATTGGATGCGTGGCTACCACGGGCAGGCGAAGGCCTCCAGCCAGCCGTACCGCGCGCTGCACGTACGCAGAATCTTCGGCATGGCCTGCCCGATGGAGCTCCAGATAGTAACGCCCGGGGAACAGCGCGGCCCAAGTCTGAGCCAGCTGTCTGGCCTGCGTTGCGTTGTCGCTCAGCAGCGCGTGGCCCACATCGCCCATGTAACCACCGGATAAGGCGATCAGACCTTCGGTGCCCAGCTCGCGGAACCAGGCCTTCGCAACTTCGGCCCGACCGCGGTACTGATTCTCGCGATAGGCTCGCGACAGCAGATTGCACAAGCGCAGGTAGCCGGGTCGGTTCTGGCACAACAGCAGTAACCGGTGTGGCTTGCTGCGGTCCTGCTCGTTGGCGATCCACAGATCGCAACCCACAATCGGCTTGAGCCCCTTGCTGCGGGCAGCCTGGTAGAACTTGACCAGGCCGAACACGTTGGCAAGGTCAGTGAGCGCCAGCGCCGGCATGGCGTCAGCAGCCGCGCGCTCGACGGCGTCGTCGAGACGGACGATGCCATCGGAGATGGAATACTCGCTGTGCAGTCGGAGATGGATGAATTGCGGCGCCACGCCCGAATTCTACGACACGCCAGGGCGCAACCGCATGGCGCGCACGCGGCGCGCAAATCCACCCTTGCCAGCTGCGCCCATGCGTGCATCAAGGCGCCGTGGGGTGGAGCCTTCGGGGAATCGCGGCGCAGTGGGGTTATAATCCGGCGCCCATGGACGAAACCTTCTCGCGCCGCGCGAGCACTCTGCGCGCCGGCCAGCAGGCAGCTCGCCGCACATGAGCGACGCCCGTCAAGTCCGTGCGGCAGCGATCGTCATGGTCGCGCTCGTGATCGTCTGGGGTTATGCCTGGGTGTTGTCCAAACTCGCCTTGCAGTATTGCGGGCCATTCGAGTTCGCCACGTTGCGCACGGCGGTCGGCGCCGCCTTCCTGTTTCCCGCGCTGCTGTGGCAACGGAAGCCGCTCTGGCCGGATCATCCCGAGGAGGCGTTCTTCGTCGGCGTAGTCCAGACCGGCCTGTTTCTTCTGCTCAACAGCTGGGCGTTGTCGCTCGGTGAGCCGGGCAAGACATCGGTGCTGGTGTTCACCATGCCGTTCTGGGTCTTGGTCTTCGCCTGGCCGATCCTCGGCGAGCGCATCGAGGGGTTCGGCTGGATGGCGGTAACGTTGGCCGCCCTCGGACTGGTGCTGATCCTCGAGCCGTGGGATCTGGGCGCCACGCTGCTGGCCAAAGTGCTGGCCGTGCTGGCCGGGGTGTCATGGGCGCTCGGTGTCGTCACCTTCAAGCGCCTCCACAACCGCCACCCCGTGGATGCGTTCAACTTCACGTTCTGGCAGATGGCTCTCGGCCTGGTTCCAATGGTGGTCGTCGCGCTCGCTGCGCACACGCGGCCGATCGAGTGGAACATCGAATTCATCGTCCTCACGCTTCTGCTCGGCGCGGTCGGGAGCGCTGCAGGGTGGATGGCCTGGTTCTACGTGCTGCGTCGGCTGCCCGCCGGCACTACGAGCATGAGCTCGCTCGGCATTCCGGTCGTCGCGCTGGTCAGCTCCGCGGTGCAACTGGGAGAGCGGCCGCGCGCAACGGAACTCCTCGGCACGCTTCTGATCGGTGCAGCCCTCGCAATCGTATCCTGGGACACGATCCGCAAGCATCGTGAAGTCGACGCCCTGATGGGCCAGGAGTGACATGAAGTCGAGTCAGTCGCACATTCTGCAGATCCGCGGATTGCGCTATCACGTGCGCACCTGGGGCGACGAGCGCAATGCGAAGCTGGTCTTGCTCCACGGCTGGATGGACGTCTCGGCCTCGTTCCAGTTCCTCGTCGACGCCCTGCAGCAGGATTGGTACGTGGTGGCGCCGGACTGGCGCGGCTTCGGACTTTCGGAATGGGTCAGCGGCGGCTATTGGTTTCCCGACTATATCGCCGATCTGGAAGTGCTGTTGCGGCATGTGTCGCCCGACGCGCCGGTAAACCTCGTTGGCCACAGCATGGGCGGCAATGTCGCCGGTCTGTACGCGGGGATTCGAGCGGAACGCGTCGGAAAGCTGGCCTTGCTCGAGGGCTTCGGCCTGCCGCGTACGGTTTCCAGCAGCGCTCCGCAGCGCTATGCCAAGTGGTTGGGGGAGACTTACCAGCCGCCGTCGTTCAAGCCCTATGCCTCGTTCGAGGAGGTGGAAGAGCGACTGATGCAGAACAATCGCCGCCTGTCGCGGGAGAAGGCGCGCTTCCTCGCACCGCACTGGGCCAAGCGGCTCGAATCGGGCGAGGTCATGCTGAACAGCGATCCCGCCCACAAGATGGTGACCCCGGTTCTCTATCGGCTGGAGGAAGCGCTCGCCTGTTGGAAGGAGATCACCGCTCCGGTGCTATGGGTGTGGGGCGACGGTCAGTGGATGCGGCAATGGCTGAAGGGCAAGGAGGCGGATCTGGAGGAGCGGCGTGCGGCATTCAAGAACTTGACGGAGTGCACGCTCGCCGACGCCGGACACATGATGCACCACGATCAGCCCGAAGCGCTGGCTACTGTCCTGGAGCGGTTTTTCACCGACGGAAACGGGACTTCGCGTTGAGCCGATCTGCGTCGCAAACCGCCCTTTCCGCTAGCGTCGCGCGAACCCTTCGAGTACATCGCCAACCAGTTGTTTGGCGAAGCGGGAATCCAGCTTGGCGTGCTGCAGCAACAGCCGATACCAGAGGGCGCCGAACAACAGGTCGATCATCACGTCGAGGTCGGCATCGCGCTTGAGCTCCCCGCGCCCGCGGCCGCGGTCGATGATCTGATATAGAGCATCCCGGCGCTTCGCAATCAAGACTTCCCGCAGGATCTCCAGGAACTCCGGGTCGTACACCGCGTCCGCCATCAAACCACGCATGGTGGGTCCGGAGATATCGGTCAGCCGTTTGAACGCGCCGCAAAAGAACCACTCGAGATCCGCGCGCAGGCTGCCCTTGTCGGGCACCGGCAATTTGCTCGCCGCGTGGTTGGCGTAGGCTTCGAGCACCAGTTCGGCCTTGGACTTCCACCAACGATAGATGGTCTGCTTCCCGACGCCGGCCTGGCGGGCAACGCTCTCGATGGTGAGCGCACCGTAGCCTTCCTGCTCGAGCATCGCCACGACCGCATCCAGTATTGCTTCGTGGGAGTCTTCGCTCCGCGGCCGGCCCCGCAACGGGCGCGCGGTTGCTTCTATCGGCACGCTGGAATCTGATTTCGCCATGTCCTGGGGTCGACCGTTCACAGTGCGGTCACTGGTTTTGCTTGTGGCCCGACGCAGTGCCCAAATTGGGGTTACCCAGGCGGCGCGCGGCGTTCCCATGTTAGCGCCTGCGGTCGCTCGACTCAACGCGGATCGGGCACCGATCAAAATCGTTTAAGGAAGCTCCGATCTATTCTCGCGATGTTCGTGGCGTCAGGTGGGATGACTGCAAGGCGTCGCAACGCAGCCAAGGTAGGTACCTTGGCAAGGCGTGTCGTAGCGCCGAAGAGGGGCCCCTTGGGGGATCTGACCGCGGAGACACGCATGAGGCCGGTGCCGACACGCTTAGGGCCGGCTCCACGGTCGCATCCCCGCAAGCGGGGCCCCTGCTCCACGCTGCACCGGCCCGCAACGCAGCAGGCGCACCTCACGCAACCCGATAATATGTCGTCTCTCTCGAGGGACCGCGCACGTGAGAATAGATCAGAACTTCCCTAGTTCAGCCGCGGCCGTGCAGAAGCAGCGACCCGCGCCAAAGAGTCAGGAGGCCGGCGGCAACGAAGGCCGACGCATAGCTGCCTCCGATAGCGACAATACCCCAGAACATCGATGGCAGCACCATCACGCCCGCATAAGTCAGCGCGAGCGAGGCACCAGTCGCTGCTGCAGCGCTCCCGGGGGGAGCCGCGTGCGCCACCTCCGACAGATATACGCCGTTCCAGCCCACTGCGGTCGCACCGTAGACCGCGCTCAACGAGAAGACCAGTACCGCAGGCGAAGCTGCCGTGATGAGCGCGGTCCCGAACGCTGCCAAAGCCATGCCGATCCCGAGCAGGCCGAGCAGCAGTCGCGGCTTCACCCAGTTGTCGGCTACTACGCCCCAGATCAGTCGGCCACCGATGCCGGCGACCATGGCGATGGAAAGAGCAGCGCCCGCGGCGCCGAGTCCGAACCCAGCTCGCTCATGCAGGAAGACCACGAGAAATGAACCCAGGCACATCTGCATGCCCGAGTAGGTGAAGGAGGCCAAGCCCATTTCACGCAGCTTCGGCTGCGATAGCACCAGGCGGAGCGGATGCAACAGTCCAGCACCGCGGGCCTCCGGTGTCGCACGGCTGCCCCCGTCGATCCGCTCCCTCACCGGCTGGAGCAGCGCGGCAAATGAAACGCAAACGCCGGCGCACAGGATTGCTGTTATCCGCCACCCCAAGCTGTGGATCAGTACCGGTAGCAAAGCGCCCGCGATGGCGCCACCGATAGGGACACCGGTTTGCTTCAGCGAGAAGACGAAAGCGCGCAGGTTAGGCGGTATTCGCGCAACCAGAATGGCGGAGCTCGACGGCGTGACCTGACCATAACCAAGCCCGATCACCAGTGCGCCGATCCCTACAAGAGGCACATTGGCAGTCGCCATCAACCCCAACCCGGCGCCGCACAAAGCGAGGCTGGCTTGGCTCATGCGCATCGGCCCGTGGCGGCCGATCGCCACGCCCGAAAGCAGCGCGCTGAAGGTCGCGCTCAGATAGATCAGCGCCGTGGCAATCCCGACCGCGCTGGCATGCACGCCGACGTCGCTCTGCGCTGCAGGTGCCAGAACCGGAGGCGTGAAGACGATCAGTGAAACGATGGCCTGTATCAGGAGCGTGACCCAGACCGAAATCCAGACGCCAGTCATCGATGCGCCGGCCGGGGGTTACTCCTCACTTCGCCTGCGCCAGGGCCTGATCGATGTCCCAGAGAATATCGTCGAGGTCCTCGATGCCGATCGACAACCGGATCATGTCGGGCGTGACGCCGGCTTTGATCTGGTCCTCTTCCGAAAGCTGCCGGTGCGTCGTCGATGCGGGATGGATGACCAGCGTCTTCGCGTCTCCGACATTCGCCAGATGGCTGAGGAACTGCACGCCTTCGATGAATTTCACTCCGGCTTCCTGGCCACCTTTGATGCCGAAGGTCATGATGGCGCCGGCCCCCTTGGGCATGTACTTCTTCGCCAGCTCGCAGTATTTGCTGGAGGGAAGGCTCGGATAGTTGACCCAGCTTACTTGCGGGTGCCGCTCGAGGAATGTGGCCACAGCAAGCGCGTTGGCGACGTGGCGGTCCATGCGCACGTGCAATGTTTCCAGCCCCTGCAGCAGCAGCCATGCGCTTATCGGCGACATCGCAGGACCGAGCGTGCGCATGGTTTCCATGCGCGCCTTCATGGTGAAGCCGAAGTCCCCGAACGTTTCGTGGAAAATGACGCCGTGATAGCCCCGGGACGGCGTCGTCATGCCAGGGAACTTGCCGTTGCCCCAGGGAAACTTTCCCGACTCGACCAGGACGCCTCCGATCGT
>Ga0335083_10003319_pt1 | contig 20926 bp, 33 predicted proteins | sample Lox_Sample_42_FD_206716 | JGI IMG/M metagenome (GOLD analysis project Ga0335083, IMG submission 206716) | Soil microbial communities from Loxahatchee National Wildlife Refuge, Florida, United States - Lox_Sample_4.2 | ecosystem: Environmental > Terrestrial > Soil > Wetlands | place: USA...
CGCCGCGAAACGTTATTGCGCAGCCACTGCAGCACTTCGGCCCCGGAAACGTCCGGGACCTGCCAGTCCAGCACGAACAGGTCGAAGCTCTCGCGGGTGGCCCGCATCATGGCTTCACGTCCGGTCAAATAGCCGTGGACGTCGTGCCCGTCCTGGCCGAGCCAGCGCTGCAGCAATGCCAGCTGATCGGGGTCGTCTTCGAGGATTGCGATGCGCACGGCCGGATGATACGGCCCCCGCCCGGGGAGCGAAACCGGCCTCCCCGGGCCGGTTTCAGCCGCCGCCGCCCCTTATGGGACTAGATCTTGCCTAACTGACGGAAACAAGACATAATTTCAGGTTCCGCCGGAGGGGTGCCCGAGCGGCTAAAGGGGGCAGACTGTAAATCTGTTGGCCTTGCGCCTACGTTGGTTCGAATCCAACCCCCTCCACCGTAATTTCGGGCGCGCGGCGGAAGATAGAAGGGTGAAGTTTACTGTGGTAACGGCTGAGGTGAAGGGCGGGTGTAGCTCAATGGCAGAGCAGAAGCCTTCCAAGCTTATGACGAGGGTTCGATTCCCTTCACCCGCTCCAGAGTTTCTAGCGAGTGGTGCGGAATTCGGCCCATGTAGCTCAGTGGTAGAGCACTCCCTTGGTAAGGGAGAGGTCATGTGTTCGATCCACATCATGGGCACCAGATTTTCGAACGTTTTCAACCGATAGGCGTCTGTCATGGCAAAAGGCAAATTTGAGAGAACGAAGCCGCACTTGAACGTGGGGACCATAGGGCATGTGGACCATGGCAAGACGACGCTGACGGCGGCGATGACGCACATACTTGCGAAGAAGTACGGTGGCGAGGCGAAGAACTACGACCAGATCGATGCGGCGCCCGAGGAGAAAGCGCGCGGCATCACGATCAATACGGCGCACGTGGAGTACCAGACGGAGAAGCGGCACTACGCGCACGTGGACTGCCCGGGGCACGCGGACTACATCAAGAACATGATCACGGGGGCGGCGCAGATGGACGGCGCGATTCTCGTTTGCTCGGCGGCCGATGGCCCGATGCCGCAGACGCGCGAACACATCCTGCTGGCAAGGCAGGTGGGCGTTCCTTACATCGTGGTCTTCCTGAACAAGGCCGACATGGTGGACGACAAGGAGCTCCTGGAGCTGGTGGAGGTGGAGGTGCGCGAGTTGCTCTCCAAGTACGAGTTCCCGGGGGACAAGACGCCGATCGTGATCGGCTCGGCGCTGAAGGCGCTGGAAGGGGACGAGGGGGAGCTGGGGGTGAAGGCGATCCTGAAGCTCGCCGATGCCCTGGATAGCTACATCCCGCAGCCCAAGAGGGCGGTGGACGGGCCGTTCCTGATGCCGGTGGAGGACGTGTTCTCCATCTCGGGTCGCGGCACGGTGGTCACGGGGCGCGTTGAGCGCGGGATCATCAAGGTGGGCGAAGAGATCGAGATCGTGGGCTTGAAGCCGACGACCAAGACGGTGTGCACGGGCGTGGAGATGTTCAGGAAGCTCTTGGATGAGGGCCAGGCGGGGGACAACGTGGGGATCCTGCTGCGGGGCACCAAGCGCGAAGAAGTTGAGCGCGGCCAGGTGCTTGCCAAGCCGGGCTCCATCACCCCGCACGCGAAGTTCGAGTGCGAGGTGTACATCCTGAGCAAGGAAGAGGGTGGCCGTCACACGCCGTTCTTCAACAACTACCGGCCGCAGTTCTACTTCCGCACCACCGACGTGACCGGAGCGGTGGAGCTGCCGAAGGGCACCGAGATGGTGATGCCGGGGGACAACATCAAGATGGTGGTGACGCTGATCACGCCGATCGCGATGGAGCAGGGGCTGCGCTTTGCCATCCGCGAGGGCGGCAAAACCGTCGGCGCAGGCGTCGTCGCCAAGGTGATCGAGTGAAGATGGAAAGCCAACGCATCCGCATTCGCCTGAAGGCGTTCGACTACCGGCTGATCGACCAGTCGGCGCTCGAGATCGTCGACACGGCCAAGCGCACCGGCGCCGTCGTGCGCGGCCCGGTGCCGCTGCCGACGCGCAAGGCGCGCTTCGACCTGCTGCGCTCGCCGCACGCCGACAAGACATCGCGCGAGCAGCTGGAGATCCGCACCCACTTGCGGCTGATGGACATCATCGACCCGACGGACAAGACGGTGGACGCGCTCATGAAGCTCGACCTGCCGGCCGGCGTGGACGTGGAAATCAAGGTCAAGTAACACCGCGGTACAAAGTGAAGGGCCGGCCAACAGGAGCCGGCACCCCGCGCAAGCGGAGGTCAATTAGAACGAGATGGGGATAGTCATGACGATAGGACTGGTCGGCCGCAAGGTCGGCATGATGCGCATCTACACCGACGAGGGCGACGCCCAGCCGGTGACCGTGCTTGACGTGTCCGATAACCGGATCACGCAGATCAAGACCGCGGAAAAGGACGGCTATTCGGCCGTGCAGGTCGCGTTCGGCAAGCGCCGCGCGAGCCGCGTGAAGAAGCCCCTCGCGGGGCACTTGGCCAAGGCGGCGGTGGAAGCCGGCCAGCTGCTCAGGGAATTCCGCGCCGAAGCGAAAGACGTCGCCAACCTGAAGGTCGGCGGCAAGATCGGCGTCGAGATCTTCAAGGTCGGCCAGAAGGTGGACGTGCAGGGCACGACGATCGGCAAGGGTTTCGCCGGCGTCATCAAGCGCCACCACTTCTCGTCCAACCGCGAGACGCACGGCAACTCGATTACCACGCGAACGCAGGGCTCCACCGGCCAGCGCCAGGACCCGGGCCGCGTGTTTCCCGGCAAGCGCATGGCGGGACACTTGGGCAACGTGAAGCGCACCACGCAGAACCTGGTGGTGGTACGCATCGACGCCGAGCGCCAGCTGCTGCTGGTCCGTGGCTCCGTGCCGGGCTTTGCAAGCCGCGAAATCGTGGTCCGGCCCGCCGTCAAGCCCGCCAAGGTCGGCAAACCGCAGGCGAAGACCCCGGCACAGCCGGCGAAGGCTTGATCATGGAACTTAAACTCATCAGCGATAAAGGCGCGGCGGGCACCACGGCCGCGAAAGACGAGATCTTTGGCCGCGACTTCAACGAAGCGCTGATCCACCAGCTCGTCGTCGCCTATGCGAACAACGCGCGCCTCGCCACCAGCAAGCAGAAGGACCGCGGCGAAGTCCGCCACTCGACCAAGAAGCCCTGGCGCCAGAAGGGCACCGGCCGCGCGCGCGCGGGCATGACCTCCAGCCCCCTGTGGCGCGGCGGCGGCAAGATCTTCCCGAACACGACGCTGGAGAATTACTCGCAGAAGGTGAACCGCAAGATGTACCGCGCCGGCATGGCGTCGATCCTCTCGCAGCTTGCTCGCGAAGACCGCATCCGCGTGGTCGAGGAATTCAAAGTGCCGCAGCCCAAAACCAAGCTGCTCGCGCAGAAGGTGAAGTCGATGGGCTTCGACCAGGTGCTGGTGATCACCGACGAAGTGGACAGCAACCTGACGCTGTCCTCGCGCAACCTGCCGAACGTGGAAATCATCGCGGCCAAGCAGGCGAACCCGGTCGCGCTGGTGCGCTACCCGACCGTGCTGCTGACGCGCGGCGCGCTTGCCAGGCTCGAGGAGATGTTCAAATGACCGCGGCGAAAAAATACAACGCCGAGCAGCTGATGAACGTGCTGCTCGCCCCGGTGGTTTCGGAAAAGAGCACGCGCGTCGCCGACAAGAACCGCCAGTACGTGTTTCGCGTCGCTGATGAGGCCACCAAGCCGGAAATCAAGGCCGCGGTCGAATTGCTGTTCAAGACCAAGGTGGATTCGGTGACGGTGAGCCGCGTGAAGGGCAAGCAAAAGCGCTTCGGCCGCTTCATGGGCCGCCGCAACAACTGGAAGAAGGCCTACGTGCGCCTCGCCGTCGGCCAGGAAATCAACTTCGCGGTGACGGAGTAAGCCATGCCATTGATGAAGGTAAAGCCGACGTCGCCGGGCCGCCGCGCCCTGGTCAAGGTGGTCTCGCCCGACCTGCACAAGGGCGAGCCGCATTGGCCGCTCGTCGAGAGACAGTCGAAGAAGAGCGGCCGCAACAACCTTGGTCGCATCACCATGCGCCACCAGGGCGGCGGCCACAAGCACCACTATCGCCTGGTGGACTTCCGCCGCGACAAGGACGGCATCCAGGCCACGGTCGAGCGCCTCGACTACGACCCGAACCGCAGCGCGCACCTTGCGCTGCTGCTGTACGCCGACGGCGAGCGCCGCTACATCATCGCGCCGAAAGGCCTGACTGCCGGTACGCAACTGCTGTCGGGCGCGGAAGCGCCGATCAAGGCGGGCAATACGCTGCCGCTGCGCAGCATCCCTGTCGGTACCACGGTGCATTGCATCGAGATGCTGCCGGGCAAGGGTGCGCAGCTCGCTCGTTCCGCGGGCACCTCCGCGCAGCTGCTCGCGCGCGAAGGGTCCTACGCGCAGCTGCGGCTGCGTTCGGGCGAGATCCGCAAGGTCCACGTCGACTGCCGCGCCACCATCGGTGAAGTCGGCAACGATGAACACAACCTGGAATCGATCGGCAAGGCAGGCCGCAAGCGCTGGCGCGGCGTCAAGCCGACGGTGCGCGGCGTGGCGATGAATCCGATCGACCACCCGCACGGCGGCGGCGAAGGCCGCACCTCGTCCGGCCGTCCGCCGGTTTCGCCCTGGGGCGTCCAGACCAAGGGTTTCAAGACCCGCAGCAACAAGCGCACGCAGGTCATGATCGTTCGCGACCGGCGAGTGAAATAAGGAAAGCCAGCCATGTCCCGCTCAATCAAGAAGGGTCCCTTCGTGGACCACCACCTCATGGCCAAGGTCGACAAGGCGCGCGCCACCAGCGACAAGCGCCCGATCAAGACCTGGTCGCGCCGCTCGACGGTGATGCCCGATTTCGTCGGGCTCACGATGGCGGTGCACAACGGCAAGCAGCACGTCCCCGTGTACGTCACCGAGAACATGGTCGGGCACAAGCTTGGCGAGTTCGCGCTGACGCGCATCTTCAAGAGCCACTCCGCGGCAGGCAAGCGCACCGAAGAGGCGGCGGCGGGCAGCCGTGCGCCGGTTTCGGCGCCGGGTGCGGCGGCGGCGCCCGCGGCGGCCCCTGCGGCAGCGGCCGCTCCCGCGGCGAAGAAGTAAGGAGCCGGCATGGAAACCAAAGCATCCCTGCGCGGCGCGCACCTATCGGCCCAGAAAGGCCGCCTGGTTGCCGACATGATCCGCGGCAAGAAAGTGGACGAGGCGATCAACGTCCTCGCCTTCTCGCCCAAGCGCGGCGCCGCCCTGATGAAGAAGCTGCTCGAGTCGGCGATCGCCAACGCCGAGCACAACGACGGCGCGGACATCGACTCGCTCAAGGTGAAGACGGTCCACGTCGAGCGCGGCGCGTTCCAGCGGCGATTCCACGCGCGCGCCAAGGGGCGCGGCACCAGGGTGCTGCGGCATTCCTGCCACATCTACATCACGGTCGGGGACTAGAGGCAAGCCATGGGACAGAAAATCAATCCGATCGGATTCCGGCTCGCGGTCAATCGAAACTGGGGCTCGCGCTGGTACGCAAACAACCGCAGCTTCGCGCCGATGCTGGCCGAAGACGTGAAGGTGCGCGCGTTCCTGAAGAAGAAGCTGGCGCACGCCTCCGTCGGCCGGGTGCTGATCGAGCGCCCCGCCAAGGATGCGCGCATCACTATTTTCTCTGCGCGGCCAGGCGTGGTGATCGGCAAGAAGGGCGAGGAGATCGAGTCGCTCAAGGCTGAGCTGCGCCGCATCATGGGCGTGCAGCAGGTGCACGTGAACATAGAGGAAATCCGCAAGCCCGAGACGGACGCACAGCTGATCGCCGATTCGATCGCGCAGCAGCTGGAAAAACGCATCATGTTCCGCCGTGCGATGAAGCGCGCGATGCAGAACGCGATGCGCCTGGGCGCGCAGGGCGTGAAGATCATGAGTGCCGGCCGCCTGAACGGCCATGAGATCGCACGAACCGAGTGGTATCGCGAAGGCCGCGTGCCGCTGCATACGCTGCGCGCCGATATCGACTATGGCACGGGCGAAGCAAAGACCAGCTACGGCGTGATCGGCATCAAGGTATGGGTCTACAAGGGCGAAGTGATGCCCAAGGCCGAAGCGCTGGCGGCGGCGAACGCCGCAGCTGCGGCGGCCGTGGGCGGGGCTGCGCCGGCTGCGGTGCAGCCGGAGGCGCCCGCTGAACCGAGGCGCGCCAAGAAGCCCGCGCCCAAAGTCGGCGCGCGGCGCGCACCTGCAAAGGCCAGGGACGGCGCGAAAGTCGACGGCGAGAAGAAGACCGCTGCCAGGAAGCCGGAAACCGCCGCACCCAAGACCACCGTCAAGCGCGCCAAGAAAATCGTCAAGGACGATGGCGGGGAGAAAAAGGAATAAGCAATGCTGCAACCTTCACGCACCAAGTACCGCAAGCAGCAGAAGGGCCGCAATACGGGCATCGCCACGCGCGGCAACAAGGTCTCGTTCGGCGAGTACGGCCTGAAGGCCACCACCCGCGGGCGCCTCACCGCGCGCCAGCTGGAAGCGGCGCGCCGCACGCTGTCGCGCCACATCAAGCGCGGCGGCCGCGTCTGGATCCGCGTGTTCCCGGACAAGCCGGTGTCGCGCAAACCTGCCGAGGTCCGCATGGGCAACGGCAAGGGCAATCCGGAATATTTCGTCTGCGAAATCCAGCCGGGCAAGATCATTTTCGAGATGGACGGTGTCGACGCGGCGCTGGCGAAGGAGGCATTCACGCTCGCCGCCGCCAAACTACCGTTCAGGACCGTGTCCGTGCACCGGATGCTGGGATAAGAGGCCGACATGAAAGCCAGTGAACTCCGCGCCAAGAGTGGCGACGACCTGCAGAAGGAGCTGACCGAGCTGCTGAAGGCGCAGTTCGGGCTGCGCATGCAGCACGCGACGCAACAGTTGGCGAACAACAGCCAGATCAAGAGGGTGCGGCGCGACATCGCGCGCGTGCGCACCGTCATCAGACAACAGAAAGCGGCAAAATGAGCGCAGCAGCTACCGAACAGGCGGCGAGCCCCGCCAAGAACCAGCGCAAGCTGGTCGGCCGAGTGGTGAGCGACAAGATGCAGAAGACCGTGGTGGTGCTGGTCGAGCGCCGGGTGCGCCACGCCGAAATGGGCAAGACCATCACCCGCTCGAGCAAGTACCACGCGCACGTCGCCTCGGGCGAGTTCAAGGAAGGGGACCTGGTCGAGATCGCCGAGGGCCGGCCAATCTCCAAGACCAAGTCCTGGACGGTCACGAGGCTTGTAGAGAAGTCAAAAGCCGTTTAAAATTAATAGCTTTTCGTCCCCGTACGGGGTCCAAAACTGCCCGCCTTGGCGGGGAAGTTGGATGGAGTCAAAACAATGATTCAGATGCAGTCTGTATTGGATGTCGCCGACAACACGGGCGCGCGCGCCGTCATGTGCATCAAGGTGCTGGGCGGCTCGAAGCGCCGCTATGCCTCGATCGGGGACGTGATCAAAGTCAGCATCAAGGATGCGGCGCCGCGCGGCCGCGTGAAGAAGGGCGAGGTCTACGACGCCGTGGTGGTGCGTACCGCGAAGGGCGTGCGCCGCGGCGACGGTTCGCTCGTGCGCTTCGACAGCAACGCGGTGGTGCTGCTGACCGCGAAGCTCGAGCCGATCGGCACCCGCATCTTCGGGCCGGTGACGCGCGAACTGCGCACCGAGCGCTTCATGAAAATCGTTTCGCTTGCACCCGAGGTTCTCTGATGCAACGCATAAAGAAGGGCGATGAAGTGGTGGTGATTTCCGGGCGCGACAAGGGCAAGCGCGGCACGGTGCTGCGCCGGATCGACGCCGAGCACGTGGTGGTCGAGGGCGTGAACAAGGTGAAGAAGCACCAGCGGCCGAACCCGATGAAGAACGAGACCGGCGGCATCGTCGACAAGGACATGCCGATCCACGTCTCGAACATCGCGCTGTTCAACCCGGCGACGCAGAAGGCCGACCGCGTCGGCTTCAAGGCGCTCGATGACGGCCGCAAGGTGCGCGTGTTCAAGTCGAACGGCGAACAGGTCGACGCGTAAGGACAGGCCATGGCAAAAGACAAAGACAAGAAGCAGGACGCAAAACCGAGGCAGGACGCGGAGCAGCCCAAGCCGGCGCCGAAGAAGGAAGCGCAGGCCCGCAAGGATGCGGCCCCGGCCGTGCCCAAGGCGGCGGGCCCGCAGCTGCCGGCGCCGCCGGCGCGCCTCGCGGTCCACTACCGCGACAAGGTGGTGCCGGACCTGATGAAGAAATTCGGCTACACGACCGTGATGCAGGTGCCGCGCATCAAGAAGATCACCATCAACATGGGCGTCGGCGAGACCGTGAACGACAAGAAGGTGCTCGACCACGCGGTCGCCGACATGACCCGCATCGCCGGCCAGAAGCCGGTGGTCACGAAGACGCGCAAATCGATCGCCAACTTCAAGGTGCGCGCCGGCTACCCGGTCGGCTGCATGGTGACGCTGCGCGGCGCGCGCATGTACGAATTCCTCGACCGCCTGGTGAATATCGCGATCCCGCGCATCCGCGATTTCCGCGGCGTTTCCAACCGGGCCTTCGACGGCCGCGGCAGCTACAGCCTCGGCGTCAAGGAACAGATCATTTTCCCCGAGATCGAGTACGACAAGATCGACGCCCTGCGTGGCATGGACATCGCCATCAACACCTCGGCCAAGACCGACGACGAGGCGCGTGCGCTGCTGACCGCGTTCCGCTTCCCGTTCAGGACAGATCCGCCCAAGCAGGACCAGCCCAAGCAAGAACAGCAGAAGGTCTAACGAACATGGCCAGGCTCTCAGTCAAACTCCGTGAAAAGAAGCGCCGCGATACCGTCGCGAAATTCAAGGCGAAACGCGCCGCGCTCTTCGAAATCATCCACAGCGCCAAGGCGGCCGACGAAGACCGCGACGCGGCGCGCGCCAAGCTGCAGAAGCTGCCGCGCGACGCCTCGCCCTCGCGCATGCGCAACCGCTGCGCGCTCACCGGGCGCTCGCGGGGCGTGTACCGCAAGTTCGGCCTCGGCCGCATCAAGCTGCGCGAGCTGGTGATGCGCGGCGAGGTTCCCGGCGTGATCAAGGCGAGCTGGTAAGGAGCGCCCGATGAGCATGACCGATCCGATTGCCGACATGCTGACCCGCATCCGCAACGCCCAGATGGTCGGGCATGTGGACGTCAGCATGCCCTGCTCGAAACTGAAGATTTCCATCGCCGAAGTGCTGAAGGAAGAGGGCTACGTCGAGGACTACGCGGTGCGTGAAGACGGCCCGAAGAAAGTATTGCGCATCGGCTTGAAGTACTACGCCGGCCGGCCGGTGATCGAGCGCATCGAGCGCATCTCCAAGCCCGGCCTGCGCGTCTACAAGGACCGCGACAGCCTGCCCAAGGTCATGAACGGGCTGGGCGTCGCCATCGTTTCCACCTCGCGTGGCGTGATGACCGATCGCAAGGCGCGCGCCACCGGCGTGGGCGGCGAAGTCATCTGCATCGTCGCGTAAGGAGCCGGCCATGTCGCGAATCGCAAAGAATCCCATCGTGCTGCCCAAGGGCGTCGAGGTGAAGATCTCCCCGGTGGAAATCTCGGTGAAGGGACCGCTCGGCACCATCGTGCGCCCGACCGACCCGAACGTGGCCGTCGAGAAGGACGGCGAAGCGCTGAAGTGCAAGGCGCTCGGCAACTCGAATCATGCCAACGCGATGTCCGGCACGATGCGGGCGCTGGTCGCCAACATGGTCACCGGCGTCACCAAGGGCTTCGAGAAGAAGCTGGCCCTGGTCGGCGTCGGTTACCGCGCGCAGGCGCAGGGCGACAAGCTCAACCTGTCGCTCGGCTTCTCGCACCCGGTGGTGCAGCAGATGCCCAAGGGAATCAAGGTGGCGACGCCGACGCAGACCGAGATCGTGGTCAGCGGCATCGACAAGCAGTTGGTCGGCCGCATCGCCGCGGAAATCCGCGACGTGAAGCCGCCCGAGCCCTACAAGGGCAAGGGCGTGCGCTACACGGGCGAGGCGATCGTGCTCAAAGAGACGAAGAAGAAGTAAGCCGAGGAACGGACATGAAAGACAAGAATCCCGCCCGCCTGCGGCGCGCGCGCCAGACCCGCCTCAAGATCCGCGAGATCGGCGCGGTCCGGCTCACCGTGCATCGCACCAACGGGCACATTTATGCGCAGATCACTTCGCCTTCCGGCGACAAGGTGCTTGCCAGCGCCTCGAGCCTGGAGAAGGAGCTGCGTGCCAAGCTGAAGAGCGGCGGCAACAAAGGCGCAGCCGAAGCGGTCGGACAGCGCATCGCCGAGAAAGCGAAGGCCGCGGGCATCCAGAGCGTGGCCTTCGACCGCGCGGGCTACCGCTACCACGGGCGCGTGAAGGCGCTGGCCGAGGCTGCCCGCTCGGGCGGACTCAAATTCTAAGGAATACGCAATGGCCAAAATGCAGGCACGGCGGGTGCAGCAGCAGGAAGAGCGCGGCGACGGCTTGCGCGAGAAGATGGTCGCGGTCAACCGCGTCACCAAAGTGGTGAAGGGCGGCCGCGTGCTCGGCTTCGCTGCGCTTACCGTGGTCGGCGACGGCGACGGCAGCATCGGCATGGGCAAGGGCAAGGCGCGCGAGGTTCCGGTCGCGGTGCAGAAGGCGATGGAGGAAGCGCGTCGCAAGATGTTCAAGATCAAGCTGAAGAGCGGCACGCTGCACCACGCGGTAATCGGCCGGCACGGCTCGGCGAAGGTGCTGATGCAGCCCGCCTCCGAAGGCACCGGCATCATTGCCGGCGGCCCGATGCGCGCGGTGTTCGAGGTGATGGGCGTGACCAACATCCTCGCCAAGTGCTTCGGCTCGACCAATCCCTACAACGTGGTGCGCGCCACGCTGCAGGGCCTGCAGGCAATGAACACCCCGGCCGAGATCGCCGCCAAGCGCGGCAAGAAGGTCGAGGACATCCTTTCCCAGGACTGAGCCATGGCGCAAAAGAAAATCAAGGTGAAACTGGTCAAGAGCACCGCAGGCTGCCTGACCGGCCATGTCGCGACGGTACGCGGGCTTGGCCTGCGTAGGCTGAACCACGTGGTCGAGTTGGTCGACACCCCGGAAGTGCGCGGCATGATCAACCGGGTTTCTTACCTCGTCAGGCTGGAGAGCTAGGATGAAACTCAATGACATGAAACCGGCGCCTGGCGCGAAGCAGTTGCGCCACCGCGTCGGCCGCGGCATGGGCTCGGGCTGGGGCAAGACGGCCGGCCTCGGCCACAAGGGCCAGCGCGCGCGCGCCGGCGGCTACCACAAGGTCGGCTTCGAGGGCGGCCAGATGCCGCTGCATCGCCGGCTGCCCAAGCGCGGCTTCGCCTCGCTGACGCGCGTCGACACGGCCGAAGTGCGCCTCTCGGACCTGCAGGACATGAAGGCGACCGACATCGATTTCGCCACGCTGCTGGCGGAGCGCGTCGTGCCGCGCAATGCGCTGCACGCGAAGGTGATTCTCTCAGGCAAGCTGTCGCGCAAGGTTTCCCTCAAGGGCGTGCGGGCGAGCAAGGGCGCGCGCGCGGCAATCGAGGCGGCCGGCGGCAAGGTCGAGGAGATCGCCGAGAAGAAGGTCGAAAAGAAACTTACCAAGAAGGCGAAGGGGTAAGCAGCCTTGGCGACTGCCCTTCCCGGCGCAGGCAAGACCGCGCGTTACGGCGACCTGAAGAAACGGCTGCTGTTTCTTCTTGGCGCGCTGTTCGTGTTCCGCATCGGCGCGCACATCCCGGTGCCCGGCATCGACCCGAACGTGCTGTCCGAGCTGTTCAAGGGCCAGCAGGGCGGCATCCTCGGCATGTTCAACATGTTTTCCGGGGGCGCGCTGTCGCGCTTCACGATCTTCGCGCTGGGCATCATGCCGTACATCTCGGCCTCGATCATCATGCAGCTGATGACGGCGATCAGCCCGCAGCTGGAGCAGCTGCGCAAGGAGGGCGAAACCGGCCGCCGCAAGATCACGCAGTACACGCGGTACGGCACCGTGGTGCTGGCGCTGTTCCAGGCCACCGCGATCTCGATCGCGCTCGAGTCGCAGGCCAACCTGGTGCTCGAACCCGGCCTGGTGTTCCGCCTCACCACCGTGACCACGCTGGTGACCGGCACCATGTTCCTGATGTGGCTGGGCGAGCAGATCACCGAGCGCGGGCTGGGCAATGGCATCTCGATCATCATCTTCGCGGGCATCGCCGCTGGCCTGCCGAACGCCGTCGCCGGCACGCTGGAACTCGTGCGCACCGGCGCGATGCACCCGCTCACCATGCTGCTGATCATCGTCGCAGTGGTCGCGGTCACCGCCTTCGTCTGCTTCGTCGAGCGTGGCCAGCGCAAGATCCTGGTGAACTACGCCAAGCGCCAGGTCGGCAACCGCGTCTACGGCGGCCAGAGTTCGCACCTGCCGTTCAAGCTCAACATGTCGGGCGTGATCCCGCCGATCTTCGCCTCGTCGTTGATCCTGTTCCCGGCTACGCTGCTCAGCTGGTTCGGCTCGGCCGAGGGCTTCATCTGGCTGCGCGACCTGGCCGGTACGCTGTCGCCGGGCCAGCCGATCTACGTGATGTTCTACGCGGCGCTGATCGTGTTCTTCTGCTTCTTCTACACCGCGCTGCAGTACAACCCGAAGGAAACCGCGGACAACCTAAAGAAGTCCGGCGCCTTTGTGCCCGGCATCCGCCCTGGCGAGCAGACCTCGAAGTACCTCGAGAAGATCCTGACCCGGCTTACGCTGGCCGGGGCGATCTACGTGACGCTGGTCTGCCTGATGCCCGAGTTCCTGATCCTCAAATTCAGCGTGCCGTTCTATTTCGGCGGCACTTCGCTCTTGATCATCGTCGTGGTGACGATGGATTTCATGGCGCAGGTGCAGGCCTACGTGATGACGCACCAGTACGAAAGCCTGCTGAAAAAGGCCTCGTTCAAGGGCGGCATGCAGGCGAGATGAGCGGCCCGGCAAGCGGGACAAGGAGAAACGACGATGAAAGTCATGGCTTCAGTGAAGAAAATTTGCCGCAAGTGCAAGATCGTGCGCCGCAAGCGCGTAGTGCGCGTGATATGCAGCGACCCCCGACATAAACAGCGTCAAGGTTGATAAGACCTTGAACAAATTGGTATAATTTCAGGTTCCCCGGAAGAAAACCGCTATGGCCCGTATTGCAGGCATCAACATCCCGAACCACCAGCACGCCGGCATCGCGCTGACCGCGATCTACGGCATCGGCCGCTCGCGCGCGTCGGCGATCTGCGTTGCCGCCGGCATCGAGCCGAACCGCAAGATCAAGGACCTGACCGACGCCGAGATGGAGCGGCTGCGCGAGGGCATCACGCGCCTCACGGTCGAGGGCGACCTGCGCCGCGAAGTGCAGATGTCCATCAAGCGCCTGATCGACCTGGGCTGCTACCGCGGCTCGCGCCACCGTAAGGGCCTGCCGGTGCGCGGCCAGCGCACGCGCACCAACGCGCGCACCCGCAAGGGCCCGCGCAAGGCCGCGATCAAGATGAACGCGCCGGCCGGCAAGATCTAACCGGAACCCGAACACATGGCAACCAAATCCGCCCCGTCGTCGCAGCAGCTGCAGCAGACCGCATCCGCGCGCGCGCGCAAGAAGGTCAAGAAGAACGTCGCGGAGGGCATCGCACACGTGCACGCGTCGTTCAACAACACCATCGTCACGATTACCGACCGGCAGGGCAACACGCTGTCCTGGGCGACCTCGGGCAACGCCGGCTTCAAGGGCTCGCGCAAGTCGACGCCGTTCGCGGCGCAGATGGCCGCCGAGCGCGCCGGCCGCGCCGCGCAGGAGTGCGGCGTGAAGAACATCGAAGTGCGCATCAAGGGCCCCGGCCCCGGCCGCGAGTCCGCGGTGCGTGCGCTGAACTCGATCGGCCTGAAGATCGGCTCGATCGCCGACGTCACCCCCGTGCCGCATAACGGCTGCCGTGCGCCGAAGCGGCGCAGGGTATAGCAGGTAAGAGTCCAGGAGAAAGCATGGCCAGAAATCTCGACGCAAAATGCAGGCAATGCCGCCGGGAGGGCGAGAAGCTCTTCCTCAAGGGTGAGAAGTGCTTCACCGACAAGTGCGCCATCGAGCGCCGCGGCTACGCACCGGGCCAGCACGGCCAGAAGAGCGGCGCGCGCCTTTCAGACTACGGCAAGCAGCTGCGCGAAAAGCAGAAGACGCGCCGTATCTACGGCGTGCTCGAGCGCCAGTTCCGCAAGACCTACGCCGAGGCCTCGCGTTCCAAGGGCGTGACCGGCGAGCGGCTGCTGCAGCTGCTTGAGGCGCGCCTCGACAACGTGGCCTACCGCATGGGTTTCGGCGCCTCGCGCAGCGAAGCGCGCCAGGTGGTGCGCCACAACGGCATCCTGGTGAACGGCAAGCGCGTCAACATACCGTCCTACGAGGTCAGCCCCGGCGACGTGGTCGAGGTGGCTGAGAAGGCGAAGGCGCAGCTGCGCATCAAGGCGTCGTCGGAGGCAGCCGAGTCGCGCAACATTCCAGAGTGGCTCGAGGTCGACACCAAGGCGCTGAAAGGCAAGTTCAAAGCCCTGCCTGCACGCGCCGAACTGTCCACGACCGTGAACGAGAGCTTGATCATCGAACTGTACTCGAAGTAACCAGCAAGGTAGCCCACATGCCCCAGACAGGATTCTTGAAGCCGCGCATCGTCGATGTGCAAAACCTCTCCCCGTCGCACGCCAAGGTGACGATGGAGCCCTTCGAGCGCGGCTACGGCCACACGCTGGGCAATGCGCTGCGGCGCGTGCTGCTGTCCTCGATGCCGGGCTACGCGCCCACCGAGGTGCAGATTGCCGGCGTGGTGCACGAGTACTCGACGCTCGACGGCGTGCGCGAGGACATCGTCGACATCCTGCTGAACCTGAAGGGCGTGGTGTTCCGTCTGCACAACCGCAGCGAAGCGATCCTCACCCTGAAGAAGAAGGGCGAAGGCCCGGTCACCGCGGGCGACATCGAACCCTCGCACGATGTCGAAGTCGTGAACCCCGGCCATGTCATCGCCAACCTATCCGCCGGCGGCAAGATCGAATTGCAGCTCAAGGTGGAAGGCGGCCGCGGCTACGTGCCGGGCAACATCCGCTACCTGCCGGAAGAGACCAAGGGTATCGGCCGCATCGTGCTGGATGCCTCGTTCAGCCCGGTACGGCGCGTTTCCTACGCGGTGGATTCGGCCCGCGTCGAACAACGCACCGACCTGGACAAGCTGGTGCTCGACATCGAAACCAACGGCGCGATCGAGCCGGAGGAAGCGGTGCGCTACGCGGCCCGCATCCTCGTCGACCAACTCTCGGTATTCGCGCAGCTGGAAGGCACCGCGCTGCCCACCGAAGAGAAGAAGGCGGTCGCAGTCGACCCGATCCTGCTGCGCCCGGTGGACGACCTGGAACTGACGGTACGCTCGGCCAACTGCCTGAAGGCCGAAAACATCTACTACATCGGCGACCTGATCCAGCGCACCGAGACCGAGCTGCTGAAGACCCCGAACCTGGGCCGCAAGTCGCTCAACGAAATCAAGGAAGTGCTGGCCTCGCGCGGGCTCACGCTCGGCATGAAGCTGGAAAACTGGCCCCCGGCCGGCCTGGAACACCACAGGGCATAGGAACGGAAAAAGCGCATGCGCCACGGAAACGGACTCAGGAAACTCAACCGCACGTCGACGCACCGCCTCGCCATGTTCCGCAACATGGCAGTCGCGCTGCTGACGCACGAAGAGATCAAGACCACGCTGCCGAAGGCGAAGGAGTTGCGCCGCGTGGTCGAGCCCATGATCACGCTCGGCAAGAGCGCGACGCTCGCCAACCGGCGCCTCGCCTACAGCCGGCTGCGCGACCACGGCACGGTCACGAAACTGTTCGGCGAACTGGGTCCGCGCTATGCCAAGCGCAATGGCGGCTACCTGCGCATCCTGAAGAGCGGCTTCCGCAAGGGCGACAACGCGCCGATGGCGCTGGTCACCCTGATGGACCGCGTTGAGCAGGCCGCGGCAGTGCAGGGCGAAGAGAAGAAGAACGAGAAAAAAGAAGCGGCGAAAGCCGCCTGATCGCCCGCTAGGCGGTCAGCGTCACGTTCACGTGACCAGGATTGCCCGATAGTCGTTGACGTTGGTGCGCGTGGGACCCGTGACCACCAGGTCGCCGAGTGCGGAAAAAATCCCGTAACTGTCGTTGGCCGCGAGGTATTTCCTCGCGTCCAGTCCCTGCGCGCGGGCGCGCGCCAGCGAATCCGGCGTGAGCAGGGCACCGGCATTGTTCTCCGAACCATCGACGCCATCGGTGTCCGCGGCGATCGCATGCACATCGGCGACACCGTCCAGCTCGATGCCGAGCCCCAGCAGGAATTCGGCGCAGCGCCCGCCGCGCCCGTTGGTGCGGCGGACCGTGACGGTGCATTCTCCGCCGGAAAGCAGCGCCACGGGCGGCTTGAAGGGCGAGCCGTGGGTGCGGATTTCGCGCGTGATCGCCGCCATCACCTTGGCGACCTCCTTGGCCTCGCCGGTGATCGAATCCCCCAGGATCACCGGCTCGATGCCGTTGTCGCGGAACATCTTCGCCGCGGCTTCCAGAGAACCGCGTGCGGTCGCGATCACGCGGTTCTCGACGTGCGCGAACACCGGCGAGCCCGGTTTCGGCGTTTCCTCGCGTTCGCCGCGCAGCCCCGAAATCAGGTGCTTCAGCACCGCCTGCGGCGGCTTCACGTCGAAGCGGTTCAGCACGTCCACGGCGTCCTGGTAGGTGGTCGGGTCGGGCGCGCAGGGGCCGGAGGCGACGTGCGTCGGGTCGTCGCCGGTGACGTCCGAAATGATCAGCGTCACCACCGGCGCCTTGCAAGCGGCCGCCAGCCGCCCGCCCTGGATCTGCGACAGGTGCTTGCGCACCGTGTTGATCTCCTGGATGGTGGCGCCGCTCTTCAGCAGGTCGCGCGTCACCGAGCGCAGGTCGGCGATCGACACGCCCTCGACCGGCAGCGACAGCAGCGCCGAACCGCCGCCGGAAAACAGCGCGAGCAGCAGGTCCACCGACTTGATGGCGCGCGCAGCGCCGAGCATTTCGCGGGCGGCCTGCTCGCCGGCCTCGTCGGGCACGGGGTGGCCGGCCTCGACCCAGCGGATGCGTTCGAGCGACTGCGCGTGGCCGTAGCGCGTCAGTGCGATGCCGAACAGCTTCTTGTCCGCCGGCCAATGGCGCTCGACCGCGAGCGCCATCGAGGTCGCCGCCTTGCCGGCTGCGAGAAGCAGGGTGCGGCCGTCCGGGGGCTTCGGCAGGTGCGCGGGCACGACCTCCAACGGATCTGCCGCGGCGATCGCGGCGCGAAAACTCGCTTCAAGGAGTTCGCGGGGCGTCAGCCGAAGCGCTCCCCGGGGTGGCCCGCCCGGGCCTCGCCGCCCATGCGGTAGAGCACCGGGTAGGTCTCGCGGAATACGCGCATGATCTCCGCTACCGGCACGTCGGCATGGCTGCCGCGATCGCGCAGATACTCCATGTGGCGGCGCTCGTCCTCGTCGTAAGGGTGGAAGATCGAGTCCTCGCGGCCGTCGAACTCGAGCGGCTTCACCTTGAAGCGCCGGCACAGCTCGACGTTGAAGGCGGGCGTCGCCTTGACCCACTTGCCCTCGAGCAGCAACTCGGCGTAGCCGTGGTAGACGAACAGGTCCGAGCCCATGCGTTCGCGCAGCGCCGGCGTGGTCAGGTGGTTCTTGACATCGGCGAAGCCGACGCGCGCCGGGATGCCGTCGGCGCGCGCGCAGGCCGCCAGCAGCGCCGCTTTGCCGATGCAGAAGCCTTCGCCGGCGGTGACGCACTGCGAGGCCTGGAAGGTTTCCTCCTTCGAGAAATCGAGGAACGGGTTGTAGCGAATGCGGTCGCGCGTCGCGTAGTACAGGGAAACGGCGCGTTCGAGCTGGCTTTTGCCGGCGACATGACTTCGGGCGAAAGCAACGACGTCGGCGTGGCCGCTGTCGATATAGCGGCCCGGGGTGAGGTATTCGTTCATCGGTCGAGCTGCATCAGGCGGCGCGCGCCTGCGAACAACGCGCTGGAGGGATCCGCAAGAGCGTCCAGTACCGAAAAATGGTTGCGGCCGGGCATCGGAATGTCGCCGGCAAACACGCTGCGCCAGCGCTCGGCGAGCAGCGCGTTCTGGCGCTTGAACTCCGAGCTTTCGTCACCGCCGACGCAGGTCATCAACGGCGCGCGCGTCGCCGGCGGCAGGAAAGCGGGCGAGGCCTTGAGCGCCGCCGCTTCGTCCAGGCGCAGGTCGGGATTGAGCCAGTCCACCTGCACCATCGGCCGCAGGTCGTAGATGCCGCTGATCGCCAGGCCGCCCTTGAACAGGTCTTTCGGCAGGCCCGGGTCCAGCGCCGGCCAGATCGCCGCCATCATCATCGCCGTCAGGTGCCCGCCCGCCGAGTGGCCGGAGACGAACAGCCGGTCTTCGTCCATGCCGTAGTCCTCGGCGTGCCGCCACAGCCAGCGGCCAGCGCGCAGCATCTGGCGCACGATCTCCTCGACCGTCACCGCCGGGCAAAGGTCGTAATTCACCACCGCCAGTGAAACGCCGGCACTCACCCAAGGGGGCGCGAGGAAGGAATACTCCTGCTTGTCGCGCGCGCGCCAGTAGCCGCCGTGGATGAACAACATGCAGCTGCCGTCGCCCTTGCGCGCCGGGAAGATGTCCATGGTTTCGCCCGGCGCATCGCCGTAGCGCTGGTCCAGGCGGCAGGCCATGGTCGCGCGCGCGCGCGCCGAACCCTGCTGCCACCGCTCGGCCCATTTTTCGTTGTCGGGAACCAGCGCGCGGTTGTTGTACTCGCGCGAATAGAAAGCGGAATCCGCCACGCCGCCTGCGGCGTCCTTCACCCGCGGTGCTCCCGCCACAGGCCGAGCGCCTGCTGCGCCGGACGGTCGGAGTAGGAGAAGAGTACGCACTCTTCCGCTGCTTGAATTCTCATCGGATGCCAGGAGGGGGCGACGAACGTGTCCCTCGGCTCGAAATCGAAGGATTCGCCGCCGATGTTTACCTTGCCTTTGCCCTCGACCACCGAGTAGACGGTGCCGTCGGTCGAGCGGTATGCGCTGCCGCGGAATCCCTTCGGCAGCAACTGGATGAATGCGCCCATGGTCGGCATCGCCGGACCGCCGGACAGGGGGTTGATGAACTGCATCTTCCAGCCGTGGCAGGGATCCGGGCCGCCGTTCTTCGCCAACGCCGCGAGCGTCTCGCGGCTCTTCGCGTAGGGGTAGCTGAAGATGGGGGAGGTCTTGCCGAAGGGCGCCACCGGATCGAGCGGCGCGAGGTTGCTGCCGTAGCGCGCCGCCGAGGTGCCTTCGCGAGAGGTCACCGGCTGCACTTCCTCCTTGTAGTTCTCCGCGAATTGCGCCTCGAAGAGGGCGAGCATCGGGATGTCCAGGCCGTCCATCCAGACCACCGGCTCGTCGCCCGGATTGCCGTGGTCGTGCCAGGTCCAGGCCGGGGTGATGATGAAATCGCCCGGGTGCATGGTGGTGCGCTCGCCGTTGACCGCGGTATATGCGCCCGAGCCTTCCACGATGAAGCGCAGCGCCGATTGCGTGTGGCGGTGGCTGGGCGCGATTTCGCCCGGCAGGATCAGTTGCAGGCCGCAGTAGAGGCTGCGCGTGATGCAGGACTGGCCGCGCATGCCCGGGTTTTCCAGCACCAGCACGCGGCGCACCGCTTCCTTCGCGGTAATCGCACGGCCCGCTTCCTCGATATACGGCCGGATCGCCTTGTAATTCCAGTAGCCTGGCTTGCAAGGACTCTGCGGCTGCGGCGGCACCAGGGCGTGCAGCACCTCCCACAGCGGCGCGAGGTTGTCCCGGTCCATGCGCCGGTAGAAATCGCTGCGCGCAGCACCGGAATCCGGCTTGGGCACGCTCGCCATGTCTCGCTCCGTGGAGAAAAAATCATTATAAAGTGTCGCCTCATTCCATGGAGAGGGCGCCATGCAGGCTGGCTGGGACGACAGGCTCGCGATCATCGAAACGGTCAACAACTGGGCGCTGTGGCGCGACGCCGGCGACTGGGAGCGCTTCCGCGGCGTCTGGCACGACGACGGCTGGATGACGGCGACCTGGTTCCAGGGCCCGGCGGAAAAATTCATCGAGGTCAGCAAGGCCGGCTTCGACAAGGGCGTCAGCATCCTGCATTTCCTCGGCGGCACCAGCGTGGACGTCAAGGGCGGGCGCGCCATCGCGCAGACCAAGATGACCATCAGCCAGCGCGCCAGCGTGGACGGCGTCGCGGTCGACGTCGTTTGCACGGGCCGCTTTTATGACTTTTTCGAGAAAAGAAAAAACAAATGGGCCATCGTGCGGCGGCAGCCGATCTACGAGAAGGACCGCATGGACCCGCTCGACCCTGCCGCGAAACTGTCCCTTGATCCGCAGCTGCTTGCGCGTTTTCCCGAGGGCTACCGGCATCTCGCCTACCTGCAGACGAAGATCGGCTACACCATCAAGCTCGACCTGCCGCAGCTGAAAGGGCCCGTGGTCGAGGCGCTGTACGCCCACGGCCGGGCCTGGCTTGACGGCGCCCCGTCGGCGTTTCCCGCCGGCCAGCCCTAGCGCTAGCCCCGGACCGGCTTCAGCCAGGTCACCGGCTTGCCGAGCGCGCCGCCCAGGGCCTTGCCCTCGGGGTCGGCGAGCGCGGCCTCACGCGCCTTGCCGATCGCCTTCGCCTGCTCGGCGGGATCCGCGGTCGCGGGGTTGTCCACCAGCGCGTCCAGGATCGCCAGGAAGTTCGCCTTGCCGCGGCGGTGCGTCTCGCCGTAGCCCTTGATGAGACGCGCGCACTCGGCGATCTCGAGCGCGAGCGGCAGGCTGCGCGCGGCGGCGTCCCGCACGCGCGCGAGC
>Ga0335083_10003320_pt1 | contig 20921 bp, 25 predicted proteins | sample Lox_Sample_42_FD_206716 | JGI IMG/M metagenome (GOLD analysis project Ga0335083, IMG submission 206716) | Soil microbial communities from Loxahatchee National Wildlife Refuge, Florida, United States - Lox_Sample_4.2 | ecosystem: Environmental > Terrestrial > Soil > Wetlands | place: USA...
AGTTTCAACGGCAAGTTCCGCGACGAGTGCCTGAACGAACACTGGTTCATCAGCCTCGCGCACGCCCGCAGCGTGATCGAAGCGTGGCGCATTGAGTACAACACCGAGCGACCGCACAGCGCACTCGGCAACCGGACGCCGGAGGAGTTCGCGGCCGATCAGCTCAAGAGGCAGGCAGAACGGCGTATGCTAACCGCGGACTCTAATGCCGTCCCGGACTAAATTGGGTGTCAGGTCGCATAAACCGAAAGGGAGGCAATGGTTTGAAGCGGTTCGATCGAACCGCAGAGCTGCTGCAGCGCTGTTAGCTTGGCTGAGAAATCACGTTCACTGGTTTCCCCGACTTTGATCAACCCATCAATCACCCGATCGCGGGGTAACCGCGAGAAGGGGTGCTCTGACAAGACGAAGCCTGATCGTGCAACGACCCTAGGCTTTTCCTGATTCGCTGTCTGTTTCTTGCGACGGCGACGTTTCTTGCGGGACACTGTCAGAGTCGTAGGCCTTGTCGCAAAGTCCGCAGGTCTCGCGGGCTTTGTGGGTTTGGTGTTATTCCGCAATTCTGTAGATTACTTGGTCGGCGTGACCTTCTCGCCGACACGGCTTCGAACGTAGATCTCGGTCGTCTTGAGGTTCTTGTGGCCGAGCTGCTGCTGGGCTGAGCGGATGTCGGTGGCGTCCGCCTTGTCCGTGCCTGCTTTGGCGCGTAGATCGCGGAATTGGAAGGTCCGTACCGGTCTCCAGTTCGCCCATGCCCGCAGCGGCTACCGCAACGGCGGCCCGATTTCGGGCATCTTCAAAGCGATTGTCGAGAGCCGCGTACGAGAGGGGTTGTCCCCGCTCGTTGCGCACCACAGCCAGGCTTGTCACCTTGTATGCGCGGCCTTGAATTCTGGCGAGCACATCGGCCAGTTCGCCCGCGATCACGATCCGAAGCTTCTTCCCGGTCTTGCCTTGCGTGATCCACAAGGCTCCATCGCGGATGTCGGCAAGCCTCAGCTTGAGCACGTCAGCGGGGCGCTGGCCGGTTAAGTAGGCCAAGTCCATCGCGTCGCGTGTCGGCCAGTCCGCCGCGTCCCACACGGCTTTGTAGGTGGCATCGTCGACGTAGACGTCGCGGCCTCGTTCGCTGAATCCCTTCACGCCGGCGCACGGATTCGGCGTCGAGGTGTAGCCCCATTCGCGCGCTTTATTGAACACGTGACTGAACAGGGCCTTCTCGCGATTCGCGCGTACCGGCGCAGATCTGCGCCAGTCGAGGTATTGCCGAACATGTTGCGGCGTTATCCGCTCCAGCGGAGCAGGCGGATTATCGAAGAACTTGTACAGCTCGGCGAGCTCGCGCAAGTTATCGCGCTGGGTCCGCGGTGCTTTTGTGGGAAGCACTTCACGTTGATAGCGTTCCGCGACATAGCGGAACGTCACGATGTCCTGGTGGCGCTCGCGTGCGCCGATCTCCAGCTCAGCCCATCGTTTTACAGCCAGGGCGTAGTCATTGCCGAGCGGAATCTCGCGGCGGGGCTTCGCGCCGGTGTCGTAGTAGTAATAGATGCGCCCGCTGCGTTGTTTGCGGGCGCGCAAGCCAGACGGGAGGTTCAAGTGAAGAGATGGTCGACGGCCCATTTCGCGCAACATTACTCTCTCCTCCCGAGCTTCGCCACCGCGGGAATCCATCTCGGCTGGTAAGGCTCTGATCGATCGCCGGCTAGCACCACACGCGCCACGATGGGATGACCGCTTGCGTTTTCGTAGAACGGAATGCCCATGACCTGCAGCTGCTGGATCTGTTTTGTTTTTCGATGGCGGCCGGTCAGAAAGGCGAGTTCGTCGGCGCTGAGAAACATCAATGTTGGTGCGCCAGCTGACGCAGCAGCATCATGCCGTTGCGGCGAGACAACATCGCCTTCGCGCGAAGGCAGCTGAGTGTCGCTGCCGATGACCCGCGCGGATGCGATAGAAGAGGCAGAGCGGTTTGATGCCATACGTACCCCAATAGCTCGCACGTCGCGAATGCGAGCATGTCGAATCGAGAAAATTCCGTCTGCACGCTCGATATCGCGATTCCCTCGGAACACAAGCGCGCGATTGACGAATCGGGTTCTACAAATTCAGGGTCAGCGCCGGGCGCGGTCATGGATCACGCTACAGCGGTGAGCCGGTTTGTAAAGTCGATGGGCCCGAGCATGCGGACACGTCCGTTGGACGTGCGACGGAGGCGGCCACGGACCCGCTCCCAGCCCATGCGGTATCCCTGCAGGCTCGTGGCATAACCGGCGCGTGTTTAGCGCCGGGCGTAAGTCCGCCTACCCTGCAGCGATCGTATCCATCAAGGCGCGCGACACTGTATGTGCGGCGCGTTGCTCGATGAGCCTTATCGGCTCATGCCGAAGCCTCTTGGGGGAGGCGTTATCCAGCCAGTCGCCTCGCGGGCGCGAGCGCGGCCGATCTACTGCGGACAGACCGTCGACAGTTCTGCCGAGTGTTGTCCGCTACTCCTCCGCGGCTGTGTTCGTGCCGCAGACGTCTGGCTCTCACATGCGATGCGCCCGCCGCCACATTGCGCGGCCGAGCTCGCATGGGTCGATTCTCATCCCTTCAGGCAACTGCCGACAACCCGAAAAGCCCCACAAAAATGGCCGCTTTAATTGGGCAGGTTGGGTCGCCTGTCAGTCTCGGCCTGGGAGCTTGGCCATCCCGGCAGTCAGCTGGCGTGGCGATGGCGCTCGTCAAGACACTCGGTGACGATCTCGGAGAGCCTCTCGTCGACGCCCTTTTCGCCAGTCACGATCAAGTGGGCGCACATGATGAGCAGGTAGTCGAAACCGGCCAGCGGCTGCGTGAGGTCAAGATGGCGGTGGTCAACGCGTGCGACCAAGCGTGCGGCAGGCGCGTACGCCTGGCGCTCGGTGTCGTCGAGGAGGTACGTTTCGTTTTCCAAGTGTTTGGCCATAGGCGCGTCCTGAACGAGCTGCAATCCTGTTATACCAAGAACCACTTGTCGTTCAAGGACATCGCGCCGATGCCCTCCGCCCTGCAGGATCGGGTCCCCGTAGCGCCAATTGTCAGGAGGCGCCTCGCTGGAAACCTTCGTTGGCCAGGACAGCCGGTGGGTGCGCGATCGTACTTCGGATTTCTGCTTCAACGGACGACCAGGCTTCGGTGTAGCGGTGCTGTCTGATAAGCCATTTGGTCGAGGCATAGGCTACCGTGCCAACAAGCAACGCAATCAGCCCGGCGGAGCCGGTCAAGCCGGCGGCGATGAGCATCCCGGCGAACGCAAACGCCTCGAGGGCGCCGAAGAGCTCGAACTGCCGGGGCGTAACCAGGTTGACGTACTGCTCGGTGGAGAAGTTGATCAGAGCGAGGGGTCGCCCGCCACCGAGCAGCAGGGCCACACGATGCCCCTTCCGCGCCGGAACATTGGCGTTGGTAAACGTAAACCTGCGCTCGACGCCGTTCCAGGGACGAACCCAGATCTCGCGGTGGACGTCGGTCCACGTCGACCCGCTCCCGCTGACCGTGAGCCCCGAGACCTCCTCGAGATGATCGGTATCGACTACCTCGCCGGAGAAACTGGAGATGTCCCTTTGCATCAAACGCCATCCCGAACGCGCATCCAGGTTAAGTCGCGCTGCTCCCAGCAGCCTTGCCTCACACGGCCCGATCCTCGCCGCAGAATGAGGGAGGGTCAAGATCAGAATAGCCTAATTTGGACTATTCCAAAAGGGGTTTCATCGTCGCCGGCTGGGAGGCATGGTGGCCGATGCAGAAATCCCTTCACTCCAGACATTACAAGGCTTTCCTGGTCGAGCTGCGCGCAGCGCGCACGCGATTGGGTATCACCCAGATGGAGCTGGCGGCTCGACTCGATGCGACACAGTCTTTCGTCAGCAAGTGTGAGCGGGGTGAACGACGACTCGATGTCGCCGAATTGCGCCTATGGTGCAAGGCCCTCGGCATCCGGATGGCCGACTTCGTGTCGCACTACGAGAGGCGTCTCGAACGGAGCAGATAGGTCGGCACACCACTGAGCCGCCGATGACGGCCGCTCCCGCGTGGCACCGATCCATCGGTCGCCACTACTCACCGATATCTGCAAAATCGTGATCGCTCAGCCTCGTCTTCTGGCCACCGGTCCTCGCCCCAGCAGTATCTCTACCGGCCTCGTTTAAGTTTGGCAGGAGCGACCCGCCATTGAGCGTCCTCGTCTCGCTCAGGAGGCCGAGCATGGCCAGGGTTAGCAGCCGGGCGTGCCGCGATCTCCCTAAGGTGAAACGCTGGAGGTCGGACGCGAGCAGCGGGTTCACCGACAGAGCCACCTGGAAGTTCACGCGCACCACAGTTTCGGGAGGGGGGCGCCGGGTTGCCATGACTCAATACTGGCTACGCGGCGGTTGCGGCAGGCGACGCCGCAGACCGGCGCCAAGCTTGGCTGAGCTTCTGCATACCGAACTGCTGAAAGCCACGCACATTCGCGTAGAGAGCCTCCGGGAGCTCGTGAACGTCATGGTGCGGGAAAGCGGCGCAAATCGCGTCCCTGAAGAAAAAGGCGGAGCCGCCGCTCAAGATGATGGCGTCGATGTCGCTGCCATCTTCGACATAGCGGCGGAGGTAGCTTACCGCCTCCTCGGGAATCTTGCGCGCAGCTTTCAAATGCGGCTCGAGGTCGTAGGGCTGCCCGAAAATGAGCGGCTGCGTTCCCGTCCGGAGCGCGACGTCGAGCTTCTCGTAGTCGGTGTACTCGGTGTGCAGCGCCTGGCCGATTTCCGTGGCGAGCACGTGAAGGACGTCGTACATGCCGCGCTTGGTATCGTCACTTCGCTGGTCATAGACCTTGAAGGCTTGGGTCACGAGGAAGTCGAAGGTGCGGCCTCCGCAGTCGATGATGAGGTTGCGTTGGTTCCTGACCATGTCCATCCGTCCGCTGGTCAAGGCATAGTCAATGAGCGCTCCGTGCGGCTGGGTGAGGACCTTCACCTCTCGCACGTCGACCGTCCTGCCCACACCGACGGGTTGCCGCCCCTGGAGCCGGCGGGCGAGGTCGAGCTTTCGGAACTGGAAGGTGGACACGGGTAGGCCGACGACCAGGAGATCAACAACCTCGACCTGCATCCGCTGCAACGCCCCGCGCACCAGCGCCAGGTATTCCGGGCTGAGACAGAAGTCGTTGCCCATCGTCTGGGTGGGCGTCGGTTTCTCCGCGAGGAGCGCGTCAGGACCCACTTCATAGTCGACGCCCTCGACCGTGATGCTAACGGTATTACGCTTGCGGCCTATCGCTTCGGACAGGTTGCGGCCGTTGGTGGTCGGCGCGATCGAGGGAAAGACCTCGCACTCAATCCGGCGATCGTCTGCGGCTACAACAAGCTTGGTGTTGCGAAAACCCACGTCGATACTGCGTACGATGGAGTTCATGGTATGCGTCCTTGTCGGTGGGAATGACATGGACCAGCTTAGCCATGGCTCGCGGGAGGCACCACCCGAAAAGCCCCCGAAAATATGTCGCTTTAACGGGGCAAGTCGATGGAACGCCTGCGTATGAACTGCCTACGCAGGTCTGAGAACCTCGCGCGGACGACATTTCCGAGCGTTGGAACTGGACTCCGACTGCATATGAAGTTCTTGGCGGGAACGGGGAGTATCGGTCAACGATTTCCGATAGGCGGGGATCGGTGACCGGCTGCGAACAACGAGCCGAGCGAGTAACGGCGATGCTCGCGAAGACCGGCGCGACAGTGGCCGCTTCGCATGATTGCACTCGAACCAAGCCATGGACAATTACGTCCGCGTACCTTGAGGATCGCACACTTTTGTCAACTCCACTCTCAAAACGCCGGCGGTTTTCCGCGCGTACACCTTTTCGCGCTCTTGCCGAACAAATTTTTTTCTTGACATCAACTTCGTCTTGCATACAATCAAAGAGACTTTCGGCCGGGCTCTGCACCTGGAGTCATCGCGAGTGAATTTGCAGACGGCGCACGAGTCGTCAAGTCGTGCCGGAGGCTTCAAGGCCAAGGATAGATTTTGCAACCGACGGAGGGCACAACCTTCCGCTCGAGTTGAGAGCAGCGGCAAGTCCTGAACTTACCGCTCTACGGATCAGGCCCTGCACAACGGGGCAGTCAAGACGCCGCCTTGCGCGGTGCCAAAGTCGCAATGCCGCCGAGGTGTTGCGCCCCAAGGAGCTAACAAGCTACGCCGCAGGTTCGTCGGCCGTTGTCACGGCTTACGACATTGTGTCTTGCCGCCTTTGTTTGGCGCCGAACGCAATGAGTGCGGACCGCATCGCGATTCTGTTGGTCGGAGTCGGGGAACGAGCGGGTAGCTTGCCCGGATCAACACCAGAGAATCTGGATCCCCGGTTGGCGGGGATGCCAGGCGGACGCTTGACGTCTGCCCGTCCACAATGTGGAACTGTGGGGTCGCGCAGAAATGCGTGCCCACCTTGCTCGCACTTTTTAACGATACGACCGACTGTCTCGCGACAGTAAATGATTCCCTCCCGGTACGACGTTTAGGGTCACATCGTACCGGCAGCCGCAATACGATCCTCACTCCCTTGTGCGCAAGGAACCCGCGCGAGCCGAGTGCATGCACGACCTTTAGGCTCCGTTTGATTCTGTCCTCGCCGATCCGAAGCGGCGCGGCGTAAGGAGAATGCTCATGAAATCTTGTGTTCACCTGTTAGCCGAAGTTTGCGCAACCACGGCCGCCCTTGACACATGCAACGGGACTGAAGCCGATGAATTTTCGCGTCAGTGGTCGCGGTTAGGTTGTGCTCAGTTACGCGCCGGCTGCTGCTGGCCGCTCGACATTCCCCACGTGTTCCTGCTGGACGCCCGCAAGCGCCGGGGAAGCCTTAGGCGGCAACTCGACCCCGCTGTTTGGGGCTCTCTTGCGGCGCAGTATGCGACGGCCCAGGGCTACCGCTTCCCTTGGGGCCTGTTGGTCGAAGATCGCTCGGCGCTCTATCACGGGAAAGCATGCGTTCCAGGTACGGTGTTTTTCAGAATCGCGCCAACTACGCTTTGGATGGCGACCCGCGAGTATCACAGTGGCCTCGCGTCGACGATTCCGGAGATTCTGCGGGCGCACGCCTACGCGATAGCAGAGTTGATTTGGCCGGTGCTCCCACAGCGCGTGGAACTGGTGTGCAATGAACCGTACGATCTGTGCGCGTTCGCCGGCTATGGTGTGGCGGAAGCCAAGACGACTCGATCCTGGTTGGCACGCAGGTTCCTGCCGGAGCATCTGCCGCCGATCATGAACGAGGTGCGTGAGAAGGTGATCCGATATTGTCGAGCGCAGACCACGCTACCCAGTACCGTGCCACTGCGACCCACCCGCATCACGTTGCACTGATGGTGCCGGCCATGAGAAAACGTTGCTCGCGACACGCGAATGCAGACAGGTATCACTGGAAGGCCGAGTTGCAGGCAATCATCAACGCCAACAACTGGGCGCATTCGGTGCACGCTAAGAATGTCGCCTTCAAAACGATGGAAGACCGCGCGTACTTCCTGCACTCGATGTTCCGGACGCTATGGAACGAGCTTTCGCCGACGAAGTTGCGCGTGATGCCGCGCAACTTCGCACTTCGCCATGTCGAGGCTTTGGTACCCTATTGGGTCGATCAGCAGCTGGAGCCGGGCACCATTCGGCTTTACCTGTCCTACGTCCGGACTTTCTGCGACTGGATCCGCAAGCGCGGCATGGTGCACGAACCGGAGCGGTACGTCGACGACCCGGCGCGAGTCAAGCGTGTCTACGCGGCGAAAGAAGATCGCGGTTGGCGATCCCACGGCGTGGCCGCGCAGGAAAAGATTGCCGAGATGGAGGCGATCTGCCCGTATGCCGGATGCCAAGCGGAGATGTCGGTTGCTTACGCGCTGCGACCCAAGGAGGCCATGATGATCCGGCCGCACGAGGCAGAGCGCAACGGCCGCATAGCGGTGACGACCGTGGAGGATCCGAAGCGCTACGCCGAGCTCCGCGCGCAGCTCGAAGTCAAGCGCGGCACCAAGGGCGGCCGCATGCGCCTGGTTCCGATCGACACGCCAGAGAAGCGCGCGGTGCTCGAGAAAGCGAAGCGCCTGGTCGCGAAGGGCGCGCATCTCGGCGTTCCCGGCCGCTCACTCGCTTGGAACCGGCGGCACTTCTATACAGTCTGCGAGAAGGTCGGGCTCACCCGCAAGGAGCTGGGTGTGACACCGTATGGCGCACGCCACCAGTACGCCGGGGACCGCTACCAGCAATGCGCTGGCGAGCCTCCGCCCGTTCGCGGTGGCAGGCCGATCGATCGCGAGGTCGACAGAGCCGCACGGCTCCAGGTGGCGCGTGAGTTGGGGCATTCTAGAGAAAGCATAACGGGGGCCTATTTGGGTGGAGTCTTGGGCGCCGAGCGAGCATCGCGCCATAGACGCGATTGAGTTCCGGTTCGTAGATGTCGGGCGTGATTTGCTTCGCGTAAGATGCGTCCCAGCCTGCCTAACTCGGACCTGTAAGGGGCAACGCGTTTTGAAGGCCGCCGCGCGACGCTACAAACTGGTTTTTCGCGGAAAGAACTGCAATGTCTGGAACTCGCCATCACTTTCTCCCGCGTTTTCTTCAAGAAGGCTTTGTCAGCAGAAGAACGAGCGGGCACCGCTACACCTGGGTGTTCCTGAAGGGTGCCCCGGCCTTTGAAACGAACCTCAGCAATGTCGGCGTCGAGGCGAAGTTCTACTCAGACGGGAATCCCGATGTAGACGAGCGCATTACCGAAGCGGAGACCAGCCAATTTGCACCGCTGGTCAAGGCACTGCGGGATGCACCCCCAGGACCAGTTGCGAGCGCGGGCATTCCCGAACTCGTCGCGCATCTAGAAGTGCGCACTCGGCATCTCCGAGAGAGCTTCGGCAAGGACGCAGCGGCTCTTCTTTCGAAGTACGGCGCCTTTCTTCTAGATGAGGATGCTGCGGCAGAGCGTTTTCTGCAGTACTTCTTGCGGGAGGGCCATCGAGAGGAGGCACGCAAGAGAGGCATCCCTCCTCACCTCCTGAGCGCTGCGGCTCGCGCCCGCGCAGCACAATTGAAAGAGGGGCTTCGACCCACGATTCAACAGTTGGCTAGCGCGTTCCGCACGTACAGTGTCCCCGCCGAGGTGAAAATTGCCCACATCGCTTCGCTACGGCGGGCCATCGCTCCCGAGGGTCGCGCCTTGGCCTATCGCGGCTTACAGTATTCCGTAAGAGAGACAGGCGAGGCCCGTTTTATCCTCGGCGACTCAGCGGTCGTGTGCGTGCTGGTGGGGGAGACGCGTTTTACCCCGCTTCTCGACAAAGATGCCAACTTGCGTGCGATCTACTTGCCGTTGACGCCGAATCGCGTGCTCGTGGGCGCTGCTGATAGCGAAGAACTAAATGTGGGCGATTTTGGCGAGGGCAGCGCGCGGTGCTCTCTAGAATTCTTCATCGCCGCTGAGGAGAGCGATTACCAGCGAGGGCTGCAGGGCATGATTGGCAGCGCAGCGGACATGCTGACCGACGACGATATGCAGGCAATCTTTGATGAGGTGATGCGGGAACAAGCAGACGGCAACTAAACCCGGACGTACGTCGCAACCGAGACCGCGTCCGCTCTCGCACCTCGTCCCGCAACGCGCTCAAGGCCTCGCGTTCTCTTCAACCAAGCGCAGGAACTCGTCGAGCTGGGTCGGCCGCGGCGGAAGAGGGTTTATCGCCTGCTAAAAGTGCAATGCATTCGCATACCGTTGAGCGGCATGCCGCCGCAGCGCAACGGCAATCGCGGGCCCGAATGGGCTTTCAAGCTGCTCGGCTAATTGGCGCGGAAGTTCTGCCAACACCCCTTCAGGAGCGACCTGGTCTTCATGGAGTGCCATGGGTCGGCTCTTATCCCAACGCTCTGATTCGTTGCGTTAATCCTTACGTACCGACCTAGAATTTCCTGACGCGCTTTTCGTCTGCTGCGTTTCTTAGGCTGCGGCTGGCGCACCATAGATCAAAGAGAACCCTTAATACAGGACCTTAAACGTTGGGCTGTCCTCCGGCCGCGTTCGCCGGTGATCGTAGATGCGAGTCGTCGCAATATTCGCGTGTCCAAGCCATTCCTGTACCTTTGCGATATCGGCTTGATGGTCGAGCGCATTGGTCGCCGCGGTTGCCCGCAGCGCATGCGCGCCGATCTCGAAACCTAGCGCTCCGGAATAAGCCCGGACGAGCTTGTAAATCGCGTCCGGCGTGATCGATTTCTGTACGTGATCGGCACGGTTATTGTGGATCGGCCGGAACAAAGCACCAGCATCATCGACGCCGTGCCCGGCCGCCTCGAGGTAGTCCAGAATCAGCCCGCTCGCCGCCGGGTGCAGCGGGACATAGCGTGTCTTGCCGCCCTTGCCCGAGACCTTCAGGTGCGGGACGCCGCGGCGCTCATGTTTGAAATCTTTGACTTTGAGCTTGCACAGTTCGTCGCGCCGTAACGCGTGATAGAGCAGGGTGGAGAGAATGGCACGGTCGCGCTTGCCCTTCAGCGATGCGTCGTCGGGTGCGGCGAGCAGCTTGCGCGCCTGGTGGTCGCCAAGCGCTGGGGTCTTGCCTTCGTAGCCTTCCACCTTCGGCCGCTTTACGCCCTTGACGGGATTGTGGGTCACGGCATTTTTTTCGCACAGGTACTCGAATAGGGAAGAGATCGCCGCCAGTCGGTGCCGAATAGTCATGCCGCTCAATCTCCGGCGCACTAGGTCGTCGCGCCAGGCGATGACATGCGCCCGCGTGATCCCCCGAAATTCCTCCGGCCTCACGATGCCGGTAAAGCGCATGAAGTCTTTGAGCGCGTTTTCGTAGGCGCGGCGGGTCGCCACGTTGCCGAGATTGGCGAACCATTCGAGCTCGGGGGGAACGTCGGCCAGGCGGTGGAACGCCTCGGCGGTCAGAAACCGGGTTGTGGGGAGGGGTGCGGGTAAGTTAGTCATTTGAATCCGGAGTCCACGTCTGCTCAGTCAGTAGCGCCTGCCATGCGGTTCAAGATGGCTATCGCCAGCTCTGGTGGTTGGCCCTGCAATGCCAGCTTGCGATCCGGCGCGATAAGTTCGAAGGCTTTGGCTAGCACCGCCATGCCATGTGCGACTCCACGAGAAAGAGCGGTAATTCGTAGCAAGCCAAAGCGTTCGCGACCTTCGGTAACCGCGACCATGTCTTTTCGCGTAATAGCCAAGTTCGAGCGCAACGTCACGAGCGCGTCTATCGCAGGCTGTTCGAGGGTGAGCAGTTCGACGCCAAGCCTTTCAGTGAAAGGCATGTTGCGCGGCATAATCCAGGTCATGTCGAGCTGGTCGTCGACGTGACCGCCCGCGTTCAAGGTACTGAGTGCGGCATCAAGAAGCTCTTTGGTACCGATGAGTCCTGCAAAGACATCGACAAGCTCTGCAGCGATCAACGCCTTTAGCTTCGTGCGACGCTGACGCAAATCAGACGCGGCGCGTTTTCGTTCGTTGTAGCGGTTGATCCAGTTGCCGAGCAAGATGGCTGCTCCACCGAACAGCGCGCCCACCAAAGTCGCCACCGCTGCGGCATCCGGCTTTGGGTTTAGGCCGAGTATCTCGCTGTGGCCGGTGAGCAACCAAAAGCCGAATGCGACTAGAACCACGACGAGGACTAGGTCGCCGTTCTCACCGAAGGACCGCTGCCAATTGCCGAGATGATTTTCCATGCCCCGGAGCTTACTATTGATAAAATATGTTATCAATATTAACACGGCCTGCACGACAATCCACCGGCGGTCTTGTCATAGGTCGCAGAGTGTATTGACATTAGCAATACGTTATCTATAATAAGCCCGTCAGGATCGTGGAGCGGGTCATGAGGCACCTTGAAGCAGTAATCGCATCGACCAACGTCGACTTTTACAACGAACGTCTCTCCCGCGAGAGGTTGGACACTCTCGTTGAGGCGATCTCCAATTCGTACATTCCAATTGGGATCGAGCATGACCCCCGCATCCCACCACAAGGGCGGATGTCATCCGCGCATATCCGCGAGCGTCCAGACCGCGAATTTGAAGCAGTGGCAATCTTGGAGTTCTTCGAAGAAGGTGATCCGCCCTCTTTGAACGGAGACAAGCGTGAAATCGTCGTTCGGAAACATCTGGCTCCCGGACTAACGATTTCGCACGCCTGGACACATCGAGGTGAACAAGATCAAGCCGACATCGCGGCAATCGCGACGATCTTTGGCACAAAGCCAATCTACGAAGTGAAGAAGGCGGCCGATCCAATCAGCCTAATCACGATCGCTGGTGCCTTTGCTCTCGGCGGCATTGCTAGCGGCTTTCTCAAGGAGATGGGTTCGGACGGTTGGAAGCTGGTCAAGCGAAAACTGTCATCACTAACAGCGAAATCCGAGAGTCGCAAAGGCGAGCAAATTCTCTCGTTCGCCATCCTCACAGGTCTGGGCGAAGGCGCCGAGGTTGCGGTCGAGGTTCTCTTGACCGACCCTTCTCCCGAGGATATTGACTGGGTCATCGAGAGTGGCTTGCAAATCGTGGAAAGCGTGTTGCCGATTTACCTGGAGAACTCGCCGGAGATTCGCCGGCTCGTCTTTGAGGCTAGGAATGAAAAGGTCGAACTACAGTTCGCAGTGCGCTCGGATTGCCGCCCATTGAAGCCGACGCTTTCGGTTCAGCAAATACTTCTTCACCGCGATGACTCCTAACCCCTTGCTCAACCCGGGCACCGGTGATGAGCCCATACGCTGTCCGCTCTTCACCGGTTAATGATTCCTGCATAAATAATGTCCTATGAAAAGCGAAAAGAAAGGGCACAGTGGCGGAGAAACGACTGCAGCAGAGGTTGGTCGTCGCCGATCGCGAGGACGGTGAGATGAGCCTGCATGAGCAGATCGGTGAACTCGAGGGGTGCGTAGTTGGCGAGGCCGTTCATCTTGGCGTGGCCCCAGATGAGTTCAACGGGATTGAGCTCAGGGGCGTAGGGCGGCAACAGCTCGGCGCGGATGCGCCGGCGCTGGCGCTCGAGCAAGCCTTTGACCGGTTCGCCGATGTGCGCTTGTCCCCGATCCCGGATCGCGCCGGGTCGCTTTAATGGACATTGAATACGAATTACGTGGCATTCGATTCCGCTGGGATGCAGACAAAGCCAAGCTCAATAGAGAGAAACACGGGGTCACCTTTGAACAGGCCGCCCAGGTATTCTTCGATCCGTTCCTGACATACCAGGACGCATCACGCGACGGTGAGCAACGCGACGGAGCGGTCGGCTGCGACTTCGATTTTCGCATCTTGTTTGTCGTCCACTTGATGGTCGAAGACGAATACATTCGAATCATCTCTGCTTACAAAGCAGAACCAAGTGAAAGGAAGCGCTATGAAGATGGAGGCTATTAAACGGCGACTGGCGAAGGACCGCCCCATGGTATCCGTTACCCTGCGGATGCCCGAAGACGTTGTCGCCGACCTGAAACGTATCGCGCCGCTGAAGGGATTTTCTGGCTATCAGACGCTATTGCGTTCCTATGTCGGCGCCGGTTTACGAGACGATCTAGAGCGCTTCGAAGGATCGGCGATCGGGAAGTTGATCGACAAACTTCGCGAAAGCGGCGTGCCGGAAGAGACACTAATCAAGGCAGCGTCGGAAGTCGCGAAACTCGATGGCTGATCCTTAAGTGGGATTCGTGCCATTGCGACTTCGTTGCTCAGGGAGAAGACCTCATGACGGGGCAGACAAGAAGGCTTGTCGTGTGTTTCGATGGGACGTGGAACACGGACCGTTCGAATACGAACGTCTCTCGCCTGTTCCGCAAGATAGCGGATGAAAATAGTGGATGCCGTGACCAGCGGCGATTTTACGACGAGGGCGTTGGTACAAAGTTGGGTGAGCGCATTCAAGGGGGAATGCTGGGCATGGGCTTGGATCGTAACATCCGGCAAGGCTGGGCGTGGCTTGGGTCGCAGTTTCCATTAACTGGTGAGCTAGGGTTTGATGATGCCGGGTTTGTGAAGAGCCCCGATATTTTTGTGTTCGGATTTTCGCGCGGTGCGTTCACCGCGCGTAGCCTCGGCGGCTTGATCAACTATCTAGGCGTCCCGCGTCTAGATGCCAGCAAACCCCCGGACTCCGAGGCGGATCTGCATGAGTACCCAGTTGTATTAAATGCGTGGGAGTTGTACGCCGCTCGACCAACGAAGGCCGATCGCGACCAAGTCCTGGCCGGTAGGGCGAGCGACACGCTAAAGACAACGGTTGCGGAGCACGATGCTAACGTGGCGAAATTCCGAAAGGACTGTGCCATCTATCCGGTGAGAATTCACTTCATGGGTGTCTGGGACACCGTTGGCGCGCTAGGGATTCCTCGGGTCCTAGACTATCCGTGGATTCCCCGCCCTTCAACCAAATACCAATTTCACGATACCCAGCTCGGACGATGCGTGCGCTTCGCCTATCACGCGGTCGCGATTGATGAGCAGCGCGAGTCCTACTGCGTCACGCTTTGGACGGACACGCAACCAACTACTGAGGCCGTAGAGCAGCGCTGGTTTCCTGGCGCCCACGCAGATGTGGGCGGTGGCTATGAGGACGACCTCTTGCCAGATCCACCATTAGCATGGATCGCTCTAAAGGCTGCCGACCACGGGCTCCATTTTGTTAATGACCGGGGGGATATTGAGCCAGTCTCTAAGGAAATTCTACCGTCGGTTGCGCGGCCGCCCGCCGCATTTGATCTGGACGGACGCGAATACCTTTCACCTGTGCACGACTCCTACGCGGAGTTCATGGGAGGGATGTACAGGGTGCTGCGCTCCCTTCCAGGCGCCAGTGGACGCGTCTTCCGTCGTATGTTGGTAGTCCAAGACGGAATTGGCCAAACGGTCGATGCAACCGCCTATCAGAAGCTCGACGCTGACCTTTATTATCGCCCGCCCAACTTAGCGCAAGCCGGACGTTTGGACGTTAATTATGCGCTTGCGACATTGGACACCGGCGAAACCGAGCGGCCTGCGCAGATTCAAAATGCCACGTCGAATCCCAGCACTGGGACATCGTGAGGAGGGAGGCAGCATGTCGGTGATGCTCGATGTTGCAATAGGCCTAGTTCTGATCTTCTTGATATTTTCGATCGTTGTCAGCGGAGTTAACGAGTGGTTTGCGCAGGCATTCGCCCGACGCGGCTTCTTTCTGAGGCTTGGTCTACAGCGGTTGATTAATGACGAGGCTATTTACCGACGGGTTCTTCACCATCCTCTAATTGGCTCGCTCTACCGCGAGCGAGCGGCGCAAGGCAAACCCCCCTCGTATGTCGAGGCGAGCAACTTCGTGCTGGCGCTAGCTGACGTCCTTCTAGCTCGTGCAAACGCCAAGGATCAAGGAAATGCAGCGAAGCCGCTGTCAATCGAGGCGTTGCGTGGGGCTCTGCGTGCACCGGTGATCGCGACCTCGCCAATAGGCGTCGCGTTGATGCCTATACTCGATCGAGCTGGTACAGATCTCCAAGGCGCCTTGAAAGGCATCGAGGACTGGTTCAACAGTGCCATGGATCGGGTGGGTGGATGGTACAAGGCGCGCACTCAAAAGATTCTCTTTGTGATTGGCTTCGTCATCGCGGTATTGTGCAACGTAGACACGATCGAAATCGTTTCTACTCTCAGCCACTCCACAGCATTGAGGACGGCACTCGACAAGGTCGCGGAGTCTACGGTGACGACAGGCAAGATCGGCGATATCAAGATTGCAGAACTGAGGGACCGCGCTCCAACACCGGCGGAATGGAATAGCTTGTGGCCGGTGTTAGATGCGATGCGCTCGTCAGGTGGGGCGGGCCTCCCAGTTGGGTATGCATGTCTCGGGGCTTCTTTCGTGGCCGAGTCGGCAGACGCGCGGTCGCCGAAACTAGAACCTTGGCCCGCGTGCGTAGAAGAATTACGCAACACGTCGGCGACGCGCTCTATCTCCCAGTGGCTCATCAAACTGGCTGGGTGGCTGCTCACCGCACTAGCAGGCACGCTCGGCGCAGCCTATTGGTTTAGCCTGCTCTCGAAGGTCGTCGACTTGCGTGGCGCGGGGCGAAAACCCTCACCACAAGCGCAATCGTAAATTCTGCTTCGGTTCGCGTGTACCAGTTAAGTGCTGTCCCTATCTACGATAGCTTAAGAATTCAATTTTCCACACGTGGTCCGTTTCTTCTGATCCTGTGGAACGGCGTGGTGGCAATATGAATGGTCAAGCGCACTCTAAGTTCTCGATCGTAGGCGATTATCTCGGCTCTTTGTTCCGAGTCGGACTAAAAGCTGCCCCTGGCGTAACGAAGTTAGCTCTTGGCACTCTTGTTGTAGGGGCTGTTGCGGTGACTCTCCTTTCATACGGCTACCGTCCTGGAGTGCTGTTTACAAGCATTCTCGCAATCGTGGTCGTTGGCGTCATTGCTGTTGTCGCGTCTTGGATCCTAAAAAGCGGACACCTTGGTCGCATTGGTAATTTCTTCGCCTGGGCAATTGTCATCCTCTTTGTCATTGCGACTGCATTATTTGTAACTTCTATCTTCTTCGGGGTGCCAAGTCGTGGTTCCATATTGGTAGCACGAGTATTCAACGACGTTGATTTCATGTCGACGTCAGGGCAAACGAACTTGGCAATTACGACGCCTACTACATTCGGCGCGTTTCCTACGGAGTATCGCGAATGGCAGGCCCCGACTGGCGGCGATATTTTTGACCGCACCTCTGCGCTTACTTATCTTGGAACGCTCACAATCGAAAATGCAACGGTCCTTAATGCTAGCGATAGACCGAGACAGCTTTACGCTCATACGCTCGTCCTTCGTGGTGCAACATTGCAGACCGACGGAGGAGATCTGGCAATCGAAGTAGTCAATCTCGTCGCAGATGGCGGAACCATCCGGTCATTTGACAATTCGTCTGCGCTACCCACCAATTCGCATGGTCGCAGCGGCGGGACTGTCACACTGACGGTGCTTGGACATGTAAGCGGACGACTACGCGTTGATCTTCGAGGTCAGGCAGGCGCTCCAGGACGCGACGGAACAATCGGCGGTCCTGGGGGCCCGGGCCAGCCGGGTGACAATGCCGCAATGAGCTTGTTGGGTTGCGCTCGCGGTGGTGGAAACGGTGGCGCGGGATCTCCTGGTCAACCGGGGCAGCCCGGTTCGAATGGGGCAAACGGTGGCGCGGGCGGAAAGCTGGTAGTGAAAGCCGCCGATGTGGCCGCTGTGAGAGCAGCCATACTTTTTACCGCCGCAGGCGGTCCCGGTGGTGAAGGTGGCAGGGGCGGGCCGGGCGGCCCAGGAGGCCCGGGCGGGCTTGGGGGCGGCGGGACTGGCCTTTGCTCGGGCGGACAGAGGGGTGCCGACGGTCCGCAGGGTCCGCGCGGTCAGGATGGAAGACCCGGTACAGCGGGCGAGGACGGCGACCTTAGCATTCTCCCCTATCGCCAAACGCACTGAGGCAATTGCCGTGTCTGAGCGACAAACCGAGGCTCCAGGCGCCGATGCAAAAGGCAAGGCGGCAGACTACACGCTGCAGTTCATGCGGCGCTATGTTACGTTCGTAAAGCAAAATCTTGGTGAGAAGAGTCTCGCAGGTCGCGTTTTGCTACTTCTCGCTGTCGCGTTGCCCCTCTTGGTTTTCGTCGCAGTTCCGGCCTACTTCATAACGGGGCGGGGGCTTCTTGACGCAGTGCTGGTTCTAGCCTGCATTCTTTTGGCCGTCTTGATTTTGATTCTCGTCTATGCCGTCCTAGACCCTTCTGTCGACACGAAGACGACCTTGAAGGCCGCGGGGAGGTTGTTGTTCCTCGGAATACTGGTGCTTGTTGTGCTCTTTGCGGTCGATTTGCCTCCATTTGAGCGCTGGCCTCGCCTGATGGACGCATCGCTCAAGTACTCAGAGGTCTTCCTCGGGCTGATGGATCCCAGCGACTTTGTAGATCGGGTGAAGCTTGGGAAGCGCGAGCGACCAGTTGAAGACGCGGAAGTTTTTCGAGACGTAGACAAAGCAACTGCCAAGCTACAACCCTTTGGTGATTACAACAAGACGGGGGCACTCGAGGTGGACGGCCATCCGCGCCATCTCCTGATGGCGTTAACGGAAATTGGAGAGATTCACATTAAGCGTTCCATCTCGATCGCGGACGACGTTGATCCACGAACCTACTATCTATTAGCCCGTAAGATCAGCTTTGACGAGAGGCCCACCTTACATCTCGGCAAGAATCACCTAGTCATTGCAGCATTTGACATCGATGTCGGCGACGGGGCGACCATTCGGGCATTTTCAACGGGAACCGCGGAAGGCATCGCGGAGCAAGTCGATTTTTCTGGCCGCGAAGCGGGCAACGTACATCTTGTTATCCTCCGCAGTATTCAAGGGAAGGATCTCGTTATCGATCTAAGGGGCGAGCAGGGAGCCACCGGCCCAATCGGTCCGAAGGCGGGCAGTGGCACCCAGGAGGTTCAGAAAAAAGAAGATCTTCAAGAGGCCCCGAAACGCGCAGGGCATAGTGTCTTTGAGGATCTTCGTGCCTATATGAGCCAGGCTAACACCAGCCCAAACGCGCAGCGGGCTCGGGCTAAGCTTATGGAGCCGCAATTTCGTGACAAGGTTGCCAAGTGCCAAAAAGAAAATATCACGTGTTTCATCTGGGCCTGTGACAAGCCGCCTGATATAGGCAAAGAGGGCCAACCGGGCAATCCTGGACAGCCAGGAGGTGCCGGCGGCGCGGGCGGAAAAGGGGGGCGCTTATACATCTACGCTAAGGGAGGCAAGCTTCTAAACGACGTGGAGCAAACAATCAAGTTTACTGAAGGTGCTCAGAGCAATGGCGGCAAGGGTGGCCCTCCCGGTTATCCCGGGCGGGGGTCGTCCGGTGGGCCGGGCGGACTACCTGATTCCGACGGACTGTGCGGCGTTGCTTGGTCCGGTAAGCCTGGATCAGATGGGCCCGACGGGACAACAGGAACGCCAGGGCCGCCTGGAACTCCTCAGCATAAGGTTCCGGACCAGGTCCATATCAACTTCGGTCGTTCAACGCTTGAATGAACTTGATACTGCCAACACGAATGCCGACCTGATACCCTCAGAATAAGAGGTATCTTGCTCCGCAATTTCGATCAAAGCCTGCTTATTCATGGCATGGACTTCGAGTGGATAAGCGCAATTGCGGAGCAGTTTTCGACCTAAGCAATTGAAATATTGTTCTTCTGCGCGAGACTGTTAATCCGTCGCTCTACGCCGCGAAGGGATACTCGCGATGCGCACGGAACGTCTTTGATTTGGCAGTGTTTCCATTTCACGAATCGCACCCCCGCAACCAAACAATCAAGGGCTTGCAGCGACGCAGGCCCTTTTTGTTTGTACGATTGTGACCAGTTGCGCCTTAGATTTTCCGCTTCCACGAATCAACGACTTGCCTTGATCCGAGAACAAGGCATCACGTTAGTCGGGGGCAGAACCCGAAGGTCGATGATGTAGACGTCACCATTCTTCGGGTGCGCAGGGTAGCTATGTGTCCAAAGCTTCATTGCCTCCACGAAAATCGCCTACCTCTCCACGAGATTTTCCGATCGAACTCGTGCAGGATAGCGCGGACCTGCGGATGGGCACCCTCGAAGGCATCCCAGCGTTCCAGCAGAGACGGATCGCCGTTGCGGTGCTTGGCATCGATCGCGATCCAGAGGGCACCCATCGCCTCTCTCGTGAGGATCCTCTTCGGGTCGAGCGCCGGAGTGCGAGCCTGCAGGTACGCGCGCATGCGTGCGTATTCCGGAGCGAATGCCAAGTCAAGGCAAAACAGCACGCGCTCAAGATTGTGGCGGTAGGGAGCCTCGCTACTGGTGCGCAGCCTCGCGCTGATCGAGGTGTCGTGCACGCGGTAGGTGACAAGGTAGGCAGTCGCGATGGCGAGCCCTTCGTTGCTGCCCATCCGAATCCAGCATTCCAGATCCGAGAAAGTCACCATGTCGGAACTGAACGCGCCGTACCGCGCGAAACATTCGCGGTGAATAAAGCTCGAGCTCGGCGGACCCAGAAAGTTCTTGAACCAGTGCGTGAGCACGGCGTCGCAGAAAATCTCAGGTGCGGCATACGTTCCCGGCAAAACGGTGCCCAAGGGGGCTAGCGTCTCGTAGAACGTCCGGGTGTTGTCGTCCACTCCCGGTTCGAAATGGTAGTCGTGCCAGCAGAGCGCGAAGCGATGGCCATCACGCGTTGAATCGAGCAACGAAGAGAGGCAGTGCGGAGCCATCACGTCGTCCTGGAAAATAAGCTTGATCCACTCCCCACGAGCATGCGCAAGACAGCGATTGGCGTTCCGTGCGCTGGATCCAGCCCGTTGCGGAGGCTCGAAGAGCTTCACGCGCGAGTCCGAGGATGCGTACTGCCTGGCCAAGGCGACGGAGTCGTCCGTGGAGTTGTCGTCGACGATGATGACTTCGTAGTCGTCGAACGTCTGCGCGGCGATGCTCTGCAACGTCTGGGGCAGGAAGACGCCACCGTTGTAGGTCGGCACGCACACGCTTACGACCGGATTGCGCATGGCAGTCTCCCTCGACCCAACTTCGAATGCGGTCTCTGACCTCTTGGCGAGCCAATCGTGAATAGGTATTGTTTGGAGCCGCGAACCAATTTCCGTCGGGTCGGCGGAGCCTCACGCTCCGGGGCAGCGCGTATTGCTCCTAAAGGAATGATCCCCATCATAGCAGGTCGGGTATGCTCATTCGGAAGCCCGCGAAACCAGATGTTCGCGAACATCGTTATGATTCTAGGGCGACGACAAGGTGAGATCTGATTCGACAAAGGCAGCACGTATTCCTGTCGGAATTGTCGGCGCCGGCCGAAGCCGCAACGGCTGCGGTCCGTTTCTGGCGCAATTTCTCGAAGGAGAAGGATTTTTGGTTGCCGGT
>Ga0335083_10003321_pt1 | contig 20919 bp, 18 predicted proteins | sample Lox_Sample_42_FD_206716 | JGI IMG/M metagenome (GOLD analysis project Ga0335083, IMG submission 206716) | Soil microbial communities from Loxahatchee National Wildlife Refuge, Florida, United States - Lox_Sample_4.2 | ecosystem: Environmental > Terrestrial > Soil > Wetlands | place: USA...
GGCGGCCTGGTGGACGACTTCCTTGAGGCGCAGCTCGCTGCGCCGCTCGTCGGGCCGCAGTGCCGTCAGGCGTTCGCCGATCGTCATCAAGTCGCGCGGCCGGAGCAGCGTGTGGCGGCAGATGTACTCGAAGCAATCTTCCTCTTCGCGCGTGTAAGTGTCGGTGACCGCGGTCCGCCCCAGGAACGCTTCGAGGGGGTCGGCGCGCAATCGTTCGGGCGTCGCCATCATGGCGCTCTTCACCAGGCGAACGTTGTTGACGAAGATCTCGCGCAGGCTGCGCGGCGAGTACGCGATATCGACGGCGCTCCCGCGGTACTGCTGGGACATGACCGTCGTCGTGGCTAGCCGCGCGTAGGCCTCCTTGCGCACGGCCGCGAATATCTTGATGTGATGGTTGATCCGCCGAAGCTGGTAGGCGACCTCGACCAGGCCGAGCTGCGCGAAATGCCAGACGTTTGGCGACAGCTCACCCGTGACGCTCGGATGGCTCGCGAGACCTTCGACATGCTTGTTGAAGTATTCGTCGACTCCATCGATGAAAAGAGCCACCGGCGAAGTGACCGCACGCAGGCGGGGCACGAGGTGGCCGTCAGTGTCGGCGCCGCAGCGCTGAAGCTCGCTCGGCGTGAGATCCAGGAGGCGGACGAAATGATCGATGACGCCATGGAGCTGATCGTCCGCCACCAGGCTCGCCAGAGCGGGGCCGATCTTGAGATCGTTCACCGCGCGAACGTGCTTGAGCGTCGCCAGAGAGATCGCCGTAAGCCATATCTTCGACCACGGAAGAGGTGACACGACGAAGAAGGCCAGCTGCTCGCGGCTGAAAATCTTGTCGCCAATCGGCTTGTCGAGAAGGACACGCTCAGGAAGACAGGCCGCGCGGCCCTCACGTTGATAGAGGATGCGCTTGGCCTTCAGCAGCAGAGTCTTGCCGAATCCCTTGGTGCCGATGACGATGAACTTGTCGTCCCGGTCGGAGCGCAGGAAGCCGTCGATCTCCGGGGTGCGGTGCAGCAGCGATTCGTCGAAATCGTCTTCGACCCGGATATCATCCGCGTCTACTGTCCACGCACGCATAGAAGCGTTCCAGCAAAGCTACTTAACGGGGGCGTAACGATATTTTCCGGAAGGTCCGCCTTGCGTAGCGCGGCCGCCAATGAACGCGTTGGAGAACTCTAAGAGTGGTAGGGTACTCCGGCTGCAGTGGACTGTCACGCGAGTCGCGCCCGCCTATAATTCATCTTGGCCATGAAGGACGAGCTTGCCGCACTTGACGCCTTGGGCTTCACGCTGCCCAGCACGGCCTATCTGATCGGCATGGTCATCTTCAGTATCGTGGGGTTTGTCGTCTATCGCTACGGCAAGAAGATGGCCCTTGCCCCCACCAAATGGATCGGGATTGCTCTGATGCTGTATCCATATGCCATCTCCGCAACCTGGTTGTTGTACGTCGTGGGGGCGGGATTGTGCGTCGGGGCGTACTTGTCAGCGCGATCGTGAGCCAGAGTGGCGACCGTTCGCTGCAAAGCGGTCACGGGGGCGAGCACATTTCCACCGCATTTGGCCCGAGTCCCTCCGGCACCCAGCCCTGGCCGATCATCGGCGCGCGCACTGTGACGTCGGTCGTGTAGCGGTGGCTGGGCGCTCCGCCCTGGCCGTTGTTGTACAAGCGGTAAACGGGCGTCAAGCCTGCGGCGTATGACCCGTCAGCAGCAGGAACGGCGATGTCGAATGCGTCGGCGCTCTCGAGTGTCCACGCGACATCCGCTTGCGTGAGGGCGCACTCTGTCGCGAATGGCGTGTAGAAATGGGAGCTCTTTGGCGCGAACGCCGCGCTGAAGAACCGGCAGACCGGTGCGGAATTCACGTTTGGCGCCGCATAGGCGTTGAACTGGTATCCCGTGCGCATCCAGCCGGGGTATGCGCCATTGTCGAGCTTGCCGATCTCGCCAGGATTCGACGTGATGAAGTAGTGGTCGAATGCCGCGTAGTAGTACTCGATGACTGGCACCGTCCCCGAGGGTGGGGACCCAGCGATCTGATATTCAAAAAGCCCGTCGGCGGTTGCCGCGCGCAGGAGCGAACCGGTTCGATCGATCGAAATGCTCCAGACGTGGAGATCCGTCAGACCGGAATTGATCGGCGTCCAGCTTGCCGCGGCGTCGGTGCTCATGAACACGCCACCATTCGTAGCGGCATAAATCCGTGCGGGTGCGCTGGGATCGATCGCCAGCGCATACACGAAAATCGCATCGGACAGGCCATTTTGCGCGGCGGTCCACGTCGCGCCGGCGTCGATGCTCTTGAATACGCCGCTGCCGTTACATCCACCTGGGCAGTAGCCGTACGCAGCATAGACGACGGATGGTGTCGCCGGATCGATGGCGAGAGACGATATGCCCGCTCCAGCAGGGACAGGAATCGGGACCTGCCGCCATTGCCCGCCGCCGTTGGTCGACTTGAAGATCTCACCCGTGTCGGGGCCGGGGAATCCGTTCACCTGCTGGGCGACATACACGACGTCCGCATTCGTCGGATCGATAGCCAACGCGGAAACGTAAAACCCGGGCAGCCTGCTACTCATCCCCCAGGTCAAGCCGCCATCGATGCTTTTGAACACTCCGTCGTTTTCTCCGGCGTAGAGCGTTGAGCTCGGCGATGGGGCAATGGCCAGCACTGAAGTGGGCTCATTGGATTGCGCCGTCCAATGCGCCCCCCCGTCCATACTTTTGTAGATGGGATAGTCGTCGTAATTCCAGGGCAGTCCTCCGGCGGCGTAAAGCGTGTCCGGGAAGGCTGGATCGATCACCAGGGAATTCACAGGATCGTCCGCGAGGACTGCCAAGTCGGCCCAATGGGCGCCGCCATCGGTGGTCTTCGTGACGGTACCATCTACCACCGAATAGATCGTGGATGGCGACGAGGGATCGACCGCAAACGGGTACGCGACGGGCCCGATCGCCGTCCAGCTATTCGTGCCGGCGGCTGCGGGCACAGCGAATAGCGCGGCGGCGAAACAAACAACGCAGGCGATGCCGAACGAAATCACAAGACGAATATTGCTGTGCGTACGGCTCTCCTCGGCGGCAAGTTTGCTTTGCCTGTAGGAGCTTCTAGGGCATGGACGGCGTGGTGGACGACGGCACGCACGCGAAGGCGAACGTTCTGCCGTCACCTTCAACTACCCAGCCTCCGGTAAGGTATTGGTTGACCAATGCTAGGCTCGTGGTCAAGCGGTGAGAGGGCCCCCCGGTGAAGCCATTGTTGTAGAGCCGATAGAGGATGGTCGTGCCGATCGGGCAATTGCCATTTGCGTCGGGGACCTGCAGGTAAAACGCAATACCCTCATATTGGTACTCCGATTGCGCATTGGCCCGCACCGTCGCGCACTCGGCCGGATACGGCGTATAGAAATGCTCGGGGGAAAAGGTCGGGTTGAAGAACCGGCAGGTCGCAAGCGCCCCGCTATCGGGTCCGCTCCAGACATTGAATGTTTCGCCAGTGCGCTCCCAAACAAACTGGCCACCAAACGTGTCATAAGCGCCCGTATCGAGCTCCGCGATCTCGTCGGGGAACGATGTGACGAAGTAGGAACTGTAGTCGCAAACGAGCTGCGGGTTGTCGTCTAGGTAATAACAGTCGTCCCAGTACGAATAGAAGCCATATTCGACAGCCGTTTGCACTTGGGCCGCTGCGGGTGTTGCGACGCCGAGCAGGCCCCAAAGCCCGAATACGACCGTCGCCGCGGACGCCAATGCTTTCTTCGCGAAGAAACGGACGGACATGCCCCCTCCTTGAACGCAATCGAGCCCAGCTTGAGATACGGAGCCTCGATTGATCATCCGCCGCTCGGCAATTCGGGTCATTGGGGCGAGGATTAATTTTTGTTAATCGTGCCGGCGCCGCTTTCCGCCCGACGCCAACCGGCCTAATCTGGCGGCCATGGACGACGCCAGACCACCCCGATCCAATGGGAGGTACCGGAGCGGTGCCATCGAAATCGATGCGACCCAGCGGAGCGTGCTGATCGATGGGACGCCCGCCAAGATAGGTGCGCGCGCGTTCGATGTGCTGCTTGCGCTCGTGGAGCGGCGCGAGAGGGTGGTACCCAAGCGCGAGTTGATGGATTTGGTGTGGCCCAAGCTCGTGGTCGAGGAGGGCAACCTGCTGGTGCATATGGTGGCGCTGCGCAAGCTGCTCGGCCCGCGAGCGATCGCCACCATCCCCGGTCGCGGCTATCGGTTCGTGATGCCGCTCGACGCGGTGGACAGCTCGGGATCGGCCGAAGCCGCGGCGTCCACAGGCGGGACTCGCGGCAACCTGCCGGACTCACCGGCGCTGTTCGGTCGTGCGCAGGATTTAGATGCTGTGGATGACTGCTGCGCGAACACATGGTCGTGACGATTGTCGGCGCCGGCGGCATCGGCAAGACCCGCCTCGCACTGGCTGCAGCGGCGGCCGCGCGGATCGAATTCTCCGACGGACGCTGGTGGGTAGAGCTCGCGCCGGTCACGGAGAGCGGACAACTCCCGACCACCATCGCCGGAGGGCTCGGCGTGCAGCTTTCCTCGGGTCGGTCGCCGAATGAAATGCTCGCCACGGCCCTGGCGAGTAAGAGCCTGTTGTTGGTGCTGGACAACTGCGAGCATCTTGCGGATGACATCGCTCCGTTGATCGACCTGCTGCGAGAGCGTGCACCGAACGTCAGGCTGCTCGTGACGTCGCAGGAGTCTTTGAAGTGTCGCGACGAGCACGTCTATCGGCTCGGTCCGCTGGCAGTACCTGCGTGCGCGGAGCTCGAAGAGGCCGCCCAGTTCGGCGCCGTGACGCTGTTCGTCGAACGCGCGCATGCGGTCGATTCCAGGTTTCGACTTGCCGACGATAACGTCGCGGCGGTGGTCGACATATGCCGGCGATTGGACGGCATCCCGCTAGCGATTGAACTGGCCGCGGCGCGCGTGCCGTTGCTCGGTGTCGAAGGCCTGTACGCGCGGCTCAACCAGATGTTCAACGTACTCACCGGCGGCACGCGCATGAAGCTGCGGCGGCACCAGACGCTGCGCGCCGCACTCGAATGGAGCTACGGCCTGCTGTCCGCCGACGAGCAGATCGCATTCCGCCGCCTCGGTGTGTTTGCCGGCGGCTTCACTCTGGAGCTGGCCCAACAGGTCGTCAAGGATGCACGCATTGACCAATGGCTCGTGCTGGATCTGCTCGGCCATTTAATCGACAAATCGCTGGTAATCGCCGACGGCGAGCCCGAGCCTCGCTATCGCCTGCTCGAGACCACGCGTGCATTCGCACTCGAGCAGCTCGGGAAGACAGGCGAGTCCGAAGCGATCTTGCGGCGTCACGCGCAGGAGATGTGCGAGTTGATGTCGGCGACGGATGCGAATTGCTGGAATTTGTCGCCGGCCGAGCGCAGACGCGCAGTGCGCGAGCTAGGCAATCTGCGCGCGGCGGTCGATTGGGCCATGGCCGCTGCGGATGACCGCACGCTGGCCTACGAGCTGCTGGCCAAGTGCTGGCTCGTATGGCTGCACAACGGCCTGAGCGGGGAGGGTGTGCAACGCATGTTGCAGCTGTGGCCGCCGCCGTCCGATCTGACGACCGTTGTCGAGGCGGACTTCTGCTTGGCCCTGGCGCGCCTCAATGAGGGCGCTGGGCGGGAAGAGCACTGGCAGGCCGCGCGGCGCGCTGAAGTGCTGTATCGACAGCTCGGCGACGCTGACCGACTGGGCGATGCCCTGCTTCTCATGGGGACAATCGGTTTGAGCCGGAACCACATTCCCGAGGCCGAGCGGGCCCTGCGTGAGGCCGAGGAACTGGTTACCGACGCTACAGCGTTGCGCAAGCAGGCGGCGCTCGCCGCAACGCAGGGAGAGTGTTACGGCTATCTCGGCGAGGATGAACGCTCGATCGCAGCCTATCGTCGGCAGGGCGAGTTGTATCGCCGTGCAGGCGCAGAACTTGGCGAGTACCTGGCACTCGGCAACGTCGGCAGCGCCCAGCTGCAGGCCGGGAAGTTAGACGCGGCGATCGAGTCGCTGCGCAAGTCGGTCGATGGCCTACGTCGAATCAACGCGCCTTACGGCCATGGATTTCGCATCAGTATGTTGTCGATTGCGCTCGCTTTGCGTGGCGATGCCGTGGATGTTCTTCCGCTCGCGCGCGAAGCGTTCGATAAACTCCGAGCACTCGGGCAGACGAGTGGTCCATTGTTGGCCGCCGCACTGCATCACGCCCGACGCGATGATCTGCGGCGTGCCGTTCTGGTTGCCGCCTACACACTCAACGAGCCAAAGAAGAACCCGGCGCCGGTCTGTCTGCCAGTGCATCTCCGAGTGCAGCAACAAGTGCGCGATTTCGCTCTAATCGAACATTCTGAGGCGACAGTCGACATCTGGCTGGGCGCAGGCGAAAGTCTGACCGAAGCGCAGGTCACAGAGATCGCGTTCGATGACGCCCCACTGGACGGGTAAGTAACTAACGGCCGGCGCGGTGACCGTTCGAGCGGCGTTGGCCCTGGCGCTGACCCTGCCCTTGTGCGCGGCCGCGTTGCGCGAATAGCTTCTGCGGGATTTCATTCGGGTCGGGTTCGAAGCCGGGGACGACTTCTCGCCGAATCGTGCGCTTGATCAGGCGCTCGATATCGCGCAGGAAGCCGTGCTCGTCGACGCACATCAACGAGATCGCCTCGCCGCTCGTACCTGCGCGCCCGGTGCGTCCGATGCGATGCACGTAGTCGTGCGGGACGTTGGGCAGGTCGTAGTTGACGACGTGCGGCAGCTCGATGATATCGATGCCGCGCGCCGCGATGTCGGTGGCCACCATCACCTCCACGGCGCCGCGCTTGAAGTCGGCGAGCGCCCTGGTGCGTTGACCCTGGCTCTTGTTGCCGTGGAGGGCGACCGCGCCGATGCCATCGCCCTGGAGCGAGCGCACGACCTTGTCGGCGCCGTGCTTGGTCCGCGTGAAGACGAGCACCTGGCGCCAATCGTGATGACCGATCAGCCACGCCAGCAACCGGCTCTTCTGATCGCGGCTCACCGGATGCACCCGTTGCGCGATCGCGTCGACCGTGGAGTTGCGCGGAGCGACTTCGATTGTTTGCGGCCGATTGAGCAGTTTGTCCGCAAGGGCCTTGATCTCGTCGGAAAATGTCGCAGAGAACAGCAGGTTCTGGCGCTCCCTGGGCAGCAGCGCGAGGATGCGCTTGATGTCCGGCAGGAAGCCCATGTCGAGCATCCGATCCGCCTCGTCGAGCACGAGGATTTCGACCCGCGAGAGGTCGACGTTGCGCTGCTGCAGGTGATCGAGCAGACGGCCGGGTGTGGCGACCAGAATGTCGACGCCACGCCGGAGTTGCGACGTTTGCGGTCCGAGCCCGACGCCGCCGAAGACGGCGGTCGAAGTGAGCTTGAGATGTTTCCCGTAGGTCCGGACCGACGTTTCCACCTGCGCGGCGAGCTCGCGCGTGGGCGTGACGATCAGCGCGCGCAACGGCTTGCGCGCCCCTGAATAAGGTGACGGCCTGGTCGACAGCCGCTGCAGCATGGGCAGGACGAATCCCGCCGTCTTGCCGGTGCCGGTCTGGGCGCCGGCCAGCAAATCGCCGCCGGCGAGCACGGCGGGGATTGCCTGCGACTGAATCGGAGTGGGGGCGGTATAGCCCTGATCGGCCACCGCGCGCAGCAGCGCGCCGGACAGCCCGAGTTTGGTAAATGGCATGAAAGCTTTCGTGTGGGTGTCCAGCCATACGCCCCAGGGGGACGGCCAGTCACAGCCAAACGGGATTAACTTACGGGGTCGAACTGAGTGAAACTTCGACTGCGGCAAGGGGACTGGAACAAGCGCCGCAGCGCGCATTATACACGACTATGGGCAGCCGAAAGACTTTCACGGCGCAGCAACTCGATGAACTCGCCGAGCGCACGCTCGAGCACTATCGCGCACGAGCGGAGGATTTCCGGGAGGGCACGCGCGACCACGACGTCAGCCAGAACATCACCGCGCTGCTGGAACATATCGTCGCAACGCCGCCTTTCACGATCCTCGACTTCGGCTGCGGGCCCGGACGCGATCTGGCGACGTTGACGCAGCTTGGTCATCGCGCGATCGGATTGGAAGGTGCGGCGCCGTTCGTAGCCATGGCGCGCGAAGCGACAGGTTGCGAGGTGTGGCAGCAGGACTTCCTGAAGCTTGACCTGCCCGACCGCTATTTCGATGGCATCTTCGCCAACGCCGCGCTGTTTCACGTGCCGACGCAGGAGCTGCCGCGCGTGTTGCGGGAATTGCGTTCCGCACTGAAACCGGAAGGCGTGTTCTTTAGCTCCAATCCGCGCGGCAACGACGAGGAGGAGTGGAATCGCGGTCGCTTCGGCGTGTATCACCGTCTGGAAACCTGGCGGCGCTACGTGACCGAGGCAGGATTCGTCGAGCTTGCACACTACTATCGACCGGCGGGCTTGCCGCGCGAGCAGCAGCCGTGGCTGGCAACCGTCTGGCGCAGAGCGGGCGACGCGCGCACGTGACCCTTTCGTTGACGCGCGCGGTGCAATCGGGCTAGCGTTCAGGCATGAATACCTATCGCGAAGTGTTCTGTGCTTTCATCGCGCTGATGCTGGCGGTTGGCTCTTCCACGACCATTGCGCAGGCGCCGGCCCCGAAGGCGCCGGCCGGCAGCGCGCAAGCGGTGAACGTCGACATGGCCGAGGTCCGTCGCCTCGCCCGCGAACCCGTCGAGACGATCTTCACGGGTGCGCCGATAGGTCGGGTCTCCGATGCCGATTACTGGCAGACTGTGCAAGACAGCCCGAAACCGGTCGTGGTCGTGTTCTACGCGAATCAGGACGAGCGATCGCGGCACCTCGCGACGCTGATCCGCTACCTCGCTCTGGAGTTCAATGGGTCCGTCGCGTTCTACGGCTATCCCGTGACCGCGGGAGCGACCGTGGAGCACAGCGCGCTCGCGGCGCTCAAGAAGCGGTACAAGATCACGCAGGTCCCGGCCACGCTCTTCTACGACAACGATCACGGGAAGATGGAGCTCGAGAAGACCGAATACTCGGTCCCCGCCGTGATCGAGTATCGGACGCCGCGCCCGCTCCTGTGGAGCACCTACCACCAGCGGGTTCGCAAGTACATACAGGATCACATCCTGGACTGAGCATTACGCGTCGAACGCCTGCACAACGTGTCCCGGACCGACTTCGCGATAAAGCCGCGGTGCGGGAACATAGTCCAGTTGACGCACCGGGCTGGGAATCTCGGTCGTCGAAAGGCCGCGACGGAGCCTGCGTCGGCCCGCTTCCGGCACCGGCACTGCCGCCATCAGCCGCTTCGTGTACGGATGCTGCGGATTTTCCATGATCGCCGCGCGCGGTCCGATCTCGACGATCTCGCCCAGATACATCACCGCGATGCGATGGCTGACGCGCTCGACGACCGCGATGTCGTGCGAGATGAACAAATACGCGAGGCCCATGTCCGCCTGAATATCCATCATCAGATTGATGACCTGCGCCTTGATCGAGACGTCGAGGGCCGATACGGCTTCATCGGCGACCAGCAGCTTCGGCGCCAGCGCGAGCGCCCGCGCGATGCACAGCCGCTGCCGCTGGCCGCCGGAGAATTCATGCGGAAAGCGGCTCGCCATGTCGGCCGAGAGGCCGACCCTGCGGAGAAGTTCGCTGACCCGGTCGTGCGCATCCGCGCGATTGAGAAGGCCATGCACGATCATCGGTTCGGCGATCGCGCCGCCGACGGTCTTGCGCGGGTTGAGGCTCGCGAACGGATCCTGGAAGATCATCTGCATGCGTCGGCGTGCCGCGCGCAGGGCTGCGCGGTCGAGCGCGCGGACATCCTGTCCCTCGAACAGGACCGTTCCGGAATCGGGCTCGACCAGGCGCAGGATCGAGCGACCCGTGGTCGACTTGCCGCAACCGCTCTCGCCGACCAGCGCCAGTGTTTCGCCGGCGTGCAGCGAAAATGAAATATCCTCGACGGCGTGAACCCGCGCGCCGACGCGCCTCAGCATGCCGGAGCGAATATCGAACCGGGTCACGAGGTGGGCGACTTCGAGCACCGGGCGCTGGGTCACCGCCGCGGTCGACGCGGTATCGGGGACGGCTTCGACCGCGCCGGTAACCGGATCGACGACCGCGAAGTGCTGCGGGGCACGACGACCCTTCATCGAGCCGAGGCGTGGAACCGCGGCGAGCAGTGCGCGGGTATAGGGCTCCCGGGGCGATGCGAACAGCTCCGCGGTGGATGCCTGCTCGACGGCGTTGCCATTCAGCATGACGACCGTGCGATCCGCGATCTCCGCCACCACACCCATGTCGTGGGTGATGAAGGCGACCGACATCCCTTCCTCGTCCTGCAGCAGTTTGATCAGCTCGAGGATCTCGGCCTGGATGGTGACGTCGAGCGCGGTCGTGGGTTCGTCCGCGATCAGCAGCTTCGGCTTGCAGGCAAGCGCCATCGCGATCATCACGCGCTGGCGCATGCCGCCGGAGAGTCGGTGCGGATACTCGTGCAAACGCGACGTCGCGGACGGGATGCGCACGCGCTCCAGGATGCGCAGCGTTTCGGCCTCGGCTCGCGCGCGATCGAGGCCGCGATGGTAGATCAGGGCCTCGGCGATCTGGAAGCCGAGGGTCAATACCGGGTTGAGGCTGGTCATCGGCTCCTGAAAGATCATCGAAATCAGGTTGCCGCGCACATGGCGCATCTGGTTTTCGGATAATTTGAGCAGGTCGCGTCCTTCGAGCAGGATCTCTCCGGTCGCCCGGCTGTTAGCTGCCGGCAGCAGCCCCATGATCGACAGCGCGGTAACGCTCTTGCCCGAGCCCGATTCGCCAACGATCGCTACCGTCTCGCGCTGCCCGATCTCGAACGAAATCCCCTTCACGACCGTGGTCCACTCGTCGTCGACCCGGAACGCGGTCGTCAGGTTGCGCACGGCGAGTATTGGCAGCTGAGTTGGCAACTGAGTTAGCAACTGACCCGGCGCCGCGGCTGACATCAAGCTTCGCCCTTCAGCTTCGGGTCGATCGCGTCGCGCAAGCCGTCGCCAAGCAGGTTGAGCGCGAAGATGACGATCAGTATCGCAACGCCCGGGACGAGCGCCAGCCAGTAGCTGTCGAGGATGTTCTCGAAGCCTTCGCGAATCATGCCGCCCCAGGTCGCAGTTGGTGGCTTCACGCCTAGGCCGACAAAGGCAAGCGAGGCTTCCGTGCGAATTGCGTTGGCGAGCCAGAGGGAGCCCATCACCAGAATTTCGGGCAGGATGTTCGGGAGGATGTGGACGATGAGAATCCGGATGTCGGAGTAGCCGAGCGCGCGCCCGGCATCGACGAACTCCCGCTCCTTGACCGCGATCGTCGGCGCGCGGGCGATACGCGCAAAAGGCGGGATCGAAGTTAACGCGATCGCAATGATGATGTTCACCATTGAAGGGCCGAGCATCGCCACCAGGATCAGGCCCAGGATCAGCGACGGGAACGCCAGTAGGACGTCCATCGCCTGCATCGTGACGGTATCGAGGCGGGCGCCGTGCCATCCTGCCAGCATGCCGATCGCCGTCCCGACGACCATCGCGGCGAGCGTTGAAACGACACCGATGATCAGCGAAATGCGCGCTCCATAGACCAGGCGCGACAACGTGTCGCGGCCGAAACTGTCGGTGCCGAGCCAGTGGTCGAGAGTGGGCGCGCGCAACTTCTCGAGGATGTTCTGATCGTTCGGGTCGAACGGCGCGAGCACCGGCGCCAAAAGCGCCGCAACGACCACGATCAGAAAGACTACCAGCCCGATCCATGAGGTCTTGTTGGTATTGAACGCCTTTAGCGTCGCCTTCGCGAAATAGGCGAACGGCGATGGCGCCGCGGTACGTAGAGCGCCCTGGGACGGCCCGGCGGCGCTCATTTCAGCCTCATTTTAGTTTTACCCGCGGGTCGACGAACCCGTACGCGAGGTCGGTCAGCAGGTTCACCACCACCACGATCAGCGTGTAGATCACCATCATTCCCTGCAACATCGGATAGTCGCGCTGGTTGAGAGCGCCGATCAGCAGCTTGCCAAGGCCCGGGCGGCTGAAAACGATCTCGGTCAGCACCGAGTTGCCGATCAGAATGCCAAGATAGAGTCCGACCACGGTGATGATCGGGATCAATGCGTTGCGCAGCGCGTGCCGCCAGATCACCACGTTCCACGGCACCCCTTTGGCGCGCGCCGTGCGCACGTAGTCTTCAGACAGGACTTCGAGCATTGCCGAGCGCGTGACGCGGGTCACATACGCAGCCGAGATCAGGCCGAGGCTTATCGCGGGCAGCGTGATCGACTGGTACCAGGCCATGACGCTGCCCGAACGAGCGCTGATCACCGGGAACCATGGCAGGGCGATCGCGAAGACGAGCAGCAGGATGATGGCCGAGACAAACGGCGGGAACGACAACCCGAGCAGCGAGGAAATACGCACTGCGTAGTCGACAAAGCGGTTGCGATGGATCGCCGCGTAGACGCCCGCCGGAACGCCCAGGAGGATGCCGATGACCAGCGAGACCACCGTCAGCTCGATCGTCCACGGCAACACGCGCAACACCTCTCCGATGACGGGCTGGCCGGAGACCATCGAGACGCCCCAGTCGCCGCGAAGCGCGCCAAGCAGAAACACCGTGTACTGCTTGGAGAGTGGCAGGTCGAGACCGAGCCGCTGCCGGAGGGCGTCGATCGCCTCGCGGCTCGCCTGGTCGCCGAGGATGAGCTGCGCCGGATCGCCGGGGACGATGCGCACCAGCACGAAGACCAGCGTCAGCACCGCGAACAGCGTGACCACCGCAAACGCCAGACGGCGGATCAGGAAGGTAGTCACATCCCAGGGCCTGTTAGCGCTAACAGGCCCGAATCTGCCGGGCAGGACCTCCGACCACGTTCGTGACCGTCCGCCTATTTGGTGAAGTGCGCCTTCTCGGTGACCGGCGGCGACAGGTTGAGCGAACCCTGCACCTCGTAGCCCAGGTCGAGCGTATCCTTCCACGCCCATAGCTGGAGCTGCTCGTAGATCGGCACTGCGCAGACGGCCTTGATGATCTTCTCCTGCGCGGTCTTCCAGAGCGCCAGCTGCTTGGCCGGATCCGTTGCGACGCGCGCCGCGCGTATCTCGTCGTCCGCGACGTTGCAGTGGCTGAAATTGGTCACCGCCGTCGGCGTGCCGACGATCGATCGCGAATCGAAGAACTGCGTCAGATAGACGTCCGCCACGGGGAAGCGCCCCGCCTGGTAATGCACGATCGGCGACAGATCCTTGCGGATCTGGGCGTGAAAGGTCGCGTGCTCCACCAGCTCGATGTCGAGATTGATGCCGGCCTTCTTCAGTTGCGCCTGCGTCGCCTCGATCAGCGTCTGCATGCCGGTCAGCGTCGTGTGGATGGTCTTGATCGTCACGCCGTTCGGATATCCGGCTTCGGCCAGCAACGCCTTCGCCTTCGCCACGTCGTACGGGAACAGCGGCGCCTTCTGGTCGGTACCGAGATAGCCCGACGGGACGACCGAAACCGCTTCGCGCGAGGTACCCGCGCCCTTGAACGCGACAATGGCCTTGCGGTCGATCGCATAGGCGATGGCCTCGCGCACGCGGATGTCGTCGAGCGGCTTGACGGTGATGTTGAGATGCAGTTCGGATAATTCGGCCGGATCCATCGCCACGACCTTCACGCCGGGCAGCTTGGACATCCGGTCAACCCAGGTCTGGTCCTGCTTGCCGTAGACCATGTCGAGCTCGCCCGACTGGAACGCGAGGTCGCGGCTCGAATCCGCGGGGATATAGCGATAGATGATTTCGTCGATCTGTGGCGCGCCACGGAAGTACTGCTTGTTGGCAACCAGCTTGACAAACTGCTGAGGCTGGTACTCCGCGAACATGAACGGCCCGGTGCCGATGGGTCTCTTCGAGAAATTCTCGCCCATCTCCTCCGCGGCTTTCTTGCAGACCATGTTGCCGCCGTTGACGTTGGCGACGTAGCCGAGGAATCCGGCGACCGGATTCTTCAGCGTGATCTTCAGCGTCGATTTGTCGAGCGCTTCGACTTTATCGATGGCCGAGTAATCATTGGAATACGAGGACGTCGCCTTGTTGCTGGCCCGCTTGATCGAATACACGGCGTCGTCGGCCGTGAATTCGCCGTAGCCATGGTGGCATTGCACGCCCGGGCGGATCTTGAACGTCCATTCGGTTCCGGCAGGGTTCGAGGTCCAGCTCTCGGCCAGGTCGGGCTCGATGTATTCCGGGCTGATCCTGCCGGGTCGTACGCGGACGAGACCGTTGAACATCCAGCTCAGCACACCCTTGTCCGGCGTGGTCGAAGCGATGTGCGGATCGAGCTTGCCGGCATCGGCGGAACCCATGCCGACGACCAGACTCTTCTTTTGCGCAAGAGCCGGCGGCACGAACATCAGCGCTGCGCATAGGATCCCGAATATGATCTTTTTCATTGATCGCCCCTCCTGTAGGTAACGAATCATACAATTGCCGGACCAGGACAAGAAGGGACAAAGCATGGGGACCGAATCGGGGTCGCTTTCCCAGGACCCGTACTGGTGGGACGCCGCGCCGCGTGAATCGCCGACCGAAGTCGCGCTGCCGAAGCGTTGCGACGTCGCGGTCATCGGAGCAGGGTATGCGGGATTGTCGGCCGCACTGACGCTTGCCCGGGCCGGCCGGTCGGTTGTCGTGCTCGACGCTCTCGCGCCGGGTGAGGGCGCGTCGAGCCGATCGGGAGGCATGATCGGTCATGGCCACCGACTGTCGTACACCAGGCTCATCGAGCGATTCGGCGCGCAAAAGGCCGCGAATCTGATTCGTGAGGGCATGGCGTCCCTCGAATTTGCGAAGGCGCTGATCGTCGACGAGAAGATCGACGCTATGCTACAGGTGAGCGGGCGGATGCGCGGTGCATGGACGGAGGCGGATTACGCGATGTTGACGCGCGATGCGCAGGGGCTGCAGCGCGATCTCGGCATGGCAGTCGACGTGTTGAGCAAGGCCGATGTCCGCCGCGAGGTTGCAGCGGATTGCTATAGAGGGGGCCTGCTGTTTCACGCCCACGGCGGCGTGCATCCGGCATTGTTCCATCTGGGGCTTCTGCAACGGGCGCGGAGCGCCGGAGGGCTCGTCACGGGCCACACGCCGGTGACCGCGATCAGACGCGAAGCGACCCAATTCGTCGTCGAGACGGCACGCGGAAACATCGACGCGACCGCGGTGATCACCACCACCAACGGTTATACGGGTCGGACCACGCCGGCGCTTGCCCGCCGTCTCGTCGCGATACCGAGCTTTCTCATCGCCACCGAACCCGTGGGAGCGGATCGCGTTCGCAGCCTTATCCCGAATGGCCGGATGATCGTCGAGACCCGGGATAAGCACCTGTACTACCGCCCGTCACCCGACGGCACGCGCATCGTGCTGGGCGGCCGCGCCGCGGTGCACCCGATTCCGCTTGACGAGGTCGCCGAATGGTTGACGAAGGAATTGCGCGCGATTTTCCCCACGCTGGCCGGCACTCGCGTCAGCCATGTCTGGACCGGTAACGTCGCAATGACGCGCAGCGATTTGCCCGGGATCGGCCAACGCGACGGCATCTGGTTCGCGCTCGGCTGCAACGGGTCGGGGGTGGCGCTGATGCCCTACCTCGGCCACAAGGTCGCGCTGAAAGTGCTCGGGCGGGATGATGGAAAGACGGCGTTTGATGACCTATCCTTCGCCGCGGTACCGTTCTACAACGGCACGGCCTGGTTCCGGCCGGTGATGACATGGTGGTTCCGTGCTCGCGACCGGCTGCGCGGCGACTGAGACTAATGGCGATCTTGGACGCGCTGGCGGACGGACGAACTGCAGTAGCTCGTCGCCGCCGCTTTCGCAGCGAGCTTGTCCCAGAGCTGCATCGCTTCGAGCTCGGCGAGCGTGTAAAACGTCTTCAGCGCGGCAAACACCTGGCCGCTCGCATGGTCGGCAGCGGCCGAGGTGTCTTCGCAGTACGCGTCCAGCAACAGGTCGCTCTGGTACTTGACGGCGATTTCTCCCATGTGCTTCCCGACGTTGTTGATCATCACCGCCGGATCGATCGACGGGTCAAACCACGCATTCCATTGATCGATCGTGATCAGGTATTCCTTGAGCTCGGGAACCGGCCAGCCAGGAAACGCGGTGATCCATCCGAGCCGATCGTAGGGATCGTCGCCGTGCGACAGGGTGCGGTTAACGGTCGGAAAGTGCGGCATGACGTGGCCACACGGCGGCGTCTTATCCTCGACGGGAATGTTTACGGCGCGAAGGACGCTCTTCATGAACTCACACGTGCCGCCGCAACCCATGGTGTATCGTCCGAAGGTGGGTGGGTTGGTGCCCGTGTAGTTCGATCCGTCAATCAGCATCGACGACGGAATCGGCGGCGCGTCGGGCCCCCAGTAGGGGTGCGCGTCGGGAGCCGTCCAGTGAATGAGGATCTTGCACCAGCCGAACAATCGCGCGATGGTCTCGCGCGCGCTGGTGCCGATCAGATCGTTCGATGTGAAAAATCGCATCACGTGTGCCGGCGTTGCCGGCGACATCAGTTCTTCGAAGACATAGCCGGCGATCGTCGCGTCGGGCGGCGCCAACTCCATCCAATTATCCATCGAGAAGAGATCGCGCAAGTGCGCCGACGAGTAGTCCACGATCGACCACGGGAGCTTGCCGGTCATCTCGAGCGCCAGGCCGTTGGCCACGTGCGAGAGGTAGACGTGCCGGCCGTGATCGTTCGACACGACAAAGCCGTTGCCCCATTGCTCGTCGCACTCACCGTCGCGCTGAAGCGGATCCGGAAACGGCGCCGGATCGGGCGGTGGCATGCCCTGTCCGTACCACTTGACCATTGTCTCCCAGCGGTCGGCGAGGTGCTTTTTAAGTTCATCGGGCCACGTCGTCCAGTCGCCCGAGTAATGATCGCCCGCGAAATGGATCGACTTCGCCACCTTGGTATGGTTAGTCAACCACGCGTTCAGCACGAATTCAGGCGAAACTTGATTGAGGACGTTGTTGCCGACACGATCTGCGGAGAGGTAAACGCTGACGCTTGTAACGGGCATAGCCAATCCTCGCTGGCGGGAGGGCGTCGATTCCATCGCGGGTGCCGCCGCTCGAATCGATCGCGGCCTTGATCTGTTCGGCGCGGCATCTCTCATCGAAAGGAGCCAAGAACAATGGACATGGGATATAGCGTCTTCGGCATTCTGGTGCTCATCGGCGACATCTGGGCGCTCATCAACATCCTTCAAAGCTCGGCCGCTAACGACAAGAAAATACTCTGGGTAATCGTGGTTGTGCTGCTGCCGCTGATCGGCCTGATCCTGTGGTTCTTTCTCGGACCGCGAGGCGGAACGGTGTAACGGCGGCGCCCGCCTCCCGTGATCGTGGCGGGTACTGTCAGGTCACCGCTGCCCGTTGCTCGAACTCGGGCCGCTGCCAGGCACCGGTCACGAGGACGTCGCGAAGGGTTTCGGCCGCGTCCCAGACATCGACATGCCGGATATAGAGCGGGCTGAAGCCAAAGCGAAGCAGGTCGGGCGCGCGAAAATCCCCAACGACCCCGCGCGCGATCAGTGCCTGCATCACCGCGTAGCCCTGCTCGTGCGCGAATGAAACCTGGCTGCCGCGGCGCGCCGGATCGCGCGGCGTCGCGAGCGACAAACCCTGGCCCGCACAACGCGCCTCGACCAGCGTGATGAACGCCTTCGTGAGCGCTTGCGACTTCGCCCGCAGCTGCGCCAGGTCTGCCTGCAACAGGAGATCGACACCTTCCTCCAGGGCAGCGAGCGCCAGTATCGGCGGCGTACCGACCAGGTACTGCCGGATGCCCGCTGCTGGACGGTAGCTCGCAGCAAACTCGAATGGCGCGGCATGTCCGAGCCAGCCATGGAGGGGCTGCGGGGCCTGCCCCTGGTGACGTGCTGCGGCGTAAACGAAGGCCGGCGCCCCGGGCCCACCGTTGAGGTACTTGTAGCCGCAGCCGATCGCGAAATCCGCCCGCGCTCCGTTGAGATCGACCGGCACCGCGCCTGCCGAATGGGAGAGATCCCAGATCGCCAGCGCACCCGCTGCGTGCGCCGCTGCGGTCAGAGCCGCCATGTCGTGAATCGACCCGGTACGAAAATTCACCTGCGTCAACATAAGCACGGCGGTATCTGCACCGAGCGCCTGCTTGAGATCGTTGGCAGTCACGAGGTGCAGGGTGTAATCCCGGTCGAGCAACTGCACCAGACCCTCGGCCATATACAGGTCGGTCGGGAAGTTCTCTGTCTCGGACACGATCACGCGTCGCCCCGGACGCATCTTCAGCGCCGCCGCCAGCACCTTAAACAGGTTGATCGAAGTCGACTCGGCAACCGCGACTTCTCCCGCCGCGGCACCGATAAGCCGAGCGATCTTGTCCCCTACGCGTTCCGGCATCCCGATCCAGTCGTGATGGTTCCAACTGGTAATCAGGCCCTCGCCCCATTCCTTCTCGATCACCCGGGACACGCGCGCGGCCGTCGAGCGCGGCAATGCGCCCAGCGAATTGCCGTCGAGGTAGATCACGCCTGACGGGAGCAGAAATTTGTCGCGCAACGGCGCCAGAGGATCGATCCGGTCCAGCGCCTCGAAGGCTTCACGTTGCATCTTCAGAAGTTCATCTCCGCCATCTCTTGCATCGCTCCCGATTTCAGGACGCGAACTCCGGGCTTCGCGTCGAGAACGGCCGCCAGCATTGCGGACGCCACGGCGCGCGCCGGGATCGGCCGCACGCCCTTGGGCATCGTCCAACCGAGCGGCGCAAGCAACCTTGCCGCCCATACTTCGCTCGTGCGCGGCGGTTGCCCCAGGGCGGCCCGGTCGCCCAGCAGTAGCGAAGGCTCCGCAATGACCACCGACTCGTAGCCGATCTGCATCACGGCGATCTCCATCTCGCCCTTCACGCGGTTGTAGAAGATGCGTGATGTCGGGTCGGCGCCGATCGCCGACACGACGGCGAGCCGCGTCGCGCCTGCTGTTTGGGCGGTCCGTGCAACATTCACCACAAAGTCGAAATCCACTCGGCGAAACGCCGCTTCCGAGCCGGCGATCTTGATCGTCGTGCCGAGCGCGATGAACACGTCGTCGACCTTCGGGAACGCCGCTTGCAGCCTTTCGAAGTCGACTTGGTGAATCTTTAGTTTCTCACTGACGCGGATGTCCGGCGGCGTGCGGCGCAGCAGGACATGCACGCTGACGTAACGCTCGCTCGCGACGATCAGGCGCAGGAGCTCGCGACCGACGAGACCGGTCGCGCCGGCGAGGAGGGCGGTGCGGGGAGTTGCGACCCCTGTTACTGCGTCGATCACGAGCCGCTTAGTCTACTAGCGTAAACCGAACCCGGGGTCGCGACGTTTGAGCTGTCATCGGTGCCGACACCGGCGCCGCAAGAAACTGGGAGGAACGTATCTATGCGAACGCTTCTGAAGGCTCGCCAGCTTCTGTTTATCGCATTGCTTTTCACGCTACCTGCCGTCTCGTCCGCGCAGGTGAACGTGTCGATCGCGGTGGCGCCGCCTGCGCTCCCGGTTTACGAGCAACCGCCGTGCCCGACCGAAGGCTACCTGTGGACGCCCGGCTACTGGGCCTACGGTCCCGTGGGTTATTACTGGGTGCCGGGCGTGTGGGTCGCGCCGCCGCAGCCGGGATTCTTGTGGACGCCGGGCTATTGGGGCTTCGCCGGCGGCTTCTACCGTTGGCACGCGGGCTACTGGGGTCCGCACGTCGGATACTACGGCGGGATCAATTACGGCTTCGGCTACGGCGGCGTCGGATTCTACGGCGGACGCTGGGAAGGCGGCGCCTTCCGATACAACACCGCGGTATGGCGCGTAGGCCCCGGCTTCCACGGCGTGTACGAGGATCGCACGGTGATCCGCAACACCACCATCAACCGCGTCAGCTTCAACGGCGCGGGCGGTGTCGTTGCGACGCCGACGGCCGAGGAACGGATTGCGATGAACGAACGACATTTGCAGCGGACCTCGGATCAGATCTCGCATCAGCGCTTCGCCAGCCAGGACCACGGCAACTGGGCGTCGGAAAACCACGGCAGTCCGCTGCACCCGGAGGGGATGGGCGTGAATGCGCGCCAGGTTCGGCAGCAGAACCGCATCGCCGGCGGAGTCAAGTCCGGGCAGCTGACGAAGGGCGAAACGGCGCACATCGAGCGCAACGAAGCGGGGATCCACCGGGAGGTGCGCGCCGATCGCGCGGCGAATGGCGGCAAACTCACACCTCAGGAGCACCGGCAGGTGGAGCATCAGCAGAACATGGAGAGTCGCCAGATTTACCACGACAAGCACAACGCCAAGACCGAGGAGCATCCGCACGGCGAAGGAAAGCGATAGCGGCGCGCACCGTCGGGCGGCGCTGCAAGTCGCAGCCGCGCGGGCTACTTCGGCGGCGGAGCGATCATCAGACTTTGATGCGGAGTCTTCGCGACCGGAGGAAATTTTTCGGGACGCGGATCGGGAATGAAGCCATCGCGATTCGGCATCTTGACTGCGGCAAGCGACACCGCATCCAGCGTCGTGTCCGGTGGAACGATCTTCGCCTCCGAGAGGATGTACGCGATCACCGCGTAGACCTGGTCGTTGGAGAGGCTGTCGGGCGCGTTGAACGGCATCGTGCGCTTGACGTAGTCGAAGATCGTTGTCGCGTAGGGCCAGTAGCTCTCGATGGTCTTGACGGGCGCTTTGGTCGGATCATCGTTGACCAGCGAGCCGCGGCCGCCGATCAAGCGATCTCCGATTCCGCCTTGCAGGTTGGCGCCGTGGCAAGCGGCGCATTGCTCCGTGTAGGTAACTTTGCCCTGCTCGACC
>Ga0335083_10003323_pt1 | contig 20917 bp, 22 predicted proteins | sample Lox_Sample_42_FD_206716 | JGI IMG/M metagenome (GOLD analysis project Ga0335083, IMG submission 206716) | Soil microbial communities from Loxahatchee National Wildlife Refuge, Florida, United States - Lox_Sample_4.2 | ecosystem: Environmental > Terrestrial > Soil > Wetlands | place: USA...
TTTCTATCGACGAAGTACCTCAAAACGTAAGCTACGACTATCCGTTCGGAGCTTACAAGAGCGAGATCACTGCTACAAAACACAACCTCCACTATGCTCGGAGCTACGAAATAAAGGATGTACGCGTGCCATCGGCGGGACTTGAATCATTGAAGAAATTCTTTCGCGAGATCGCGGATAACGAGCAATCGTACGTGATTATGAAGCCTAAGGACACCGCGTACTCTAGCCCGTTGACGTCGAGGTAGTTCAGCACGCCTGTGTGATTGCAGAATTATGCATGCGAAGCGGTTAACACGACCCATGGCATCGGATGCGGTCAAATTGAAATGTGCCATCGCCATCGATTCGGGCAACGAGTGCATCGGGGAAGTTATTCATCAGATGCTCCCCGCCGAATGGCAACCGCACATCACTATCTCAAGTTGTTCCCAATGGAGTGACGTCATTGAGATGGCGCGAAATGCGTTGCCTGCGGTGCTTGTCATCCATACCAATCTGTTGTTGCTAGGCCCGAAAGACGGGATTGAGGGTTGTGTAGCCGTTAGCCCCGGCACTCGATACCTGTTGCTCACGGCATGGTCAGACGATATTATCGACCACTTGCTCAAGGCTTACGAACCTCTCCCCGTCTCGGTGCTTACGATGCCCTTTAACCGGGCACAACTCATTGCAGTTCTGGAAGGCGCATTCGGACAGGAGGAGGATGTTTTGGAGTGAGCAAGGTCAAGGCTCAATGAGCAAAATAGCCTTGGTTACAGCAGCCATGGAAAACCTGCGCGCTTCCGTGTAAGCGGTTCGCCGCTTTTCCGACTCGGTGAGACATGTTTGTGAGCTGGCATGGATAACTCTCCATTTCTTTCACTGACTCTAAGCGACCCCGTCAAGACGGCAGAGGTCATATTCGACCCGCAACCGGTGCCAAGGAGTCCGCTGGTTGCATTCCTGCTTTCCCTCGTCTTACCCGGTGCTGGGCAGATTTATTGCAGCAAGACGTCCCGCGGCGTCTGGGTGTCGGCCGTCTTCCTGCCAGCTTTGGCGCTAACTATCTACTTAACGCTACGGCTCGGAAGCCCGGAAGGGAAAGAGGCAGCTTTCCTCTGGGCCATACTGCTGCGAATCACACTATTTCTTTATGTGTTCGCATTCCTGGATGCTTTCTTCACGGCTCGCGAGATGAGTGCCGGCACGGACACCTTTATCGCTGAGAGTCCTCGCGTGGCTGCGATCCTGAATCTGCTGACGCGAGGCTTTGGCTATTTTTATCTTGGCCAGCGCAAACTTGGTTTTGTGGTTTTTTTCGGCCTCATGTTTTTTCAAGCGCCCATCGCGAAGACTCATATGGGCGGTCTGATCATTGAGGTCATCCTGGCTGTCATGGGGGCCCATGCCTACAGCATCGCTCGCGACTCGGAGAAAACCATTTTGGCCACGGTGCGTTTGCCGGCCGGCTCTGCCTCTTCAAAGGGACTTCCGGTGGCAGTCCCTATCGCTCTCGCAGCGGTGTTAGCGACGGGTTACGTTGCCCTGATAGTTGTAGGACTTCTTCTCCCCGATTATTCCCATGTTGACCAATCCCGAGCGGATATCGTGCAGGGCTCTGAAGGTGTGACCTATCGAAATCCGGCCTACGGCGTAAGCATGCGGGCTCCGGCGGGCTGGACGCTAAAAAGTGACACGCCAAACTACATTCTCCTTGCCGTGCGCTCAGATCACGCGTGCTCTGTGACGCTGCAGCCGATTGTGTGGTCACCTCTGATTGGGCTAAGTTCCTTCAAGGGGCAGCTATCTTATCAATTTTCGAAGTCGAAAGACCTAATCGGACAGGTCCTCGACGAGCAACCAGCCATTCTTTCAGGGCTCAATGCGCGGGATATTCGGGCCTCGGTCATACAGGGAGGACGAGTGATTATTGAGCAGCACACGATTGCCAGGAAAGGCATGACCGTCTACGACCTCTGCACGGATGAATTGGCTGGTGACGAGGGAGGTGTTGCCAACCCGACATGTGCTTCTGATTTCAATTTTATCCGTAAGAATCTCGTGCTTTCCCGCTGATCCATTTGGCATACTTGAACTGCTCCAGAGCCTAACTCCCTCCCAGGTCCGATCCGCAATAAATGTCTTTCAATGTGTGGGCCCTATCGACTTTCGCGCCGCGAGCAGATTATCGCCGAGCACTTCGACGTGCTTTCTGACGAGGACGACTGTGGCCCTCGGTACAACATGGCGCCCACGCAGCCATCAGACAGAACTCTCGCCCAGTTGGATTCCACTTTGATCATCAATGTCAATGAGCCATTTCGCTATCGGACTGGTTCACTCACCTAACCGTTCTGATATCAGAACTTCCGCTGACGAGTAGATCCCTGCTTTCCCGTTTAATGACCTCGGTACACGCGCTTAGCGCACTGGGTGGAGACCTGCTCTCTCCAACTGATATTCAGTGATACCGGCGATCCCAGTGATACCGAATATCGAATGAGATGGCGGAGAGACCTTCTCTCCTCATTCACAAAAACGCAACACTCGAGCGGAAAAATCGAAAAGAGACTCGCTTCACTCCAGTCGTAACTGTGATACCTCAAACGCGACCGATCGAGTAGACGCCTGGTCTGCGGGAAAACCTACTGATACCAAATGATACCGATTGATACCGTGGAGCCGTAGCGGAGAGACTATCATCTCTCCACCACGCGCGTTACGATCCTTAGTGCCGAATTTTTGATTGTTACGCACAGGCACCAGCGAGGCGGAAAGAGGAAGTCTCTCCGCTATTGTTCGAGTACCACTTGAACATTTTTCTAGGTTTCGGTAGTGATACCAGTGATACCTTTTTTGTGGTCAATGGAGGTCGTTGGAAGTTTTGGGAGGCAACAGACCCGAAGTCGAAAAAGTGCTTGAACCCGCATAAATACAGGCTATTATCGCTTATGTCTAGTCGTCACCACGACTTGCGCTAAGTGGCGAAAATCGAGTCCGATGCTCGACGCCCCTGACTGAGGACAAACGGCTTAGGACAGAACAGGTATCACCGGAACGGTATCACTCGCGTTGCCGTTTACTAATTTGACATCGACAGTCTCCGAGACGATAGCCATGTCGGCAGGAGGTTAATTACACCGTCGTGGAGTGTCGGTCGTCTTAGACCACCCTGGCGTAGCTAAAGACGATCGAACTCGACCAATGACCACTGGCTTCCTTATCTCAACATATCTTCTAAGGGAGCTAATCTCGTAGACTTAGTGTGAGAAAACTTATATTTCGTACAAACGAGCCAGCCTCTCCCTCGGTTTCGCTCTATCAGAATAGGTCCCGTACCTACCCCGTGCTCACCCCTTGTAGGCCCCTTATACATCCCCCTTATGGAGAGGTCCAAAAGCGGTAGGAGAGATCTTAGGAATCTCGATCCTGACTGCCCACGAAATGTCTCACAGTTCCGGGCAATGATGTGGTGGCGAATACTACATTCGAAGACAGCAACTCAGGCCATAGAAATGAGTATCGAGCAGCGGATGGAGCGGACGAGTCCTGCAGCCGTCGTGCATCACATTTCGTAACCTATCTTAGTTGTGCGTTTTTCAAGTCTTCATGCTCAAACGCCGACCGCATGCGGTCGATTTCCCCTTTGCGGATGCCATGTCTCGCGGCTTCGTCCCGCCACGTCGATACCGCTTTGCCTACCTGTGCGGCAATGGCTTTCGCCCTATCCTTCTTCAGCTCGAAATAATCAGTCACACTCATCGCCAGATCGAGCGAGGCCGTGTTGTCGCCCTCGTTGATCGCTAAGCTCAGGATTCGCGGCCTAATGTCGACAGGCATGGGATTCAGGTCATAAGCGGGCGACAATCGCCAGCCAGCCTGGCCTGCGTAGAGGAATCCATGGTTGCGCAGGTGATCGTCTGTGTTCGAAATCAGGATATTGAACACAATCCGGCGCCAGAGCTGTTCCATGTCCTGCTTTGGGGCGGCACCATGCTGGCGAAGCGCATCGACGATTTCCATGTAACTGCGCGTCTCGTTATCGCGCGCACCAAGCATGCTCATGGCGGAGAGGAAAGGGATTCGCACTGTCTTCTCGCGATCGAAGCGGCGCAAGAGAATCACGGGCTTCCTGGCGACGGTTTCGATGCGCGAGTCGGGTACGGAAATGCCAGCCTTCGCGGCGAGTGCGAGTGCAATAACTTCCCAAACAACCGTGTTGATTTCATCGTCATGCCGCGGAAACTTCGCGATCGCGAGTTGGCCATCTTTTTCTATGACGGAAGCTTTGGGCCGCGCGCCGCCTAGAGATGAGCCCGGCGCGATTAGCAGGCGCAGATCTTCTTCCGTGTCTTTGTCCTCGACGACGTGCTCCGCGGCGGAGAGTAATCCCGGTAGTTCAACGAGCGGCGGGATGCGCTTGCCCCTTTCCTCTCGCAGAAACGGCCCGCCCTCCTTTTCGGCGAAGCGCAGCGCACCCTGGCGCGCTTCGTCGTCCACTAATAAAAGGAAGTCGATTTCCTGCAACGAGCGCGGCGCGGTTCTGGTGCGCTCAGCATGCCTGCGCTCGGCTCGGCGCATGAGAGCTCGACCCCAGCGGTCGGGCGCGGAATCACCAATCGCACCGAACATCGGCGTATCGGCTGGCGTATGAAACGCACCGGGTCCGACCCCCAGCGCGGGCTCAAGAGAGAAGCGCAGCGGATTTTCCAGCCACGTCTTGTCGTACTCGAAACTCGCGCTCTCCTTATTCTTGTGGACATGGGCCCATAGCCGCCCCACGAGGTGAGGCTTGCCGTCCAGATCCACGTAAACAAGGGTTTCCCTGTCCATTATTCTTCTCTCGGGGATTTTTGCCTGGCGGCCCCGCGAATCCTCTTCGGCAGGTTTTCCTCCTCGAGCTGCCGGCCGACGGGATCATTCTTCGGGTCGACGAGATCGGCTAGCCGGTCGGCCATGCCTAGTACGAAGAGGACTGTCGCATAGCTTCCCATGGCGACCTTGGGATCGCCCCGTTCGATCCTGATCAGGGTCGGTTCGCTGATCGAAGCGCGTTGCTTTACGATAGACATGGGAAGCCGCCGACGCCGTCGGGCGTCCTTGATGTCACTCCCTAGCTTGCGCAAAGCTCGCGTGACGGGTATGGGTAAGGTCTGCAAGGCAATGCTCTCCTCCCAGATTAACTAAACTATAAGAAAGCTTATACCAATTAAGCTAAACTATAAGATAGTTAAAATCAAGGTGCGAGAGGTGGGCGAAGCAATAGCGAATATGAAATGCTCTCGGTTCGCCAGTATCCTCTTTGATCAGGCTGGGCCACGGAACGCCTCCCAACAATGTGGCTGAGAAGACAGTGCTCGACGCCGGCAACTGAATCCAAATGATTTACGCGCGCGAGAGGTATCACTGCAACGGTATCACGGTCTCTTTGGATCGAGGCCTGCGCGCCAGAGGCTAAGCTCGCATCTCGGGCTATTGTCGAAAAAGCGTCTGTTGAGAGGTTGGGCGAAGATAGCTCGTGTTTTTCCTGATCGGAACTGGAGCTCAAAGGGGTAGCCAAACTTCGGCTCAGGGATTCTCTTCTGTGAAGCGGAGCAGTCCGAGTGTGAGTCGCGGTGCTGCTTTCATCGCGGCCAGCATTCTCTCACTGCCTCGTCTCCAGAGCTATTGGCTCCCATCACAACCTAGTGATTCAGAGTGAGTTGTCTGGGATCGCATATGTATTTCGTAACGTGAAAACTTGCTCGAGCGTATCCGCCATTTGTGCTTACGCCAAGGGAAGAGCGGTTTACAAAGTATATTTATAAACTTTCGTCGCGGTTTACTCAGTGGATACTAGCCGTTCCGTTCCAGACCCATTCCTGACCCATTTTGAGGAGCCTTTTGTGCACGCGTGTTACTAAGTAAACGGATTTTCTGTGGAACGTGCCGATGAATCGACGCTTTGAGCGAATTCACACTTTCAAGAAATGTCGCGAAATCGGGGCGAATGTGGCCTAAGACATCGATCGGAGGAATTTGGGATGGCCGGTCTCACTTCATTCATGGCTGACGATCTTCGTGCTCTGGGGTACCTCTGGCAACGGCTCGCCGGCAAGACGCTTCTCGACGAGATTTGCCAGAAAATCCGCAAACGGCCCTATATCCTCTCCTACACTCGCCTTCTCGAGAGAGGCCATGTAGACCTTTCGCTCGGGTAGCGGTATGACCGTCCATGGATATCCGCCCGCGGCCATCATGGTATTCATAAGGAACCGCGCCATGCGCCCGTTGCCGTCCATGTACGGGTGAATATAGACGAATATGAAGTGCCCCAGGACGACTCGGACAGCAGCGTCCTTTTCTTCGATCAGCAGATCGAAAAAAGCAGGCATCGCATCCCTCACGGCATCGCGGTTAAGAGGCACGTGCATGGATTGCCGGATATAGACTTGTCCGTTACGGTATCCGGCGAGGTCGGCAGGTTTGAGGATCCCTGCGGCGACGCTCGGCGCGAACATTTCCCGATACCATGCACGATGATCTTCATCCGCAACCGTACCGGGATTTTCGCCCTTCAGGACACGCTCGATACTCTTCTCGACGACCTGAAACGCCTGCCAGTAACCGCGCGCCGCCATGGCGTTTGTCTGTTCACGGTCCTGCCGGTTCGCTTCCGGATTCCATGAACCGCTACGGACACGCTCGATCAGTTCAGCTGTTACGCGATAGCCCTCGATGGATAACGAGTGGTAAGCGTCCGTTCCGTACGCTTCCCGGACACCCTTCAAGTACGCGCGCAGATTCCGAGGGATACCCGGCGCTTTCGGGAATCGTTCGATTACGGGCTCGCGCATCTTCTGCCAGATCAGCCGGATGCGATTTACGTAGGGTGATGCTTCGCGTGCAGGCAGTGCAAGAGCGGGACGATCGTTGAAGGGATCGGTCTCGCGGACCGTATAGCCCGCCGCCGACATGGTCTTTATGATGTCGTCCGCGATGCGTTCACGACCGCCGTTACGAAAGGCGCCAGCAAGGCGCCCTGCAATCGTGCTGTGGCCGCCTTCCAGCAACCTTGCGAGTAATCCAGAGCCATCACGGATAATGGCGAGGGAGGCACGTGCATCCGTAGCGTGGCTTGCGAAATACTGCGGCGAGCAATCAACCATCGCGGCCTCGAGCGAATATATGCGAAGCCCGTCCCTTTCCTCGCGGTCCGCTGGCGCCGGCAGGGAGGCCTTGAGATCGAGCAGCGACGTGCCATGCGGCAGCTTCGTGACGTTGTTCTTGCCTCTGGGCGAGCGGACAGCGAGTTGTCGCGGCACGGTCCAGTTTCCGCCGTGCAGAGACAGAGACTGTTCCGGAGACAGGCACCAGTTCTTTCCGAACCGGGCTTGCAGATACATGGCAGCAAAGCGCCAGAACGACGCGTACCAGGCCGTGCTCTCACCCCTCTTTTCGTCGGGCCGGCTCGGAATGTACCAGCCCTTGATAACTTCCTGCAGGAAGCCATTCGCAAGAAGGCGCTCCCTGTGGGCGCGCGTCATGTCCTTCGCCCGAATCGCGGCAGCGCCGTTGGCGTTCTGCAGACCATGAAGGATCTGCAGAGATCTGGCCAGCTTTTCCGAGGGTGAAGCCATGCCGGTCCTCAAACTAGTTTTTGGTGCCGCGCGTATACTAGTGTATTGCGTATCGTTGTTACTAGTTTATTGTGTTGTATCATATTTAGTTTATTGTGTCGAGCGGTTCCTAGTTTATTCTGCGGTGGGCGTTGCAGACTACCTCACTACCTGTCCCATCTGTCTGCTCTATCCAAGGCTTGGCAGATCACGGCCTGATCTGAGCCTGATGTCTGGCTGGCATCCTGGTTTTTAGCATGCCGGTCACCGCCATGGGGATCTTGCTAGTGATCATCATCACCATGGTCATCATTCTGGTTGTGCAGTTGTTGTTGTTGCTGTTGCTGCTGTCGTTGTTGCTGTTGCTGCTGTCGCTATCGTTGTCGTCGCTGTCGTTGATGGTGTTCCGGTCGTTTTTGTCATTGTCATTGTTCGCGGTTCTCCTCGTGATGGCCGCGACCGGACCAGTATCCGAAAACAGATGGAGCGCTCCACGGGGCTGATTCGCCGTTCTTAAGGGGCTTCCTCATTTCAGATCTTCTGCTTCGTAGGCGAACCGTTCCAGGTGGCACTAGCGGAGAATCCGACGCTCGACGCCGGAAACCGAGTACAAATGACTTAGCAGGACATAGGTATCACCGCACCGGTATCATGCAGTCACAGTTTACTAGTTTCACATTGGGTTCGATCCCTGAGGCCCGACTACACTTCGTTGGAGTTTCAGTCTGCCGACGTTTTAGGGCATGCTGTGTGGATCGGTCATGGTTTTGGGCATGTAAGGCGTAGCCAAACATCTTCTCTGACCGACAATCCGCCGTGACATTTCAACTGTCGTCCTACGCTTGACAATCTGATGTCAATTGGTTTACTTCGACGAGGTCCTCTACCTGGATTTCGTGGTCATAATTCTTTACTGCTCTACACTTATTATGCTTGGCTTGGTTGGAAGGCTTGGACCGGGGGTCCGAATCGTTCTGATAGCGGCTGTCCTCGCTACGGGAGTATTTGACTGTTGGGAAAATTTTAGAATGCTCACCCTTCTATGGATCGCCGGTGCCAATCTCATGTCCGAAGCTGCGTTGTCTCGTCCGGTCTCTCTGGTAAAGTGGGCGCTATTCGCTTTCGATTTGCTGCTGGTAGGGTTCGGCATATTGCGGGAAACCTCAAGATCTACGAGTAGAAGCCTACTAATCGCAATGTCCGGATTTGTTTTTCTAGGATCGCTATCTGCAGCAATAGGCATATTCCAAAATAACGTGCTTGGGCTGTCAGTTTTATTTGTGTTCCCTGCACTCTTGGTAGCTGCATGGATTTGGAAGCCTCCGCGTGCTCAGACGCGCGATATGACTACTTAGCTAGGCCATATTGTTAGGGAAAGGAAAGCCGAAGACGGCACAAAGTTGCAAGGAGTGGCGGGAAGCCGCGTCATTAGTACTCGTCGTGTCAGGTGTGCCACAGAGCTTAACAGCGGGGTGACGCAAACTCGACGACTCCCGTGCCAGCAATCCATCATTTTAATCACAACGAGCCGAAAACCCTCATAGCGGAAGAATTGACTTGGGCGTTCGTCAAGGGCCGCCGTTAGAAAATTGAACCTTCCTAACACCGAGAATTGAGATCAGAAAAGCCAGCATTCCTGCGGGTTTGTCAGCCTCGTTTTTGGAGAGGTTTTCTAACACCTAGCTTCCCGCCCCGTTAAAACCCAAGGAAACTAAGCTGTTGCTCTCTCTGTCTTCCTTTCATCTTCCAGCGAAATTCCACACAAGAATGTAACGAGTCATGCACGCAAAAGCTAACAACAAACCATTCGCAATCGGGACTAATCCCCTTCGACGCGCGGCAGGTTTGGTGCAAAGGTACGGAAAAGCTTGGCGTCTCCGCCCGCCAGGGCTAAGCCGGTTAGCGAACTCAACACCGAAAGAACGAAATCGATCTACAACCCCGCCCCTACGGGCATTTTGAGCGTAATGGCGATTTATCGCCATCAACCGTTCCAAGACGTGAGTGACTGAGTGACCTGGATCACTGCGGCTCACAACGTTTTGTATTGCAATCTTTGCTGTCGTAACCCTCGCCTCCCCGAAGAGCACGCCCCTCAATCGGACGCACCCATCCCTAAGGCGAGAGATCTCACATTTTCTACTGCAACAGACTCGATTCCCCCACGAGCCTGCTTCTTGGAGGAAAGCATGAAACGCATCAGCATTCTCGCTTGCATTCTAGGTATGTGTTTCGTTTCGATGGCATGGGCGCAGCAGCCCGCGACGAAGCTACCCATCGGCAGGCACCTACAGCATCGAAGGGCGGATCAGACCTCAATGACACCGGGCCTGACAATAAACCGCAGCTTTCGTGCTCAGGTCAATCCAAATGACGCTACGAAAGGCTGGGAACTGGGTACCTACCCCGGCGGGACCTGGTTTGCCACGTGGCACATCAATGACCTTGGCATGATAGTTGGCCTTGGCGATGTCCCCCCGATCGGCCGCGATGGCACTGGACACACTCACACGCTGGCTGTGCCTGTGTTCGGGCCCAATGCTGGCAAGTGGATTGACCTTGGAGCACTGAGCAAGAAGCAGCCCAATGGTTGGGAAGAGCCGTTCAACGACATCTCGAACACCGGGCTGGTCGTCAGTCACTCGACCGCAAAAGACGGGCACATGCACGCTGTGTCCTGGACCAACAAGACCGGCATGGTGGATCTGGGGACTCTTGGGGATAACGGCAACCCGGAGTACAACAGCTTTAACCTTAGTGCTGCGCGCGTCACGAACAAACTCGGAACACTGATCGCGGGCGTGAGCGGAGTGGACGGAAATCCCCTTTCCATTTTGGCGCCCGTTGTCTGGACGCCATCGAATGCGTGGGTGAACGGGAAGTTCGTCACGAAATGGAGAATCCACAAGCTCGACACCGCTGCATTCCCTAACCTTCCTATGTGGGATATCTTCGGAATGAACGACTCTGGGCAGATCATTGGCTTTGGCTTCGACAGCGTCGACACGACAATTGGCATTGCTGCGCTCTGGAACCCCCGTCCCGATGGGAAAGGTTGGGAGCTGACGGTACTTCCGCCGTCCTCGGTCTGCCCATTGAACGTCGCCTATGGCATCAATGAGAAGGGGGAAATCGTTGGAAATGTCTTTTCGTCGGACTATAGCTGTGCGGTCTCCCTGCTCTGGGAACCGCTCGATTGGACCAGAAGAACGTACTCCCAGCCCATTGAGCTTCCCATGCCTAAGGGTGGATTCATAGCCTGCGAGGGCGTGGGCATCAACGATCTAGGCGACATGGTCGGAGATTGTTGGAACGAAGACTTCTCGTTGGACTTGCCCACGCGCTGGTCTACAAACGACCTGACCTTTTCTGAAATCATTAATTTCCCGGCGGACTGGGGTTTTGCCTGGGGCGTAAACAACAACCGAATTGCCTCGATCACATACAACGGCGAGAATTGCCCAGGCGATACGTACGGCTCATGTGCAGGTGCAGTCAAGCTCCACTGAAGAGCAAGACAGTTTGAACTGGAAGCTGAAGCCCCAGCAGGTGTTGCAGGGTGGTAGCCGCCCTATGTTCGGGCGGCTTTTCTTTTGCATTAGTCGAGGCGGAGCAACTCGCTTGAGAGCTAGAAGCCCGGTCCCTAGCCGCCGAGCGGCGGCTGAACTATGCGAGCGCACTTCAGCGGGACCGGGCCTAATTCAGAGGTATTCAGTTTTGATTCCTCCGACTTTTATTACAAGCGATTTCCATCCCTGCTGTCAGTGACCTTCATCACCATTTGTCAACGAGTGCAATGGCGATTTGACGCCAATTGACAGAAGCACGTGCCTCACAGTGACCGCGATCACTGACACGGACGATCCCCAAGCCGAAAATGCTCACGTGTTCTCTCGCCTCCCCGAAGAGCACCTTCATCACGGGATGCAACACCCTCTCAGGCGAGAAGGTTGATTCTTCTGCACAAAACCTCAGTTGAACCGAGGGCTTGTTCCCTCGATGTCGGATTGGGCGTATGCGAGCACTCCGCTCCGCTCTCGTCTTGCTAGCGACTTTCGTCCTAAGCTTGTCTTTTGCGGTTCCAACCGAAGATGTGCCCGAGACCCCCTACGATGAGTCTGAGTTACTGCCCTACGAGATGACCCCGCCGCTTGCGGTGACCCTGGTGAAGGAATCTGTACCGGCCCTTCAGGTTGTGCCGGTTCCGAGTCACTTGTTCTCAACGCCCAGGCGCGGTGTGGACGGGGCAGGGTGTAGAGAGCTGCGAGCGCATCACACCTCCGACTCGCTCGTCATCCTCGATCACAAACTTCGCTGTTAGAAGGCCTGCACTCGCAGCGTACGCTCTCCCAGCCGCAACTACGAGCTCGAACTTGACAAAGGAGGAATCATGAAGGCCTTACAGCGTTGTTTCTGGGTGCTCTTGTGTTTTGGTTTCATTTCCACTGTCTGGGCGCAGAATCAAGAAAAAATGACGCGCCCTGGTAGATACCTTACTCCGCGGCATCGAATGGCGAGCTTGATCTCGAAAGCAAGGATGACTGCTCAACCTCGAAGTTATCCGGCTCCCGCCAATGCGTACGACGAGTCTAAAACCTGGGATCTTGGCGTCTATCCCAGCGGAACCTGGGCCTCGTTGCATGGTATCAACAACTTTGGAGTTGCTGTCGGTGTGGGTGATGTCGCTGGAGATCAACGGATGGTCGGCGTACCGCTTTTTGGCCGCAACGCGAACGTTTGGTTCGAAAGCGGCATCAGCAGCGGCGCTGTGGACGAACTTTTGCCGGCGATTAGCGATACAGGGATAATCGCAGGCGCCATCACGGGCGATAATGGCAATCCCGAAGCATATGCCTGGATGCCGAACCACCCTGGATATCACCTGGGTGCACTTCCGGGCGATTTTGCGAGCTACGCCTATGCAATTAATCACACGGGCACGTTAATCGTGGGCCAGACGGTCGGAGTCGGAGAGGTAGAGGGGACTTCTAGAGTAACAGCTGTCGTCTGGACACCGAGAGTGAATTGGACTGACGGCAGGTCCACTTTGACCTGGGCGATCCATGCGCTTCCCACCGGTGGCTTGGAACAACCTGGGGCCGTCTTCGAGGGCGTCTCTTTAAGATATTGGGGTGGATGGGGGGTTAACGACTCCGGTCAGATCGCCGGGGACGCCTACTATTATGATCCGGGCCTAGACGAATGGTGGGAAACTGGCGTGGTGTGGGACCCGATCCAAAATGGTAGAGAATGGGAGGTGAAACGGCTTCCCAAGGCTCACGGCTTTGCGTACACCGAAGCGCTCGGCATCAACAATTTGGGTGAAATTGTAGGCGATGTGTGGGAATCGAATGCTTTTCCTGCTCTCTATAAACAGAATCCCAAGAACAAAAAGTGGTCAGTGAACGTTCTTCCTACCACTCCTGATCTCGATTACGGGTGGAGTGTGGCGTGGGGCATCAATGACCTTGGCGATGTCGTCGGTAACTGCACGGATGAGAATTGGATTGGAAAGGCCACGCGTTGGAATACGCATGACCTGAGTGTCGTGAAGAGCCTTGGCTTTCCGGGCGACACAAGTGCTGCTAATGGTGTGAACAACTTGGGCATTGCCGTGGGCGGGTACGCTGTTTCTTATGATGAGAATGGCAATCCGATTTTTCAAGCGGTTGCCGTCCGATTCCGATAACGGTTTTCGAGGAGAAAAGCCACAACACAGGATGGCTTGGGTAACCCTTTGGCGATCTGGTGAGAAGCGGAGACCGCGCGGAGAAAATAAGAACTCAAAATACCCAGTAGCGGCTCGTGTCCCTCAGGGTTACGTTTAGGCCGAAGATGCCGCCCGATGTTTGGGCGGCTATCTTTGCATGAATGATGACTGTGTTGCGCGTAACTTCCGTTATCAGGCCTTAACACTCAAATTCCGATTGCTTTCCATTCGATTCAGATCGGTACATTCGGACGATGAGTGAAATCGCGATGTTTCAACAACTATGGAAATCAGCGCGTGCCGAGGGCTTTCACAGCATCATGGACGCTGGCGAAGAGAGCTTTGTTCATACTCACAAAATTTAGATAATCGTTATCCGCTACGTAGGACTCCGGGCGGGCCCAGTCCATCTGCTGCCAGAATAAGGTGGCGATGCTTTCCATCTCAGGTTGATGCAAGGCAAAACAATAGTTCACCAATACGCTGAGGTGTCCGCGCCCTCGTGGTACCTCGAAGATGTTCTCTTGAAGGCGGCTTGTGCCGAGCTCTGTGGGATTGTTGAAGATGTACCACTCATCCCAGCCTTCACGCGGTAGCTCTTCTGCATGTTGAATCTTGGGGCTGTACGCAATCTTTTCATGGCTATGCCAACCAGCCGCCGTCTCCTTATCAGTAGGCATAAGCTGGCCGCTGTCAATCGAGGTGACCGCGACGTATTTCCCGAGCACGATTTCCGGGCAAAGCTGCAAGAGGTCGAACTGTTCGTCGGTGACTAGCCATTCGTAAACGCCTTGCGATCCAAGGGTGAGCATGAGTTAATTTTACTTTGGGCGAAATGGGACAGAGCGTAACTGTCGTAAGCAGGCCATAGCGCTCAAAACCCCTGCCGGAGCATTCTGAGTGTAACTAGGATGTTTCGCCAATCAGCGGAAATGGGCCACGGCGAAGAAGACAGTCGCGTAGCGCAAAATAGCAAGTTGGACTCGCGCCAGCAACACTTTCTCGACGGCTGGCACCAAGTGCGAAGAAATAACATCCAGGTTCTCAGCATGAGCGACGCAGGTTTATCGCAATCCTTCGACGATGTATAACGTTCCAAGAACCCGGCGGGTGTAGTAGACGTAGGCCTTACTGTTTTCAGCGTAACTAACACCCAAATTCAGATTCGAACCGGCTTTCTCGTTGAGCTCGATCCGCTGGAGCATCGTTCGTTTGCCCGTGCTAACCTCCACACGATAGATCTGCGCCGCCCAGGGTGTGGTCGAAGTCACGATCAGTGCCTTGCCGTCCTGACTCCATTTCTCGAATCGTTCCACGGGCTCTATTCCGGAGACAACGTTCAGTTTCTGACTCTCAAGGTTGAGTACCACGGCCCGCCCTTCGGCAGTTCGGCCCGCGATTTGTTTGCCGTCACCTGAAACCGCGATACCCGTGAAACCAGCAGGACCGAGCTCTTCTGGTTTACTCGCGTCTACACCTATTTTGTAGGTTCGCAAATGCTGACCTTCCGTCGCGCCAATGAACAGCAGATGCTTGCCATCAGGAAACCACGAAACATGTATGACATCCACGACATCTGCCAGAGCCAGATTGCGGCTCTCGCCTGTTCGCAGCGGATGCAAAGCAAGTTGTGGAGGATGGGATAAGAGAATCGCAGCCACGGTTGCACCATCAGGCGAAAGTTTGGGCCATGCTCCAGGCCCTAATGCTATTGGTGGCGAGCCATCTAGCTTGCGATAAGCGACCAGGTACAGGGGTCCAACGTATTCCACAAATGTAATCGCTTTGCCGTCTGCAGCAATATCCACCATGCCCGAGGTGTTGAACCACTCGAGCCGCTGAGCTACGTTTCCATCGCTTGGCTTGACACCGACGATCTCACGCCGATATTGCTCGTTGGACAAAAGAAGACGACCGTCCGATGCAATATCGAAGATACGGGTACGATGGGGCGCTCCCAATACGGCTCGTTGTTTCCCCGATAACGTGACAGCAAATAACTGTAAATCTGCACCTTCACGCGCACCCGTAAACCAGAGTTCCTGACCCGACGGTGACCAGGCGAGTCCTTGAAGTGCTCCCCGAAACTCCTCGGTAAGTTTCCGATGATTGCCTGTTGAATCGATCAGTGCGACCGAACCGAAATCATCGTCGTATACCGGGTGTTCGAGAAAAGCCACATCCTTGCCATTCGGTGAAATGCGTACATAATCCAGAAAACCGCCTGTTGTGTAAATCACATGCCCTGCAGGATATTCCAGTTGCACTTGCCCGTTCGCATGGCGCGCCACCGCCCTTTGATTTCCATCTGAGGAGTAGTCCGCGCAAATGACACCTTCCTCGATGGAACGTGGAGCTCCGCCAGCGATTGGAGCCTGTGCCATCGTCCCACTCAGAAGTGCTGCGGTATAAGTGGGATCCTGACTTAATAACAGGTCCCCCTTCGACGACAAAGCCAACAGCGCCGCACTCGGTAGATCAACCTTCACTGATTGCGGAAATTCCCTTCGCACCGAATAAATCCGCATTGGCTCGTTTCCCCACTGGGCGCTGTAAACGATACTGTCGCCGCCGGGAGCGAACCGCGCATTCGACACAAAGCCTTGCTGAAATGAAATCCGCGTGAACTTCGCCACTGGAGCTGAAGAGGATCGACCGAAGCTGATCCAAATAAGTACCGTCAACGCCGCTATTGCAGCCGCTGTCAGTAGCCAACGCATTCTTAGCTTCTTCTTCTCGGGTGTGAATGCTGGCAATGAAGTGACGCTTCCGCTCAGAGACTCGATAGCGAATCCCAGATCGCTCGTTGATTGAAATCGTCGGTCTATGTTCTTTTCTAAACAACGGCAAACGATTCTTTTCAGGGCGGGGGAACATCGCCAATTGTCATCCGTTAGGGCAGGAGGATCTTCTTTTAGTATCGCCGTCATTGTCTCGGCTGCTGTGTCTCTTTGAAAGGCACGTGTTCTGGTCAGCATCTCGTAGAGCACAACACCGAAACTAAAGATGTCAGATCTCGCATCGAGCGATGAGCCTCTCACCTGTTCTGGGGACATGTAGCCTACTGTCCCGACCACGGCCCCAACCTTGGTATTGGCTTGGCTTTCGAGTGAGAGAGTCGCATCCTGCGAGCCCAAATTGGCACTCGACTTCGCGAGCCCAAAATCCAGGACCTTCACTTGTTCGTTCTTAGTAATGAGGATGTTCTCGGGTTTCAGATCGCGATGTACGATCCCTTTCTCGTGGGCGACAGCGAGTCCTTTGGCTATGGCTACACTGAACTCCAGGATTTGCCGTTGTGAGAGTGGGGCGTCCGAGAGTCGATCGCGCAAGGTCCTACCTTCGAGATACTCCGATACGAGATAATGGATACCGCGCTCTTCTCCAACATCGTAGATTGCAAGAAGATTTGGATGGTTCAAAGCTCCGAGAACACGAGCTTCGTGCTTAAAACGCTGTAGTCTTTCGGTGTCGTTGGCCAAAATCTCAGGCAGGATCTTAACTGCGACATCCCGCCCCAGCCGGCTGTCATGGGCACGATAGACTTCTCCCATGCCTCCGGCTCCGAGCGGCGAATGGATCTCGTAGGGACCAAGTGTCTTTCCAGCCCCGAAAAGCATGGTATGGAATTATACGGGCAAAACGGATGTTAACTGTTGTTACCAGCCGATTACACGCTTTAAGCCGCAAAGTGGATTTTGAGCGTAATCGCATTATAAGAGGGCGCCCCTTCTGGAGTAGGTTGTCATCGTTCGCATGATCACCTACGAAAGGAGCACCCTCGATGAGCAGCGAAAAGTATATTGGTCTCGACGTTCATCAAGCAACGATCTCGGTAGCGGTGATGGATTCCAGTGGCAAGGTAGTCATGGAATCCATCTTGGAAACGAAAGCCTCTACGCTTCTTGAGTTCTTCGCTGGATTGCGCGGCAGCCTGTTCGTGACCTTCGAAGAAGGCACCTCAGCAGCCTGGCTCTACGACCTGCTCAAGCCGCATGTGACCGAGATTCTGGTTTGCAATCCACGCAAGATCCCACTGCTCAAACAGGGCAACAAAAGTGACAAGATCGATGCTCGCAAACTCGCCGAGCGGCTGCGCCTCCATGATCTCAAGCCGGTCTACCACGGTGAAAACGGAGTACGCATGTTGCGGGAATTGGCGCGCAGTTATCTGACGACCGTCAAAGATCTGACCCGCGTCATGAGTCGAGTGAAGGCTCTGTATCGCAGCTGGGCAATTCCGTGTGCCGGCCGGGACGTTTACTACACACGACATCGCAGCGAGTGGTTGGACAAGATCCCCGAGGCCGGAACTCGCCGCCGCGCTGAGCAACTCTATCAGCAACTGGACCTGCTGCAGCACTTGCGCCAACAAGCGCGCCGCGAACTGCTGGCGGAGAGTCGCAAACATGCCATCACCGCCAGGCTGCGGCAGATCCCTTCGCTGGGGCCGATTCGTTCCGCGTTAGCTGTAGCGCTGATTCAGACCCCGCATCGTTTTCGCAGCAAGCGTCAACTGTGGACCTACAGCGGACTGGGGCTGGAAACCCGCGACAGCGGTGAATATCACTTCGTCCAAGGCCAACCGCGGCGGCGCAAAAAACAGGCGACGATTCGAGGCTTGAACAAGGATTACAACCATGATCTGAAAGGCCTGTTTAAAGGCGCGGCCACCCGGGCCAGTGTAAAGCCGGGACCGTTCCAAGAGTTTTATCAACGCTCGCTCGCCAAAGGCATCAAGCCCACCATGGTGCGCCTCACACTGGCACGCAAGATTGCAGCCATTACGCTGACATTGTGGAAGAAGGGAGAAGACTTCGACATCAATAAACTGAACTCGCAAGCCGCTTGAGCGTCTCGGGGAAGATTCCTTTCCATCTCCGATGATTTTCCTTGGGGAATGGCGGATCGGTTCTTGAGACGCTCGGGTTCGAGAGTGAGTATCCCAACATCCCGTAGGCATGAAGTGCCATCTGAGCGCTCAGCCTCCGTGTAATCCCTATACCCTCTCGGACAACCCGAAAAAGCTCTAGGCCACGAGCCTCACATAGATCTATGTGTTGCCAACCAGGCAACCGCCGCGGCTTGCCAGCTCCAGAAACTGATCAACGTCGTCGCCACTTACTAGGATGCAACCAAGATGGAATCATGCAAGATCCGTGGCTCGATCCAACCCCTCGTTTCACGCACAGGGACTGGAAGGCAAGGGAATATCTTCTCCTTCCAGTCGAGGGAGAAAAATGTCCTTGACTTCTCCTCTTATAGATCAGGATGTTTCGCCAGTTGGCGGAAGCTGCTGTTGGGCCGACAACACGGGACGGGTTGTTCAGAGGAAGATCGCCTGATTGCGTCCGGCGGGATCAGGTAGGAACCAAGACACTCCTCCAAAAGGGCTGTGGTCTGAAAAATCGGGAAGGGGCGGGATGTGACTGCCTTGAGTTTCCGAACACTCCTTCATCAAGGACGGAGCATACTGATCACGTTGACCGACCTCGGCCCAGCGCAATGCCAAATGTCCAGTTTCGGATTGCCAAGATGATGTCATCGCAAGTAACCCGATGTTCCAACCCCCTCGTGCCGATTATAGCTTTCCAGGCGGTCGATGAACTAGAGAATCTCGCGAACTGGACAAGTAGTTTGGGTCGAGGATGGCGATTGGGCCTAGGCGGCAATGCCGCTGCCGCTTGCCATATGCACGATGGTCAAAGGAATGCGAACGCGCGTGTGTTCGCCCGACCTTTGCTCGACTGCGTCAAAGAACACAACCGTATCGCTCAAAACAATGGGATCCCCCACCATTTCGAATTGTGATCCGTACAGTCTAATTTGCTTTTCTCGGCTAAATCCCAATCGTTTTAGTCTTTCGCACAGATGAGTTTGCGTGGCTGTCATGGAAAAAATCCTCGGCGCAGGGCTGGAATTTTGAGAGTTGGTGTAGCTACTATGCAGAATTGCGCGTAACAACAGATATCGTAGCATTCTCGCAGCCGGTGACGCGGACAGCAACCCTCGCAATGCCTACGCGTTGCACCTTGGTGACTGAAATCACAGGCAGATCGCACTGCACTTTTAACCTCTGCGTAATATTCGGAGTCTAGCCTGATGATGACGAACAAAGTGAGAAGTCATGTCTGCGCTCCTTCCACTCTTTCTCTTGGCCCTCGTGCTCATTCTGCAAACTCTCACACTTTATAGTCGGCCTGATCCCAAACATCTCTTCATGCTCGAATTGCTGACTCGTATGCAGGGAGATGAAGACAGCTGCAAGCTGAAATCTAATCAGTGTTGAAACTAGGCGATTACGCTCATCGACTCGGATCAGGTTGTTCCAGAAGGACGGCGGCCTGCGGCAGCAAGCCACCACGGGAGAATGTACAAGAATAGCCAGGTACGCCAGAGAAAGCCCGTCGCGCAATTCGCCCACCTGATCCGATCGCCTGCCAGCATGACCAGAACGCCCACGACTAATAGCGCGTGCAGCGAACTCCGGTAGATCCGATACGTCGTCCGCTCCGCTTGTGTGTCAACATTTCCTTGACCTAGCACCTGAATGCCAGATGCTCCAACCGCGACCACAAATGCCAGTGCGACGTCCACGGTTCCCCACCATTGAGGCAAGGTTCTGGGATTCCTCACTAGCCCTGCGCCAACCGGAAAGGCCCAAGAGAGGACGAACAGAATCGCGGCTGTTAAGGCAATGGCGCGACGGTTCATACCGAGAACACCACCTCACAATTGGCGGTAGTTTACATCTGATTGTTCCGAAAGAGGCGATTACACTCAAGTGCCCAACTCAAAGCCATGATGAGTGTAACTGCGATGTCACGCTAATCAACTTCCTGGGGCACGGCTCGATTCTGCCAACTTGATTGCGTCTTGGGCCGCCGCTTCCAGAGGATGGGACTTGACTTGGTAAGGATGTGCTGCGGACAAGGCCAATAGGAGTTGGGCGGCACGCCGCATTTGATACTCACGCAATTTGTCTCCGATAGCGTTCTCCGGATTGCCGAGAAAGTCGTTGAGGTAATGCCAGAGAAACTGACGAAGTTCGTCGACTGCGGCTTTAAACGCAACCAGTTCGTTTGAAGCATTGCTGTCGAACAATGCGGAAGACAGTTCAGCTGGGTGGGACGCCGCACGTTTATTTAGGTCGTCACGCACGAGGTAGAGTTCTTCTGTAATCTGTCGAATTCGAGTAAGCGTCTGGTCCATAAGAGCCTCCAAGTGATAGAACGGTGAGCAGAGGACGGCGTGATTGGGACTATTCTAGTGATTTTTGGAGTCTTGGGAATTGCGGGAGCGGTCCTTGGGAAGGATTTTCGCGTGGCTGACCCCGAGACCCTAATTGAAACCAAGCAAAAAATGCCGACTTGGTTAGGCCGTCTTTTGTGCGCTGTCGTTGGCACAGGCATGATCGGTATCGGAATCAAGATGCAGGTCGACGGCAAATAATCACCGGGGTCAGGGAGCTCGGTGAGTGTAATCGGTGAGTGTAATGAGGAGTGGGTGTTGAAAAAGTCACTGAGATTAGCGGGTGAGATTTAGCGAAAGCATGTTAGAAGGACTCATGCTTCGCTGGATTTCTGTCGTTGGAGGCCTGCTGATCATGATGGGGCAACACGACCGC
>Ga0335083_10003325_pt1 | contig 20910 bp, 14 predicted proteins | sample Lox_Sample_42_FD_206716 | JGI IMG/M metagenome (GOLD analysis project Ga0335083, IMG submission 206716) | Soil microbial communities from Loxahatchee National Wildlife Refuge, Florida, United States - Lox_Sample_4.2 | ecosystem: Environmental > Terrestrial > Soil > Wetlands | place: USA...
CGTCTGGACGCCCGGCGTGCGCCAGTCGCCCGGATCGATATGGAGGCCGACGATCGTGTAGCCGTGCTGCTGGGCAATGGCCGCAGGAACCAGCTCGTCCTCGGTGGTCGGCTCGGCGTCGCCGAAATAGGGCGGGCGCAACAGCCGCGTCGACCGGCCGGTATAGGCCTCGATCAGCCGCTGCGTGGCATTGAGCTCGAGCCTGATTCCCAGTGGCGAGACTTCGGCCAGATTGGGGTGGGTGTAGCTGTGATTGCCGATCTCGTTGCCGTCGCGGGCGATGCGCCGGAGAATCTCGGGATGCTCCAGCGCATTCTCGCCGATGACGAAGAAAGTCGCCGGGACATGCTCGCGTTCGAGAATGTCGAGGATCGGCGGGGTCCAGTCTGGATCGGGGCCGTCGTCGAATGTGATCGCGAGCAGCTTTGGATTGTCTCCGCCGGTGCGCCGGACGACATAGGGCGTCGGCATATCCAGCAGTTGCTCGCCGATGATGCTGCCGTCGATGGCGAAGTCCACCTTGCGCTGGCCGCCCTTCGGCATGGCGTCGATGCGCAGGATCTCGCCCGATCCCTCAACGTCGGTTCCGGGCGCGGGGGGAATCTTTTCCAGCTGCGGACGCCGATGCGACTGGTTCGCCGCAAGAACATCCCAGAAGCCGGGGTCCTCGCTGCCCAGACGCCACAGGGCGATGCCGGCGACGCCCCGGAGCAGCGAGAGCTGGTTCCAGCTCGTCGCGGCGTCCATCAGCCAGACCGTGTGCTTGTGGCCGTCTTCCTCATAGGCAAAACCGCTGTTGCTGCTTGCCGGATCGAATGTCGGCGCGCCGCCGCTGTCGCGCGCCGCCAGCCAGGCCTCGTTGACGGTGAGGGCGTCCGCGACGCCGTCATGCCAGTCATAGCCATAATTGCCGACGGCCACGATCAGCTTGGGCTGGGGAATCTTGCTGCGCGCGTCGGCGAGCTGTTCGGCGAACCAGTCCTGTGCGGCGATCGGTCCGGACTCGCCGCCTTGCCAGTGCTGGTCATAGTTCATGAAGATGACATGATCGACGGCATCAGCGAAGCGGCGCAGGTTCCAGGCAGGCTCGCCCGCGGGGACTGTCACGTCCATGAGCAGGCCCGCCTTGGTAAAGCGGGCATGGGCGCGGGCGAGGAAATCGGCATAGGCCGGCAGCGCGCTGTTATCCATGTTCTCGATGTCGAACACGGCGCCCTGCCAGTGCATCTTGGTGATCGCCGCGATCATGTCGGTGACGAGCTGGTCGCTCCTGCGCTGGTCGTGGAGCAACTGCTCCATTTCAGGTCCGAACCAGACCTTGTCGTCGACATTCTGGACCATCAGGAACAGCTTGGGCCGGTGCATGCGGTTGCGGATGATGGCGCGCAGCGGCGCGTCGTTCCGGACGGTGAGCTTGCCGGTCCTGCGCAGGATCGAGGCATTGCCCGCCACGACCCAGTCGAGCTGATTGTAGTGGAGGCTCAGCGACGAGCCGCTTTCCTCGTCCCAAGGCACATAGAAGCCGACCTGGATCGGCCGCTTCGCGCCACTGAGGTCGGGCAGGGCGGGCACGCGATGACGCAGGCGCGCGATGCGCGTCTTGAACGGCAGCGGCTGCTGGCGCTCATGGGTGAAGTCGAGCGCGGATGTCGTCGGCACATGGACGATCGTCGTGGCAAAACCCACGGCGCACACCACAACCAGCGTCAGGAAGAACGCGAGCAGCCGTCCGACCAGCCGCCGCCTTTTGCCCGTGCTGTCGAAAAAAACCGGTGACTTCATGCGTGCGGTGCCAGAATGGATCGGGACGAGGGTCCGGCTGCTTTTGCACAGCGGCAGCAATCGAGCACGTGGAACCCCCTCATATGGGCCAATTTTTCGCGATTCGGTTTCGCCAAAGCAACCGCCGCCAGACCCCAGGACTTTCACCTAGCTCAATGAGTGAGCAGCCGCCAGCCTCGGCGCGCAGCAATGCGGTCATTGCAAATTTCGAGACTGGGCCCTAAGTCGCCCCTTTCCGAATATCTCCCAGGCTGAAACATACATGTTCAACTTCCTCCTCGTCGTCCAGGCCGTGATCGCCTTCGCGTTGGTCGGCGTCATCCTGATGCAGCGTTCGGAGGGCGGCGGGCTCGGCATGGGCGGGAGCCCTTCGGGCCTCATGTCGGCGCGCGGCGCGGCCGATTTCCTGACGCGGGCGACGACCGTGCTGGCGAGCTGCTTCGTGTTGCTCAGCATCGCGTTGGCCATCCTGGCCGCGACCCAGCATCGCGGCGAGCATGTCGATACGTCGCTGGTCGGCTCAACCAGCTCGGCGCAGCAGCAGGCGCCCCAGCAGGCACCGGCCGCGCCAGCGCAAAGCCCGACGGCGCCGGCGAGCAACTCGGGCGTCCCGCTCCAGTAACCGCCCCGCAAAATTTTTTCACCGCAGCGGATTCGTCCGCTTGCCCATTCGCGTGAGATCAGCTTAAGCCTTTCCTCCCATGGCGCGGTTCATTTTCATCACCGGCGGCGTGGTCTCATCGCTTGGCAAAGGCCTCATGGCGGCGTCGCTCGCGGCGCTGCTGCAGGCGCGGGGCTATCGCGTGCGCACCCGCAAGTTCGATCCCTATCTGAACGTCGATCCGGGCACGATGTCGCCCTATCAGCATGGCGAAGTCTATGTGACCGACGACGGCGCCGAGACCGATCTCGACCTCGGCCATTACGAGCGCTTCACCGGCGTTTCGAGCCGCCAGGCCGACAATGTGACGCAGGGGCGCATCTACCAGACGATCATCCAGCGCGAGCGGCGCGGGGATTATCTGGGTGCGACGGTGCAGGTCATCCCGCACGTGACCGACGAGATCAAGAAATTCGCGCTCGCCGAGACCGACGATGTCGATTTTGTCCTATGCGAGATCGGCGGCACGGTCGGCGACATCGAGAGCTTGCCCTTCATGGAGGCGATCCGCCAGCTCCACAATGAGCTGGGCAGCGGCCAGTCGATCTTCATCCATGTGACCCTGGTGCCCTATATCGCAGCGGCGGGAGAACTGAAGACCAAGCCGACGCAGCATAGCGTTCGTGAGCTGACCTCGCTCGGCATCCAGCCGCACATATTGCTGTGCCGCTGCGAGCATCCGCTGCCGGACAGCGAGCGCGCCAAGATTGCCCTGTTCTGCAATGTCCGCAAGGAAGCGGTGATCCAGGCGCTCGATGCGCCCAACATCTATTCCGTCCCCGCGCAATATCATGCCGAGGGGCTGGACGAGGAGGTGCTGCGCGCCTTCGGGATCGACACACAGGCGCTGCCGGACCTGACGCGCTGGTTCGACATCATGGACCGCTACGACAATCCCGAGGGCGAGGTGACCGTCGGCGTCGTCGGCAAATATGTCGGCCTGCCCGACGCCTACAAGTCGTTGAACGAGGCACTGATCCACGGCGGCCTCGCCAACCGCGTCAAGGTCAACATCCACTGGATCGACGCCGAGCTGTTCGAGCAGCCGGACAGCGACATCGCCGCGCGCCTTGAGCCGATGCACGCGATCCTGGTGCCCGGCGCGTTCGGGTCGCGCGGGGCGGAAGGCAAGATCGCCTCGATCCGCTTCGCCCGCGAGCGGCGCGTGCCCTATTTCGGCATCTGCTTCGGCATGCAGATGGCCTGCGTCGAGGGCATGCGCAACATGATCGGCGTGGCCGAGGCGAGTTCCACCGAATTCGGACCCACGCCCGAGCCGGTCATCGGCCTCATCACCGAATGGATGAGCAAGGAGGGCCTGCAAAAGCGCGAGGCCGGTGGCGACCTTGGCGGCACGATGCGGCTCGGCGCCTACAGCGCCCATCTCTCCGCCAACAGTCATGTCGCGCAGATTTACGGCAGCCCCGACATCAGCGAGCGCCATCGCCATCGCTGGGAAGTCAATATGGGCTACAAGGACCGGCTGGAGAAGACCGGTCTCATCTTCTCGGGCATGTCGCCGGACGGCACGCTGCCGGAGATCGTCGAACGGCCCGACCATCCCTGGTTCGTCGGGGTGCAGTTCCACCCCGAGCTCAAGTCCAAGCCGTTCGAGCCGCACCCGCTGTTCGCCAGCTTCATCGAGGCGGCGGTCAAGCAGAGCCGCCTCGTCTGACCCAAAAGGGAAGGGCGCCCGATTGCCCGGACGCCCTTGAAGGTTCATTCGAGGCGTTCAGTATTTCGCGGATGCCCTCAGGAAGACGCTGCGTCCCGGCTCGGGAAAACCATCGACGAGCTGATAAAGCGTATCGAATGCGTTGCGCACACCCACGCCGATGCTGACATTCGGCGCCACGTCGGCGTCGATGCTCAGATTGGCCAGGGTGTAGGCGCCGGTACGATAATAGAGTGTCCCGGCCGTGTTGACGGTCCAGCGGTTCGAGGCGACCTCCAGGCTCGGCAGCACATGCACCACCTTCAGCGGGCGCCAGTCCGCATAGAAGAACGCCTTGTCGGTCGGTACACCGGTCGGCTCGAAATTGGGCGTGTTGGGATCGCGCAGGACACGATGAATATAGGTGTAGTTGGCGCCTGCGCTCAAGGTCGCGCTCAGCGCGGCATCGATCGAGATCTCGCCGCCGGAATAGTCTCCGCGACCCAGGTTGCGGCTCTGGGTGACCGCCTGCCCCTGATAGATGAAGGGGAAGTTGGTGATCACATCGTTCAGATGTGAATAGAAGACCGCGCCATTGATCTTGACGGCGCCGAACGTCTTGCCGCCGCCGATCTCGTAATTTGTCGAGCGCTCCGCCTGCAGGTCGGGATTGGAAATCGCGCCGCCGAACCTGGAGCTGAACCGTTCGAAAATGGTCGGGAAGCGCGAACGTGCGGAGACGCTGAGATAGAGGTTTATGTCCTTGTCCGGCGTCCAGTTCAGTCGCCCCTGGCCATTGACGGCATCGGAATTGCGCAGCGGATAGCTGAAGATGGCCGAAGCGCCGCCGCCGGGCGGCGTGCCATATTCCTCCGCCTTGTGCATGATGCGCCAGTCGTAGCTCGCGCCCAGCACCAGGGTCACTTGCGGAGATAGGGCGAGGCTGTTCTCGGCCGCGATGCTCCATGTGTCTTCCAGATTGGTCTGCGGCGGCTCGGTCGCACCGCCGGGAAAGCTCTGCTGGAATTCGACATGCTTGTCGTTGCGGAAATGACCGGCGAGACTGAAAGTGTCGGCTGCGCCGAGCTTGATATCGACCTGTGCGGAGCCGCCCCACGCGACGTCTTCATAGTAGCTGTTGAATGCCCGCGGCTTGGTCTGGGTGGTTTCGGTCCGGTCGTCGAACGCGCTCAGCAGATTGTCGAAGCCGTTGCGATAGACCCGCGTCTTGAACGTGACGGAGTCGGAGATCGCGGTGGTTGAGAGGAAATAGATGCTGTCGATGTTCCACCAGGGCCAGGTCCAGTTGCGCTGGGTCGATACCGGATCGACCGTGCTCAGCGGCGCATTCTTGGAGCCTTCCTGGCGAGTGTAGCTGATCGAGTATTCATCCGTCGCATTGGGCGTGAAGCCGACCTTGGCATTGAGACGCCAATCCTCAGTTCTGGAGAAATCCCGTGCACCGCCGTCCTCGGATGCGGTCGGAACGAAGCTGTGCGGCAGGTTCCAATGATCCTGGAAATTGCGCGTATAGCTCGCCTGGGCGTACCATTTGTCATGCCGCGTGCCGACCAGGCCGAACAACATGTAGCCGGCATAGCCAAGGTCGCCATCCATGTTCAGCTGACCGCGGCCCTCGACCTCGAGTTCCTTGGTGGGTTTGCGCGTCACCAGATTGACCGCGCCGCCCATTGCACCCGGCCCGTCCAGAACGGAGGCATAGCCCTTCGCGACCTGGATTTGCGCGATATCAGGCGTCAGGAAGCGCCCATAGTCGAGCCGATTGTCGGCGGGCAGGTAGACGCGGATGCCGTCGATCGACAGCGGGGTCTGAAAGCGGTCGAACCCGCGCACATAAAGAAGACGCTCATTGCGCGAACCGCCGCTGTTGGAAGCATTGACGCCGGGAACGAGATTGGCCGCGTCGTCGAGACTGTTGCGGTCGAACGCGGCGATGGTTTGTTGACCGATGCTGCTGCTGTCGATGGAAATGCCGTCGGAGACATGGCCGGTGACGATGATCTCGCCGAGCCGGAAGCTGTCGTCCTGACCAGCCTGGTCGCCAGCCGGCGTGTTTTGCGCGTGGAGGGTCCCCGGCAATGCAACAAACAGGCTGACAGCAGTTAACAATCGGAATTTCACGGCTTTCCCCCTTCTCGGTCTTGATTGGCCGGTTGAACTGGACGCCGTATATGTAGAAATATAACGATATGTATATAGCCAAATACAGCGTTTGATGCGAAAGGCCATGACTGTGACAAAGTTGCTTATCTTCTTGACTCTGGCGCTGGCGGTTCCGGCCGTGGCGCAGGAGAGCGACCCCCAGGGCGATGCCAAATGCGGTGCTACGCCCGCCGTGCCTCCGGCCGAATATGCCGCGTGGAGCAGTGCCCAGCCGGTCAAGGCGGCTACCAGTGCCGAGAGCGCCGATGCGGCGCTGCTGGCACCCGGCAAGGCACTGGATCTCGCGCTGGTGCCGACGCCGGACGTCAAATATGCCGTGCGTCCCGAGCATCCGGGCGGGTCGGTGAGCAGCGGCGGCTTGACTGCGGTCAGGATCGACCATGCCGGCACCTATCGTGTCGGCATCGATTCGGGCGCATGGCTTGACGTGGTCGCGGATGGCAAATCGCTCGAATCCGTGGGGCACGGCCACGGACCGGCCTGCACCGGCATTCGCAAGATGGTCGACTTCAGGCTGGAGCCCGGCCGCTATCTGCTGCAGATCGCGGGCAATGGCACGCCGAAGATCCGGGTGATCCTGGCCGTCGTACCGGGCGCATGAGGCGCGCCTCGATTGCCGCGCTTTTCGGCGGCATGCTGTTTTGCGCGATGACCGGAATAAGGCTGTCGGCCGCCGACAGCGCGCAGGCCGGCGCCCGCGTCGCACTGGGGCGCCGCCTTTTCTACGATGCCGATCTGTCGGCGGACGGCACGATGGCCTGCGCGACCTGCCATGAGCAGAAGCATGGCTTCGCGGAAGGCAATCGCGCCCATCCGGGCGTAACCGGCGAAGCCGGCCGCCGAAATGTGCCGGGCCTCGCCAATGTCGGGCGCCGCGCATCCCTCACCTGGGGCGATCCCACGATCCGGACCCTGGAGGCGCAGGCGCTGGTGCCGCTGCTCGGCACGCACCCCGTGGAAATGGGCATGCTCGGCAAGGAAAGGGAGCTGCCGCGCCGTCTCGGTGCCAACCCCTGTTATCGGGCGCTGTTCCGGGCTGCATTTCCGGACGAGAAGGGAGTCATCGATGTCGCGACGGTGACCCGGGCACTTGCGGCGTTTCAGCGCACGCTGGTTTCTGCGAGCGCGCCTTATGATGGCCTCGCCAAGGGAGCGCTGCCCGCTGGCCGGCGCGTGTTCGCTGCCCGCTGCGCGTCCTGCCATTCGGGCCCGGATCTGACCGATGACCGCTTCCATCGGGTGACCGACGTGCAGCCAGCCGACCGGGGGCTGGGCGAAATCACCGGCAAACCGGCCGACGACGGCAAATTCCGCACGCCGAGCCTGCGCAATGTGGCGCTGAGTGCGCCCTATTTTCACGACGGCGCTTCGCCGACGCTAGCGGCGGCGATCGAGCGGCATGAAGGTTTGAAACTCAAGCCCGAGGAGCAGAAATCGGCCCTCATATTCATGGAACTGCTCACGGACCATGCCTTCGTGACCGATGCGCGCTTCGCCTATCCCGACGGTCCCTGCGAAGTGACGCCGGACGGCGCATAGGCATGAAGAAAGGGCGCCCGGTTTCCCGGACACCCTCTCTCGCTGCCTGGTCCGTGGGGGGAGACGGCGGTCAGGCAGACGGCGATTGCATCAGGCGGCGCTCTTGTCGCTTGCCCGATCGCCGGCGAGGTCGATCACTTCGCCCTTGCCGTTGATGGCGATCTTGCGGGGCTTCATCGCGTCGGGGATCTCGCGGACCAGCTCGACGGTGAGCAGGCCGTCGGCGAGGCCGGCATTCTCCACCCGCACGAAGTCGGCGAGCTCGAAGCGGCGCTCGAAATTGCGGGCGGCGATGCCGAGATGGAGGAACTTGGCGCGGTCCTCGGCGCTCACCTCTTCCTTGCGGCCGCTGACCTGCAGCAGGTTCTGCTGCGCGGTGATGTCGATTTCCTCGGCCTTGAAGCCGGCGACGGCGAGCGTGACGCGATAGCGGTCCTCGCTCACGCGCTCGATATTGAATGGCGGATAATTGTCGCTCTGCTGCAGGCGGGCGCTGTTCTCGATGAGATCGAACAGCCGGTCGAAGCCGACGGTGGAGCGGCGATAGGGGGTCAGGTCGAAAGTGCTACGCATGGTTTCAAATCCTCTGTCGAGCGTGTTTGACGGTGCGACGCCGAACCCGACTTGCGGCGTCCGGACATCTCCGACCCCGTGATGGCGGCCGGACGGCATTCAGGTAGGGATTGGAAACGCCGGTTCAAGAGGGTAGCAATTCGAGACCGAACAGGCGTTCACAGATCTCGCGCGGGGCCCCGGAAAGGCTAAGCGCCCAGACCGTTGCCGGTCCGGGCGCCCGTGGACGATAGTTCGTCTCCCCCTTGGTGCCGCCTTCGCGCCTCACGGCCCCCTCAAGCTAGAGGACGGGAATTCGGCATCCCTGAACCACGGCCCTGCTATGACAAGCCAGTGTTTCATCCCTAGAGCTAAAAGAGCGGCCTGCCTGAGTCACGGGGCAAAGTGTTGGAACCTTTCAATTGCCTGAACGGCTGTGCCATCTGCGCAACAGCTGCGCTTTACGTAAAGGTAAATTAAGGACTCTGTTTCCCGCTTGCCCAGGCCCTTGCCAGCGTCGGGGCTGGGCCATAGAGGGGACCTCGCATCCCGGAGGCGAACCGCAGCGCCATGATCCTCTCCCGTTACGAACAGATGATCGCCCGGCGCTATCTGCTGCCCGGCAAGGGCGAGGGCTTCATCTTTCTCGTCGCCTCGATCAGCCTCGTCGCGGTCATGCTGGGCGTCGCGGCGCTCATTACGGTGATGAGCGTCATGAACGGCTTTCGCGCCGAACTGTTCGACAAGATCGTGGGCCTGAACGGCCATGCCGTCATCCAGGGCTATGCCAATGGCTCAAAGAACGGCATCGAGGGCTGGCAGCAGATCGCCGCCGAAGCGCGCAAGACGCCCGGCGTCACCAGCGTCACACCGCTGATCGAACAACCACTGCTCGTGATGTACAATGGCCGCGCCTATGGCGCGCTGGTGCGTGGCATGACCGAGGCCGACATCCAGAACAATCCGTCGGTCAAATCGAAGATCGTGGCCGGCTCGCTGGCCGACATCAAACCCGGCTCCGGCAAGGTGGCAATCGGCTCGCGCCTCGCGGAAGATCTCGGCGTTACACTCGGCCAGACAGTCAGCATCGTCAATCCCGCCGGCCGTTCGACGGTCATCGGCACCATGCCGCGCCAGATCGCCTATGATGTCGGCGCGATCTTCGAGATCGGCGTCTATGACTTCGACAAGCAGATGATCATCATGCCGATGCAGGACGCACAGACTCTGCTGCTCATGGGCGATCAGGTCCAGATGATCGAGGTGCAGACCAGCGATCCGGACAAGGTGGGACAGATTCTCGCGCCGCTCGTTCCGAAGGTGAGGGACAAGGCGGTCATCGTCGACTGGCGCAAGATGAACTCGAGCCTGTTCGAGGCGCTGCAGATCGACCGGATCGTCTCCTTCGTCGTGCTTTCGCTCATCATCCTGGTCGCGGTGTTCAACATCCTGTCCTCGCTCATCATGCTGGCGCGCGCCAAGACCCGCGACATTGCGATTCTCCGTACCATGGGCGCGACGCGGCGCAGCCTGCTGCGCATCTTCGTGACCGTGGGCCTCGCCATCGGCGCGACGGGCACGGCGGCGGGTGCGGTGCTCGGCTTCCTCATCCTGCATTTCCGCGAGGGCCTGCTCGAATTCGCCCAATATGTGACCGGCCAGCAGATCTGGGATCCGTCGATCCGCTTCCTCTCGGACTTGCCGTCCAAGCCCGATCCGGTCGAGATCATCGGCATCTGCTTCATGTCGGTCGCCTTCTCCTTCCTCGCGACGCTCTATCCCGCATTCAAGGCGGCGAGCACCGATCCGGTCGAGGTGCTGCGTTATGAGTGAGGTGAGTCAGGAGGTTCTGGGCGTCACTGGCTTGACCCGCAGCTTTACGCAGGGCGATGTCACCATCGACGTGCTGTGCGGCATCGATCTGGCCATCGCCTCTGGCGAGATCGTCGCGCTGCTGGGGCCGTCCGGCTCGGGCAAATCGACGCTGCTGCAGGCGGTGGGTCTGCTCGAAGGCGGCTATGGCGGCTCGATCCGGCTGACCGGCATCGAGGTCGCCAAGGAGGGCAATGAGGGGCGCACGAGGCTGCGGCGGGAAAAGCTCGGCTTCGTCTATCAGTTCCACCATCTGCTGCCCGATTTCACCGCGCTGGAGAATGTCGTGCTGCCGCAGCTCATTCATGGTGAGAGCGACCGTGAAGCGCGCGAACGCGCGACGGCGCTGCTCGGCGATCTCGGCCTCGCGCAGCGGGTCGATCACAAGCCGAGCAAACTTTCCGGCGGCGAGCAGCAGCGGGTGGCGGTGGCGCGGGCGCTCGCCAACAAGCCGGCGCTGGTGTTGGCCGACGAGCCGACCGGCAATCTTGATGAGCGCACCGCCGATATCGTCCTCGACGAGTTCATCCGGCTGGTGCGCGGGCAGGGCTCGGCCGCGCTCATCGCGACCCATAATGAGCGCCTCGCCGCGCGGATGGACCGCGTCGTGCGGTTGCATGACGGCAAGGTCGAGCAGTCCTGAAGCCTCTCCCGGTGGGAGAGGATTTGGAAGAAGGAGAGCATCAATGGCGACGATCCTCATCACCGGCGCGAACCGCGGCATCGGCCTCGAGCTGGCGCGGCAATATGCAGCGGCGGGGCATGATGTCATCCGCACGGCGCGCGGGCATGACCGGGCCGAGAAATCCGTCGGCGAGCTTTTGCCGCTCGACGTGACGAACGACGCCTCTGTTGCCGCGCTTGCAGACATGCTGGCGGGCCGGCCGATCGACCTCGTCATCAACAATGCCGGCGTCAGCGGGCCCGATCCCGCGCACCAGAGCAGCACGGACATGGATTTCGCCGGGTTTCTCTCGGTGCTCGACGCCAATGTGATCGGACCCCTCCGCGTGACGCAGGCGCTGCTCCCCAATCTGCGCGCGGCGAAGGGGGCCAAGGTGGCGGTCGTCTCCAGCCGCATGGGCCAGTTCAACAATGAGTGGCTGAGCGGCTTCGTCGCCTATCGCGCGTCCAAGGCGGCCGTGAACAAGGTCTTCCAGATTCTCGCCGCCGATTTGAAGGCGGAGGGTATCGCCGTCGCCATGCTCCATCCCGGCTGGGTGCGCACCGACATGGGCGGGCCTGGCGCCGATCTCGACGTGTCCGAAAGCGCGGCGGGCATCATCGAAGTGCTGGCGGGCCTGGATGTCGCCACGACCGGCCGCTTCACCGCCTATAATGGCGAGGCGTTGGCCTGGTGAGGGCGGCGGCGGACCAGCCTATTTCTCGAGCGCGGCGAGCTTGGCCGGATCGATGCTGCCGACCGCCTGCTTGAGCCCGTCGAAACTGTCCGCCTCGCCCTTGGCCTCGATCAGGAAGCGCTTGTCGGCAACCGTCATATAGTCGCCAGACTTGTCGTCATTGTCCCATGTCTGGGAAACGAACGTCCCGCCCTTGTTGGTGACATTCTTGAAGCCGTCTTCGTCCTGCTTGTTCTGGTCGATCGGCATCATGTTGCCAAATGTGGCACCGAAGCGGCCGAGGTCCACGATCTTGACCGTGAACGTCTTGTCGCCTTCCGTGTAGGTGCCCTGCGCGAACCCGCTGCCAAAACCGGTGCTCACATTCTCTGTCCCCGTGCGCGCGAAGCCGCCGATTCGGGTCGGCAGCAGGGCCTGCAGCTGCGCCGGCGGAATGGTCTTCATGTCACCGTGCCGGAAAGCGTCGCGCATCTGGCGCTCCACATTGCGGATCGCTTGCCGGTCGATACCGGAATTTCCCCAGTCGTGCAGGAAGGTGACATGGGGCCGGGGACCGCCCAATATCATCGCCGGCGTATTGGCGATGCCCATCGTCACCAGGTTGAGCGCAACGGCGCAGACGATGGTGATCGCGCCGAAACGGCGCTTTTCCATTTCCGGCACTTTCATGATCGGGCCGATGCCGAGGAAGAAGAGGTAAAGCGAAAAGAGGCTGCCGATGCCGATGAAGCCGAGACCCGGGATCATCGCCAGCGCATTGGCGATCCACGCTGCCGTCGAGGAATAGACGATGAGCTTGAAGGCATCGCGCGGACTGCCTTCGCCACCGAAGCGCGGCGCGAGCTTCGACGCGATGAAACTGAGGACCAGCAGATTGACCATCGAGAAGGCGTAACCGCCCACCGCGGTGAACAACTGGCCGAAGAAGCTGAAGCCGAACGGGCTCCAGTTGAACACCCGGCCCGTGATGAAGCCGACAATGGGGGCGAGGGCAGCCAGCGGCGCGGCATAGCGGGTGAACAACTCGCCGCTCGGCGTCATGTCCCGGTCGATTTCCGGCCAGACCTCCTTGGGCCGGGTGAAGAGCGCCTTGGCGCGCTCGATGAACGAGGATGTCCTTTCGTCAATGGTCATGGCCATGGATCGCCTCCCGAACCCCTCGATATCTCTAAGATATATCTTTTAGGGAATGGGCTTCAAGAGGATCGGCGCGAAAAAGCCACGCCGCAGCGGAATTCAGCTCCCCGCCAGCGCGGTCAGCTTGCCAGGGTCGATGCTGGCAACGGCGCTCCTGAGCTCGCCGACATTGTTCGCTTCGCCCTCCGCCTGGACGAAGAAGCGCTTGCCGATCATGGTGCCATAAGTGCCATCGCCGGACTTGTGCCATTTCTCTGTCGTAAGCACGCCATTGGTGGTGGTCGTGCGCTCATAGCCGTTAGCGTCCTCCTGGTTCGACTGGACGCCCATCGCGGCCCCGATGCCGGCCAGTGCGCCGACCGCCGACATGTCCGCCACGCTAAGCTTGAAGCGCTTGTCGCCGGCTTCGTAGGTTCCTTCGGCATGACTTCCGGCGGGGCCCGCCGCCATGCTCTCGACGGCCGTGCGCTTGTAGGCGCCGATCGAATCGGGGAGCAACGCCTGCAAGGCTGCGGGGTCGACGGCCTTGCCATTGCCGTTCTTCAGCGCCTGATCCATGTCGCGGCTGGCCTGCTCGATCTTCCTGCTGTCGATTGTGACGCTGGTGCCGGGCACGCTGACGGTGACATCGCCGTTGCCGGAAATCGCCCGGCTCGAATAGGAGCCGATCGATCCGAGACCCACCAGTCCGACGACGGCGCCGATCACGCTCGCGACGACGATATAGAACACGACCACGATCACGGCGGTGACGGCCGTGAAGCCGATCGCCTTGTCCTGTGGCACTTTCATGAGCGGCGTCGCGCCGACATTGAACAGATAGAAGCCGTAAAGGCTGATGAGGAGAGCGATGAGGCCAAGCCCCGGAATGATATCCAGGACGCTGGCGACCCAGCCCGCGGTCATCGAATAGGCGACCAGCTTGAAAGCACTCCGCTGGCTCGCTTCACCGCCGAATTTTGGCGCGAGCATGTTGGCGACCCATGTCAGCACCGCGACGGTAATCAAGGCGGCAACATAACTGGTGATCGCGCTGGTCAGCGAGCCGATCAAGGAGGGGCGGAAGCGGATGAACAATGCGCCGTAGCCGAACAGCTGGCCGCCAATGAATGAGCAGACCGGGCCGATTGCGGCGAGCGGCATCACATAACGCGTGAAGACGTCGCCGCTCGGCGTCGTCTCGCGGTCGATGACCGGCCATTCTTCCTTCGGCTTGAGCAGGATCGCCTTGACCCGGTCGACGATCGAAACATTTCCGCTGGGCTCTTCATCCATGACGTCTCTCCCCTGGCCGCCTGAACCTATCGTCGTTGGATCATGATCTGCATGCTCTTGCAAGCCCGGCGTGCGCGCCACGCCGAGCAAAAGCCTGTGGATGAATCGCGACCCGCGTCGCACCGCGCTTGCCCGGTTCGGGAAGCCATCCCATACTATGGTATGGCTCATGCGCCTTATGTCCCCCTGCGAAATCTGTCGGCCTATTCGCTGCTCGAAGGTGCCATCGCGCCCAAGCAGATGGCAGCGCGCGCCAGGGATCTCGGCTTTCCGGCGGCGGCGCTCACCGACCGCAACGGGCTCTATGCCGCAATGGCCTTCTCGGAAGCGGCGGCGAAGTCGGGCGTGCAGCCGATCATCGGCGCGACGCTCGCCATTGCCCGCCCGGACCGGCCCGACAACGCCCCGCTCATGCTCGACTGGCTGGTGCTGCTTGCCCAGGACGAGGCGGGCTATGCCAATCTCTGCGCCCTGGTGAGCCAGGCGCATGTCGCGCGGCCGATGGAGGACGACGCCCATGTCGGCTTCGAGGCACTGGAGCGCCATGCCGGCGGACTGATCTGCCTGACAGCTTCGGGCGACGGTGCTCTGGCGCGGCTGGTCGCCGAGGGCCTGCCCGAAGCGGCGGCCACCTATCTCGGACGGCTGCAGGCCCTGTTCGGCGACAGGCTCTATATCGAGCTGTCGCGCACCGGCGATCCGGTGATGGAAGAGGCGGAAGGCGCGCTCGTCGATCTCGCTTATGCGCGCGGCCTGCCGCTCGTCGCCACCAATCCGGCATGCTATGCCGATCCCGACTTCCATGCCGCGCATGACGTGCTGCTCTGCATCGCCAGCGGCAGCTATGTCGAAAGCGCCGAGCGGCGGAAAAGCTCTCCGGAAAGCTGGATGAAGCCGGCGGTGGACATGGCGGCCCTGTTCGAGGACCTGCCCGAGGCCATCGCCAATACGCTGGTCGTTGCGCAGCGCTGCGCGGTCATGGCGCCCAAGCGCAAGCCGATCCTGCCGAGCCTCGCCGGAGACAAGGCTGGTGAGGAGGCCCAGCTTCGCGCCGATGCCGCGGCGGGTCTCATCGAGCGGCTCGACAAGCTCGGCATCATCGATGACGAGGCGCGAATTCCCTATTTCGAGCGGCTCGAATTCGAGCTGAACGTTATCATCCAGATGGGCTTTCCCGGCTATTTCCTGATCGTTGCCGACTTCATCAAATGGGCCAAGTCCCACGACATTCCGGTGGGACCGGGGCGCGGCTCGGGCGCGGGATCGGTGGTCGCCTGGGCGCTCACCATCACCGATCTCGATCCGCTTCAACTGGGCCTGCTGTTCGAGCGCTTCCTCAATCCGGAGCGCGTCTCGATGCCGGACTTCGACATCGATTTCTGCGAAACGCGGCGCGGCGAGGTCATCCGCTATGTCCAGCAGAAATATGGCCATGACCATGTCGCGCAGATCATCACCTTCGGCACGCTGAAGGCGCGCGCGGCACTCAAGGACACCGGCCGTGTCCTGCAGATGGGCTATAATCAGGTCGACCGGCTCGCCAAGCTGGTGCCCAATCACCCGACCGATCCCTGGACCATCACGCGGACCATGAACGGCTCGGCCGAGTTCGTTGCCGAGTACAAGGCGGACCGCAACATCGCGCGTCTTGTCGATCAGGCGATGCAGATCGAGGGCCTGCCCCGCAACAGCTCGACCCATGCCGCCGGCGTGGTGATCGGCGACCGGCCGCTGAGCGAGCTAGTGCCGCTCTACCGCGACCCCAAGTCCGACATGCCGGTCACCCAGTTCGACCTCAAATATGTCGAGACGGCGGGCCTGGTGAAGTTCGACTTCCTTGGGCTCAAGACCCTGTCCGTGCTCCAGCGCGCGGTGCAGCTGCTGGCCGGGCGCGGGGTCATCGTCGATCTAGACGCGCTGCGCTGGGATGACGAGGAGACCTACAAGCTGCTCCAGCGCGGCGACACGGTCGGCGTGTTCCAGGTGGAATCAGAAGGTATGCGCAAGACGCTGTCCGCCGTGAAGCCGACCGTCTTCGAGGATATCATCGCGCTCGGCGCGCTCTACCGCCCGGGCCCCATGGACAATATCCCGATGTTCGGCCGTCGCAAGAACGGCCAGGAAGAGATTGAATATCCTCACCCTTCGCTCGAGCCGATCCTGAAGGAGACTTATGGCGTCTTCGTCTATCAGGAACAGGTGATGCAGGCCGCGCAGATCCTGGCCGGCTATTCGCTGGGCGGCGCCGACCTCCTGCGCCGCGCCATGGGCAAGAAGATCAAGGCCGAGATGGACGCCCAGCGCGCGACCTTCGTCGAGGGCTGCAAGACCAACGATATCGACCGCAAGAAGGCCAATGAGCTGTTCGACCTGATCGACAAGTTCGCGGGCTATGGCTTCAACAAGAGCCATGCGGCGGCCTATGCGCTGCTCACCTACCAGACGGCGTGGCTCAAGGCGCATCATCCGGCGGAATTCTATGCCGCCTCCATGGCGTTCGACATCCACCAGACCGACAAGCTCTGCGTGTTCGTCGACGATATGCGCCGCATGGGCCTCACCTGCCTGCCGCCCGACATCAATGTGAGTCGCGCCGATTTCTCGGTCGAGCCTGACCCGGGCGATCCTGCGCGGCAGGCGGTGCGTTATGCCCTCGGCGGGCTCAAGGGCGTGGGCGAGAAGGCGATGGAGACGCTGGTCGAGGAGCGGCAGCGGAGCGGCCCGTTCCGCGATCTTGACGATCTGGCCGACCGCATCGAGCCGCGCCTGCTCAATCGCCGCCAGCTTGAGAGCCTTGCAGCCGGCGGCGCCTTCGACAGCCTGGGCCTCGACCGCGCCATCGTCCATGCCGCGGCGGAAACGCTCCTGTCCGTCGCCGCCAAGGCCGCCGAGGCGCGCGAGAGCGGGCAGGGCGGGCTATTCGGCGACGTCGAGGCGGCGCATGCCGACGTACCCCTGCCGACCAACGTCAAATGGTCGGGCATCGAGCGCATGGCGCAGGAGAAGGAGGCGTTCGGATTTTATTTCTCGGCGCATCCGGTCGACCGCTATCGCCAGTTTGCGCGCGCGCGGGGGGTGCGCAACTATGCCGAACTGTGCGGCTCGTCAGAGGGCCTGCGCGAGGGCGAGCGCAATGGCGCGATGATGGCGGGCCTCATCGAGGAGATACGCTGGCGCGACACCAAGCGCGGCGCGCGCTTCATCTCGGCGACCTTCTCCGACAGCAGCGGTCAGTTCCAGGCGAGCTGCTTCGACGAGGAGGGCTGCAAGCTGCTCGCGCGCCTGCACGAGGATGGCGAGTGCGCGCTGCTGACCGTCGAACTCGACAAGCAGCCGGGCGAGGAGACACCGCGCGTCACCGTACGGGGGGTGCAGTCCTTCGAGCGGCTGGCGGGATCGGCGCGGATGCGCATGGTCGTCACCGTCGAGCGCGAGGAGGCGATCATGCCGCTCGCGGCGCTGCTCGCCGACCGGCATGGCGGCCGCTCGCGCGTCGAAATCGAGACGGTGCTGCCGGACGGCGACCGCGCCTTCGTGCGGATTGGCGAGGATTTCCAGCTCGACGAGGAGCTGGGCGAGCGGATCGAGGCGATCCGCGGCGTCGGCGCGGTGGCGCTGGCACCGCTTGGGCCGCCCGATCTCCGGGTCGTGGCGTCGCGCTAGCATGAGGCGGCTGCTCCGACTTGCGCTGTTGCCGCTGCTCGCGACCATGGTGGGCGCGGCGGACGATGCACCGACCGCGCAGACGGAAATGCTCGGCATCGATTTGCCCGACCAATTCGAGGTGGGCCACCAGGCCCGCGACGCATCGATGCAGATGCTCGAGATCGTCGACCCGCCGGAGACGGTCGACAACTGGACGAAGCTCGTCACCGTGCAGCTGATATTCGGGCTCGCGTCGGGCTCCACCGCGGAGGATTTCTATTCCGGCTGGCTGGAAGCTGTACGCACCTCTTGCCCGGGCACCGAAGAGGCGCTGATCAAGGGCACCGTCGACGGGAAGGCCGCCATCAGGGCCACGCTGTCCTGCCCGAACGATCCCGAGACCGGCAAGCCACAGAATATCGAGGCATTTCTGGTGCGGGGCGATGTCAATGTCATGGTGGTCCGGCTCGCGTTCCGGCATGCCTTGGGCGAGGAAGACAAGGCGCTGATCGAGCGCGTCGCGCATTCCCTCAAGGTCTGCGACCAGCGCACGCTCTCGGCCTGCTCGGAGCGCGAGGCGACCGGTTTCCTGCCGTCAGCGGGCCGCATGTCCGGCCGCTGAGCGATCCACTCAGAACAGCCGCCCCTGATCCCCGGCCGGCGGCACGAACAGGTCCTTGCGCAGGCTGATCCGTCCGCCCTCCAGTCCGAAGCGCTTGCGCGCCTTCTCGAAGCGCGTGCGGATGAGCTGTGCGAACGGCCCATCGCCCCGCATGCGGCTGCCGAAGCCGGGATCATTGTCGCGCCCGCCTCTTATCTCCCGGATTTGTGCCATCACCTTGGTCGCGCGTTCCGGATAATGCTCGCCCAGCCATTCGCGGAACAGGGGCGCGACCTCGTAAGGCAGGCGCACCGGGATATGCGAGACCGAGCGCGCGCCGGCCGCCGCCGCGGCCTCAACCAAAGCCTCGATTTCATGATCGTTGATCGCCGGGATCATCGGCGAGAGCGAGGCATGAACCGGAATGCCGGCGCTCGACAAGGCGTGGATCGCCGCCAGCCGCTTGGCCGGGCGCGGGGCGCGCGGCTCCAGCTTGCGGTGCGTTGCCGGATCGAGCGTGGTGACCGAGAGGGCGATCGCGACCAGGCCCAGCTCGGCCATCGGTGCGAGCAGGTCGATGTCGCGCACGACGCGATCCGACTTGGTGGTAATCATCAGCGGGTGCCGGCATTCGGCCAGCACTTCGATGATCGCGCGGGTGATCCGCCAATGCTCCTCGATCGGCTGATAGGGATCGGTGTTGGTCCCCATGGCGATGGTCTGCACCTGGTAGCGCGGCCGGGCCAGCTCCTTGCGCAGCAGCATCGCGGCTTCGGGCTTCACGAACAGCCTGCTCTCGAAATCGAGGCCTGGCGACAGGTCGAGCCGGGCATGGGTCGGCCGCGCGAAGCAATAGATGCAGCCATGTTCGCAGCCCCGATAGGGATTGATCGACTGGTCGAAGCCTATGTCCGGGGACTTGTTGCGCGTGATGATCGTGCGGGCCTTTTCCTGTGTGATCGTGGTGCGCAGCGGCGGGGGACGGTCATCGTCCTCATGGAGATGATCCAGCCAGTCGCCGTCGGCCTGGCGCTCCGGCAGGCTGAACCGGCCCGATTCGGTATTGGAGGCCGCGCCGCGGCCCTTGAGAGGCGGCATGTTTCATGAGAACATAACAGGAACATTTATGCAAGCCCCGTCGCCAAAGCGCTTGCGTCATTCGGGGCGAGCCGGTAGGTTCTCATTTCGTTCCGCAGTTGGAGTGATCCACTTTTGCCTGCCGAAATGCTCATCGCCATTGCCATCGCTGTCTTGGCCGGTCTGGCTGTCGGATGGCTGTTGCGCGCCCGGATGGCGGCGCCGGTCGAAGCGGAGCGCAAGGAATTGGGCGAGCGCATCGCGACCGTGGAGGCGATGCGGAACGAAGCGCTTCGAGAAATGGCCGTCTACAAGGAGCGGTCGGAGCAGGCCGAGGCATTGCGCGGACGGCTGGACGCGACCGCGATTGCCAAGGCAGGCGTCGAGCGCGAGCTGGCCGCGCACCGGGCCGAGGCGGCGGCGCGCGCGGAAAGCTACGAGGCGCAGATCAGGACAATCAACGAGGCGCGCGAGGCGCTGGCGCTGCAGTTCCGCGACACGGCGAACACATTGCTCGCCGAGGCGGAAAAGCGCCTGGCCGAGCAATCCGGCACCCAGCTCAAGGCCGCGCACGAGAAGAGCGAGGCGAGCCTGAAGGCGCTGCTCCAGCCGGTCGAGACGACTCTCAAGCGCTATGAGGACGGCCTCAAGCATGTCGAGCAGCAGCGCGTCGACAGCTATGCGGCGCTGCGTGAGGCGGTCGATCAGGTTCGCACCGGGCAGGGCCAGGTGCGCGACGAAGCGGCAAAGCTGGTCAATGCGCTGCAGGCCAATGCCAAGACGCGCGGCCGCTGGGGCGAGCAGTCGCTTTATAATGTGCTGGAGCAGGCCGGCCTCACCGAGGGCGTCGATTATCGCAAGGAAGTCTCGGTCGGCACCGAGGACGGCCGCCTGCGCCCCGATGTCATCGTCAATTTGCCCGGCGGGCGCGAGCTCATCATCGACGCAAAATGCTCGCTCAGCGCCTTTCTGGACGCGGGCGAGGCGGTCGAGGAGGAGCTCCGCTTGATGCATCTGCGCTCCCACGCCCAGTCGATGCGGCGCCATGCCGAGCAGCTCGGCGCGAAGGACTATTGGACGCGCTTCGGCAAGGCGGCCGACTATGTCGTCATGTATATTCCCGGCGAGCATTTCCTGTCGGCGGCGCTGGAACAGGACGGCGAGCTTTGGGAACGGGCGTTCGAGCGGCGCGTGCTGCTGGCGACACCGACCAACCTCGTCGCCATCGCCCGCACCGTCGCCAGCGTCTGGCGGCAGGAGAAGCTGGCCGAGCAAGCCCAGCAGATCGGGGCGCTCGGCAAGGAGATGTATGAGCGGCTGTCGGTGGCGGCGGGGCATCTGTCCGCGCTCGGTCGCAGCCTCAACAGTTCGGTCGGCAGCTACAACAAGTTCGTCTCCAGCTTCGAGAACCGCGTGCTGGTGACCGGCCGCAAGTTCAAGGAGCTGAACGTCGAGACCGGATCGCGCGAGATCGACGAGGCGCCCGCGGTCGAGACGCTGGCCCGGCTGCCCGAGCCGGTCGCGGCGCCCGACGGCGGCGGCGCGGCAGCGAGCGAACCCGAACTCGCAC
>Ga0335083_10003326_pt1 | contig 20907 bp, 16 predicted proteins | sample Lox_Sample_42_FD_206716 | JGI IMG/M metagenome (GOLD analysis project Ga0335083, IMG submission 206716) | Soil microbial communities from Loxahatchee National Wildlife Refuge, Florida, United States - Lox_Sample_4.2 | ecosystem: Environmental > Terrestrial > Soil > Wetlands | place: USA...
GCCAGGGTTCGACCGTGCCGAGGTCCTCGCCGATCGCCAGCCCGCCCGCGCGGGCTACCTCGGCGGCCAGCACGCCGCCCATCAGTTCGTGGTCGTATCGCACGTAAGTGCCCTGCTCCGGGGACATTCCGGCCGGAATCCACCACAGCCGGGCCAGTCCCATGACGTGATCCACCCGCAGGCCGCCGGAGTTGCGCGTGCAGGCCGCGATCAGCTCGGCCAGCGGCCGGCCCGCCTGGGCGGCGAGCCGGCCCGGGTGCCACGGCGGCAGCGTCCAGTCCTGGCCTCGCTGGTTGAACTCGTCCGGCGGCGCGCCCACGCTGATGCCGGGCACGATGACATCCTGGCGGGCCCAGGCGTCCGCACCGCCGGGATGCGCGCCGACCGCAAGATCGGTGATCACGCCGATGCTCATGCCGGCCCGCCTGGCCGCCTGCTGCGCCGCGGCCAGTTGCTCCGCGGCCAGCCACTGCAGCCAGGCATGGAACCCGATCCTGTCCGCCAGCCGCTGCCTGAGCGCGATGACCTCGGCCGAGGCCGGGTCGGCCAGCGCCCCGGGCCAGGACCGCCAGTCGGGACCGTGAACCTCGGCGATGGCGCACCAAGTCGCCCAGGCCTCGATGGCGCCGCGGTCACTGGCCAGGAACGCGTCCAGCTCGGCCCGGCGGCGCGCGGTCAGCGGCACCGCGCGGATCAGCTCGAGCGCGGCCAGCTTGGCGGCCCATACCGCGTCCCGGTCGATGAGCGCCGCGGTGCTGTTCGCGGCCCGCAGCGGGGCGGCCAGCGCCTCCACCTCGGCCCGGTCCCCGGCCCTCAGCCCCTGGTATTCCGGGATGTCCTCGATCCGCAGGTAGAGCGGGCTGATCTGGTGGCGGCTCATCGGCAGGTACGGGGACGGGCTCACCGGCGGTCGTGGCTCGGCCGCGTGCAGCGGGTTGACCAGCACGAAGTCCGCACTCAGGTCGGCGCCGCTCCAGGCAGCCAGGTCGGCCAGGTCGTGCAGGTCGCCATGGCCCCACGAGGCACGCGAACGCAGCGAGTACAGCTGCACGGCGAAGCCCCAGGACCGGCGGGCTGGGAACGCCGCGATCGCGGCGTCCACCAGGCCGGCCGGGTCGGCTCGCACCTCGTTTTCTCCCAAGGCCGCGAGGACCGCGGCCAGCGTCTCGTCCGGCACCTCGACGGGTTGGCCCCGCCAGTTCCGGTAGGAGACTGCCACGCCGTGCGCTTTCGCCCGGCGCGTGAGTTCTGCGCGTCCTGTCACCGCACTAGTCTGCCGAGCGGTCATCCGCCTTGACCAGGTTCTAACCGCCCGCGGGCTCCAGCACGAACACCGGGATCTCGCGTGTGGTCTTGGTTTGGTATTCCGCGTAGGGCGGGTACGCGGCGACCGCCCGCTTCCACCATTCGGCCCGCTCCTCGCCGCTGACCTCGCGGGCGATCATGTCCTGCCTGCGCGGGCCGTCCTGGAGTTCCACCCGCGGGTTCTCGCGGATGTTGTAATACCACAGCGGGTGGGCCGGCGCGCCGCCCTTGGACGCCACCATGGCGTACCGGCCGTCGTGCTCCACCCGCATCACCGGCGTCTTGCGCACCTTGCCGCTGCTGGCGCCGAGGTTGGTCACGATCACGACCGGCAGGCCGGTGTCCCGTAGCGTGGTGCCCTGGGTGCCGCCCGAACTCTCATACAGCTCGACCTGATCGCGGACCCACGCCGCCGCGCTCGGCTCGTATTCTCCTTCAACTGGCATACCGGATAGTCAACACCAGGCGTCCGCCGCATCGCGTCCCGGGGCGCCTGCTTGCGACCGCGGATGAAGCCGGGAACCGGGACGAGCCGGGGCACGTCTGATTGGCATGATGGCGTCGAGACGGCTCACGATGGTGCTCGCCGCCACCGCCGTCCCGGTTGCGCTGACCGCCGGCTGCGCCAGCGCCACCAGCGCGCACCCGGCGGCTGCGGTCGCGGCACGCGCGCCGCCCACCGCGCGCTTCAGCGCCATGGGCCTGTCGTTCCTGTATCCGGCGGCCTGGCGGTCGGTTACCCCGCGGGCCGGCCTCTCGGACTTCCCCATGAGCCCGGCGGCATTACCCACTATGTACTTACTGTACGTGCGCAGCAGAACGCGAACTCGGCCTGCGAGGACCCGGCTCGGAATGACGTAGATCGCGAGGTCGCCGTCGACGATGAAGAACCAGTCGATCAGGTCGGGATCGTAGGGGATCAGCCGTTCCCGGTTGCCGATCGAGTAAGGCCTTCGGCCGGGCCATATTGGCACCATAGCCTCGGATACCGACATTTCAGTCCAGCGTTCGAAAAATGGTCGGGACGGCGGGATTTGAACCCGCGGCCTTCGGTCCCCCAGACCGACACGCTAACCAAGCTGCGCCACGTCCCGGTGCGCTACGAGGTTTGATTCGTAGCGCTTACCCACCATGCCTCGGCAGGCTCAGCTAGCTTAGCGCAACCGCGGTGCCGCTCGAAACGAAGCCGGGCCGAACGGACGCCGCGCCGACGCGGATGCATGCTTCCGCCCGTGCCGAAAGTTACGCTGTGTGCCGGGCATGGCGCGGCCGCCGTGCTCGTTGTCCATGCGACAGCCGCACTCGCACCGAAGGGCCGGGCCGTTGGGAGCACTGGGGACGCGCCGCTCAGCCTCCTCCGACGGCGGCTACCCGAGCGAGGGCCCGACCCGGCCGACCCGGCCGATGCGGCCGATGCGGCCCAGCAGGCGGTCCCGGATCGCCCTCAGGATTATCCTCGCCGTCGTGCTGGTCCCGGCCGCCGCGATCGGCTTGCTCGTCGCGCTGACCCCCTCGGCGGGCCAGGCCGCCGCGCTGGTCCAGGCGCAGGCCAGGGAGCGGCACATCGGCTACCCGGGTCCGGCGGTCCCGCGGTCCTTCGCGCGGGCCCTGATCGCGACCGAAGACCACAGGTTCTACAGCGATCCCGGGGTCGACCCGCTGGCCATGGGGCGGGTGGTGATCTCCTGGGTCATCGGCCGCGAGGATCAGGGCGGCAGCACCATCGACCAGCAGCTGGCGAAGAACCTCTATACCGGCGGTCACAGCGGCTTCACCGAGGACCTCGAGCAGCTGGCCATGGCCGTCAAGCTCAACCAGGCCTACAGCCGGGCCGAGATCCTGCGCATGTACGCCGAGGTGGCCTACTACGGCCACGGCTACTACGGCCTGGACGCCGCCAGCTGCGGTTACTTCGGTCGGCCGCCGGAGCGGCTGACGCTGGTGCAGGCGGCCATGCTGGCCGGGGTGGTGAACGCGCCCAGCTACGACGACCCGCTGGTCTATCCGGGGCAGGCCCGGACCCGGCTGGTGCACGTCATCAGCCGGATGGCCGCGGTGGGTTACCTGACTCAGGCGCAGGAGACCGCGGCGCTCAACGCGCCCCTGGGCCTGTCCGCCGTCCGCGGCTGCCCGTGATCGGGTGCTCAGGTTCCGGATTTCTCCGGCTCCAGCTGCTCGCTGAGCGGCGCGTCGTCTCCCAGCAGGAACACCCAGCGCCGGTAGCAGTACAACCGGAAGATGGTCGCGATGCCGATGCCGACGATGTTCGCCACGTTGTAGGAGAGCCTGTCGTCCAGCCCGAACCCGTACCGCACGACCGCGAGAACCCCGAGCTGGATCAGCAGCCCGATCCCGTTGAACACGAAGAACAGGACGGATTCGCGGCCCCAGTGGCTGCCGTTCCGGTGCCGGAACGCCCAGAGCTTGTTGCCTAGGAAGGCGAACACGGTGGCCACGATGGTGGAGATCGTCACGGAGGTCAGCGGACCGAGCCCGGCCCCGTAGTGCAGCAGGTCGGCGCCGCCGAGGGTGATGAAGAAAGCGATCATGCCGACCACGCCGAACTTGGCTACCTCGTGTATCAGCACCCTGAATCGGGCGTAGAGACGCTGAAGGAGATCCACCCGCTGTCCTTAGTTGGCCCATCCCGTGATACACCGACCTTACCGTGTACCCAGGTGGTGCCACGTACCGGACAGTAAACCGTTCGAAGAATGTCACACCCCCCAGGTAGCGTGAATCGGTGTCGCAAAGTGAAGTGCTCGTCCGCGCCCGCGGGCTGACCAAGCGGTTCGGGGATTTCACGGCGGTGGACGGGATCGATTTCGACCTGTATCGCGGCGAGGCGTTCGGCTTCCTCGGGCCGAACGGGGCGGGCAAGTCCTCCACGATGCGGATGATCGGCTGCGTCTCGCCGCCGACGAGCGGCGAGCTGACCATCCTCGGCCGCGACCCGGTCCGCGACGGGTCCGCGATCAGGGCCAGGCTCGGCGTCGTGCCGCAGGAGGACACCCTCGACGTCGAGCTGACCGTCCGCGAGAACCTGCTCGTCTACGGCAGGTACTTCGGCCTGCCCCGCCGGGTCATCCGGGAGCGGACCGACGCGCTGCTCGATTTCGTCCAGCTCTCGGACCGGGGCCGGGACAAGGTCGACCCGCTGTCCGGCGGCCTGAAGCGCCGCCTGACGATCGCCCGCTCGCTCATCAACGAGCCGGAGATCCTGATCCTCGACGAGCCCACCACCGGACTGGACCCGCAAGCCAGGCACGTCGTGTGGGACCGGCTGTTCCGGCTCAAGCAGCGCGGCGTCACGCTGATCCTGACCACGCACTACATGGACGAGGCGGAACAGCTGTGCGACCGGCTGGTGGTCATGGACCACGGCACGTTCGCTGCCGAGGGCTCGCCCCGCGAGCTGATCATGCGTTACTGCTCCCCGGAGGTGCTCGAACTGCGCTTCGGCCCGGACGAGCACGAACTGGCCGCGGACAAGCTCAGGGACTTTCCGGCCGAACGGGCCGAGGTTCTCGCCGACCGCATCCTTCTCTACGTCACCGACGGGGACGACGCCCTGGCGGCGGTCCGCGCCACCGGTCTCGAGCCGCTCACCTCGCTGGTCCGTCGCGGCACGCTGGAGGACGTGTTCCTCCGGCTGACCGGGCGCAGGCTGGAGGACTTACATGGTCGCTGCCGCCGCCCGAGCCGGGTGGCCCGGGTCGTTGCGGTCCGTACGCGCCTTCCAGTGCTGGCTGACGGTGTACCGGCGGATCTGGCGGTCCAGCATCTGGTCTAGCCTGCTCGGCCCGCTGTTCTACCTGGGCGCGATGGGGCTCGGGCTGGGCACCCTGGTGGACCGGCACGGACCCGTAGCCACCGCGAGCCTGGGCGGGGCGAGCTACCTGGCCTTCGTGGCCCCCGCCATCCTGGCCTCGGGAGCCATGAACGCGGCCATGAGCGAGGCGAGCTACCCCGTGTTCGGCTCGGTCAAGTGGAACAGGATCTACATCGCGGCGCAGGCCTCGCCGCTGCGGCCCGGCGACATCTTCCGCGGGCACCTGATGTTCATGACGATGCGGATCGCGATGAACGCCGCCCTGGTCACCGTGTACATATGGGCGTTCGGCGCGACCAGCTCGCCCTGGGTGGTCCTCGCCTGGCCCGCCGCCACGCTGACCGGGCTCGCCTTCGCCGCGCCGATCGCGGCCTGGGCGGTGACGCTGAAGGTCGAGACCTCGTTCGCCTACCTGTTCCGGTTCGGCATGATGCCGCTGATGCTGTTCTCCGGCACGTTCTTCCCGCTGTCCCAGCTGCCCGGCTGGCTCCGCCTGCTCGCCTACGTCACTCCGCTGTGGCAGGGCGTCAACCTGTGCCGCATGCTCAGCCTTGGCCACGTCGACCTGCCCGTGGCCTTCGCTAACGTGGCCTACCTGACCGCCCTCGCGGCCATCGGGATCTGGGCCGGGGCCCGCACCTACCGCAGGCGGCTGTATGTCTAGCACGACCTTGCGGATGCTGCCGCCGGCCGGGCTGCTCGCCCGGCTCAAGCGGGCGGGCGGCGACGCGGGCAGCCTGCGCCTGATCGAACGGCATGCCCGGGTCTACCGGCACGCCTGGCTGGTGTTCGCGTCCGGGATCTTCGAGCCGCTGTTCTACCTGCTGTCCGTGGGGCTCGGCCTGGGCGTGCTGGTCGGCAAGGTGCCGGGCCCCGGCGGGGAGCTCGTCCCGTACCGGGATTTCGTCGCGCCGGGCCTGCTCGCCGTCTCCTCGATGAACGGCGCTATGTACGACTCGACGTTCAACGTCTTCTTCCGGCTGAAGTACGCCAAGCTGTACGACGCGATCCTGGCCACGCCGATGCGCCCGGCCCAGGTGGCGCTGGGCGAGATCGGCTGGGCGCTGCTCCGCGGCGCCATCTACGCCGTGGCGTTCATCGGCGTCATGCTCGTGCTGGGCCTGGTGCACTCGCCGTGGGCGGTGCTCGCCCTGCCCACGGCGGTGCTGATCGGCTTCGCCTTCGCCGCCCTGGGCATGACCGGGACGACCTACATGAAGAGCTGGCAGGACTTCGACTACGTGATCCTGGCCAGCATGCCGCTCTTCCTGTTCTCCGCGACGTTCTACCCGCTCGGCGTCTACCCGCGAGCGATCCAGGTGATCATCGAGTGCACGCCGCTGTACCAGGGCGTCGTGCTGCTACGTTCGCTGACCCTCGGGGTGGTCGGGCCCGACCTGCTGTGGCGCGCGGCTTACCTGGCCGTGCTCGGCCTGGCCTGCCTGTTCGTCGCCGGCCGTCGGCTGGCCAAGCTGCTGCTCATCTGACCGGGGGAGTCGCCGCAGACGGGCGTACTGATGGGTAGGTACGCTTGACGCGATCGCAAACACTGTGGCAGCGGCCCATCGGAAGGTTGTGCTCCATGGACTTCGGCTATGACGCCAGGACCCTCGATCTGCGCAAGCAACTGCTCACCTTCATGGAGGAGCGGGTCTACCCGGCCGAGGCGGTGTACACCGAGCAGGTGGAGGCGGCGGAGGCACAGGGCCAGTTCTGGGAGCGGGCGCCGGTCACAGCCGACCTCAAGGCCGAGGCGCGCAGCCGCGGCCTGTGGAACTTCTTCCTGACCGGCAAGGCCGCCGAGGCGGTCCGCACGCTGGACCCGTCGCTGCTGCCGGACCCGCAGCTGACCAACCTGCAGTACGCCCCGCTGGCCGAGATCACCGGGTGGAGTCCCGGGCTGGCGCCCGAGGCCATCAATTGCGCCGCCCCCGACACCGGTAACATGGAACTGCTGGCCGAGTTCGGCTCGCCGGACCAGCAGGCCCAGTGGCTCGTCCCGCTGCTCGAGGGCACGATCAGGTCCGCCTTCTGCATGACCGAACCCGATGTGGCCTCCAGCGACGCCACCAACATCGCCACCGCGATCACACCGGACGGCGACGGATACGTCATCAACGGCCGCAAGTGGTGGTCGAGCGGCGCGATGAGCTCGGACTGCCGGATCTTGATCGTGATGGGGGTGACCGGCGAGCCGGGCGCCTCCGGCGACCGGAGCCACAGCCGTCATTCCATGATCCTGGTGCCGCGCGACACGCCCGGGATAACGGTCAAGCGCGGCATGCGGGTCTTCGGCTACACCGACGGGACGCACGGCGGCCACGCGGAGGTCGTCTTCGACAACGTCCGGGTGCCCCGGGAGAACCTGATCTCCGGCGCGGGCGCCGGGTTCGCGATCGCGCAGGCCCGGCTCGGCCCCGGCCGGATCCACCACTGCATGCGGCAGATCGGCGCGGCCGAGCGCGCGCTGGAGCTCATGTGCCGCCGTGCCGTCAGCCGGACCGCGTTCGGCAAGCCCCTGGCCGAGCAGGGCGTCGTCCAGGACTGGATCGCCGAGTCCCGGGTCCGGATCGAGCAGGCCCGGCTGCTCGTGCTCAAGACCGCGTGGCTAATGGACACGGTGGGCAACAAGGGGGCGCACACCGAGATCCAGGCGATCAAGATCGCTACTCCGGCGATGGCGCAGTGGGTGATCGACCGGGCGATCCAGGCGCACGGCGGGGGCGGGGTCAGCCAGGACTTCCCGCTGGCCCACCTGTGGGCCAGCGCCCGCACGCTCCGGTTCGCCGACGGCCCGGACGAGGTGCACAAGCGGTCCCTGGCCCGCCGCGAGCTGCGGAAAGCCACCACCTGAGCCGAGCGGTACCGCCATCAGCCCGCTGCGCTCACCAACCGAGCGGCGGGCACTGGTGCGCTCCTGGATCCTGTTAGCGAGTTAAAGGAGAGAAACTACGTGACCGAGAGAATCGCGATCGTGACCGGTTCGGCCCGTGGCATCGGCGCCGCGACGGCGCGACGGCTGGCCGCGGACGGGATGGCCGTGGCCGTCCTTGACCTGGACGAGGCCGCGTGCGCCGGGACGGTGCGGGAGATCACGGACTCTGGTGGCCGCGCGCTCGCGGTGGGCGCCGACGTGAGCGACGGCGCCCAGGTCCAGGCCGCGGTCGAGCGGGTGGCGGCCGAACTGGGCGAGCCGACCGTGCTGGTGAACAACGCCGGCGTGATCCGCGACAACCTCCTGTTCAAGATGACCGACGACGACTGGGATACGGTCATGGGCGTGCACCTGCGCGGCGCGTTCGAGATGACCAGGGCCGTGCAGAAGCACATGGTCAAGCAGCGTTACGGGCGCATCGTCAACCTGTCCTCCTCCTCCGCGCTCGGCAACCGCGGCCAGGTCAACTACTCCGCGGCCAAGGCCGGCCTGCAGGGCTTCACCAAGACCCTGGCCATCGAGCTCGGCCAGTTCGGGATCACCGCCAACGCGGTCGCGCCCGGGTTCATCGCCACCGACATGACCGCGGCCACCGCGGAGCGTGTCGGCGTCTCGTTCGACGTTTTCAGCAAAGCCGCCGCTGAGCGTGTACCCGTCCGCAGGATCGGGCAGCCCAGTGATGTGGCCCACACCATCTCATTCCTGGTCAGCGAGGGCGCGAGCTTCGTCTCCGGCCAGGTCATTTACGTAGCAGGCGGTCCCCTCTGCTAGGAGGAAGCACGGTGCTGACCGAAGCCGAAGCCACGCCGGAGGCGATCCGGGACCGGGTCCGCGCCTTCCTGGCCGGACACGATCCGGCCGAGATGGCCAATCAGGACTTCAACGACGCCAGGTTCGACGCGGGCCTGGCCTGGGTGCACTACCCGGAGGGGCTCGGCGGCCTGGGCGTGTCCCGCACGCTGCAGACCCTGGTCGACGCCGAGTTCGCCGCGGCCGGCGCGCCGGGCCATAACGCCGAGCTCAACGCGATCGGACTGGGCATGGCGGCGCCCACCATCCTCGCTTACGGCCGCGACGAACAGCAGAAGCGCTGGCTGCGCAGGCTCTGGACGGGCGAGGAGATCTGGTGCCAGCTGTTCAGCGAGCCCGGCGCAGGCAGCGACCTGGCCGCGCTGGCCACCCGGGCCGTCCGCGACGGCGAGGAGTGGGTGGCCAACGGGCAGAAGGTGTGGACCTCGCTGGCCCAGCATGCCCGGCGCGCGCTGCTGGTCGCCCGAACCGACCCCGACGTGCCGAAGCACCAGGGCCTCACCTACTTCGCGGTGGACATGACCGACCCCGGCGTCGAGGTCAGGCCGCTGCGCCAGCTCACCGGCGAGGCCGAGTTCAACGAGATCTTCCTGACCGACGTGCGGATCCCCGATGCCGACCGGATCGGCCAGGTCGGTGAGGGCTGGAAGGTGGCCAACGCCACGCTGATGAACGAGCGGGTCAGCATCGGCGCCTCCCGCGCGGCGGCGCGGGAAAGCGGCATGATCGCCTCGGCCGCCCGGACCTGGCGTTCCCGCCCCGAGCTGCGCACGCCGGGCCTGCACGACCGGATGCTGCGGCTCTGGACGGAGGCCGAGGTGGCCCGGCTGGCCGGGGAGCGGCTGCGCCAGCAGCTGGCCGCGGGCAAGCCCGGCCCGGAGGGTTCGGCCGCCAAGCTGGTCTTCGCCCGGCTCAACCAGGAGATCTCCGGCTTCGAGGTCGAGCTGGCCGGGGGTGACGGGCTGCGCTACGACGACTGGACCATGCGCCGCCCGGAGCACACCAACTTCTACGGCCGCGGCCCCGGCTACCGCTACCTGCGCGCCAAGGGCAACTCCATCGAGGGCGGGACCTCGGAGATCCTGCGCAACATCGTCGCCGAGCGGGTGCTCGGCCTCCCCGGCGAACCCCGCCTCGACAAGGACGTGCCATGGAAGGATCTACCGCGATGAGCGAGCCGATCCCGGATCTGCTCTATTCAGATGCCGAACGGGCGTTGTCGGACGCCCTGGCATCCCTGCTCGCCGACCGGGGCGGCTTCGACAAGACGCTCGCGCGCATCGAGTCGACGCAAACCTATGACGACAAGCTCTGGCAGGCCGTCGGCACCGACCTGGGCTGCGCCGGACTGCTGATTCCCGAGCGGGACGGCGGGGCCGGCGCGTCCTACCGGGAGGCCGCGGCCGCCGCCGAGGTGCTGGGCAGTTTCGTCGCGCCGGTGCCGTTCCTGGGCAGCGCGGTCGTGGCCACCGCGGCCCTGCTCAGCGTGAGCTCCCAGGGTGACCTGCTGGCGAAGATGGCCGACGGCGGCGTGACCACGGCGCTGGCGGTGCCGTTCGCCACCGCGCCTGGTGCCGCCTATCCCACGTCGGTCCGGGTGGCCGGGGCGCGTCCAGGCGACGCCGCGAAAGGGGTGGCGCGGTTGCGCGGGATGGTCGCCGGGGTCGCCGACGCGCTGCCCGCCGGGGTGCTGCTGGTCCCGGCCGACGGCGTGCCGCAGGCGCTCTACCTGGTCGACATGGCCGCCGAGGGCGTGGCCAAGGCGCCGGTGACCTCGCTCGACATGACCCGGCAGCTGTGCGACCTGTCGTTCGACGACGCGCCGGCCACGCTGATCGCCTCCGGCCCGGTCGCCACGCGGGCGCTGGCCGCGGCCCTGGCCGCCGGGGCCGGCATCATGGCTGCCGAGCAGACCGGGCTGGCCCAGCGCTGCCTGGACATGACGATCGCGTACGTGAAGGAGCGCAAGCAGTTCGCCCGGCCGGTCGGGTCGTTCCAGGGACTCAAGCACCGGCTGGCCGACCTGTGGGTGTCGGTCACCCAGGCCCGCGCGGCGTCGCGGTACGCGGCGGCGTGCCTGGCCACCGGTACTCTGCCTAATCCCGGGTCTGATCCCGGGGACGTCAAGGTCGCGGTCGCGATGGCCAAGGCCTACTGCTCGGACGTCGCGGTGCAGGCCGCGCAGGAGTGCGTGCAGATGCACGGCGGCATCGGCTTCACCTGGGAGCACCCGGCGCACCTGTTCCTGAAACGGGCGAAGGCCGACTCGATCGCCTTCGGCACCGCGGACGCGCACCGCGCGAGCCTGGCGTCCCTGGTCAACCTGCCCGCCTCGTGAAGAACCACGACGAGGCGGACCTGCGGAGCCGGGCCGCCCGGCTCTCCCTGGAGCAGAAGGTCCGGCTGCTGACCGGCGCGGACTTCTGGGCCCTCTACCCCGAACCCGAGGCCGGCCTGCGCCGGGTCGTCACCTCCGACGGCCCGGCCGGGGTCCGCGGCGAGAGATGGGACGAGCGGGACACCTCGGCCAACATCCCGTCGCCGACGGCGCTGGCCGCCACCTGGGACTGCGACCGGGTCGAGGCGATCGGCAGGCTGCTGGCCGCCGAGGCCCGGCGCAAGGGCGTGGACGTGCTGCTCGCCCCGACGGTGAACCTGCACCGCACCCCGTACGGCGGCAGGCACTTCGAGTGCTTCTCCGAGGACCCGCTGCTCACCGCGCGGATCGGGGTCGCCTACGTGCGCGGCCTGCAGGGCCAGGGGGTCGCCGCCACGGTCAAGCACTTCATCTGCAACGACTCCGAGACCGAGCGGATGTCCGTGGACGTCCGCATCGACGAGCGGACGCTGCGCGAGCTCTACCTGGCGCCGTTCGAGGCGATCGTGCGTGAGGCGCGCGCCTGGGCGGTGATGGCCTCCTACAACCGGGTCAACGGGCCGACGATGACGGAAAGCCCGCTGCTGCGCGCCATCCTGCACGACGAGTGGGGCTACGACGGCCTGGTCATGTCGGACTGGACCGCCACCAGGTCCACCGAGGCGGCCGCCCGGGCCGCGCTGGACCTGGCCATGCCGGGCCCGGCCGAGCGGTTCGGCCCGTGGGGCGGCGCCCTGCTGGCGGCGGTACGGGCCGGGGACGTCGACGAGGCCGTCCTGGACGACAAGGTGCTCCGCATCCTGCGGCTGGCCGCCCGGGTCGGCGGGCTGGACGGCGCCGGGCCGGCTACCCCGGCCCCCGTGGACATCCCGAGCGAGCTGCGGGCCACCGCCGCGGCCAGCTTCGTGCTGGCCCGCAACGAGCGCTCGCTGCTCCCGCTGGACCGCTCCTGGCGGGATGGTCCCAGGCTGGGCCGGATCGCTCTCATCGGCCCGAACGCCGAGATCGCCCGCACCCTCGGCGGCGGGAGCGCCACCGTCTACCCGCCCTACACGGTCTCACCGCTCGACGGGCTGCGCGCGGCCGGGCTCGACGTGGCGTTCGCACCGGGAACCCTGGGGCACCTGCGGGCCGGGCCGGCTCGCCGCCCCTGGCTGCTGCGCCCCGATGGCTCCGCTCCGGGTGCCGACGTCCGCTTCTTCTCGCCCTCCGGCGAGCTCATCGGCGCGGAGCAGCGCGACGGCGCGGTGTTCCGGTGGATGAACGGGTTCGCCGCGGTCGGCGCTCCCGAGCAGATCGGCCGGCTGGAGGTCAGCTGCCTGATCCGGGCCACCGAAGCGGGCACCTACCAGCTCGGCGTCACCGGCGTCGGCCGGTTCCGCCTGCTCGTCGGCGAGGCCGTGGTCTTCGATGAGACGCTGACCGTGCGCAAGGGCGCGGACGTGGGCGAGACCCTGATGGCCCCGCCGCTACGGCTGGCCCCGGTCGAACTGGCCGCCGGCCAGTCGGTCGCGGTGCGGCTCGAGCACGACGTGCACACCTCGCCGATGGCGGGCTTCGGCACGTTCTTCCAGCTCGTCCTGGAGCCGCCACACGGCACCGACGACGAGGAGATCGAAGCGGCGGTCGCCCTGGCGGCCGGCCGCGACGTGGCCGTGGTGGTGGTGGGCACCACCGCCGAGGTGGAGAGCGAGGGCTTCGACCGCGCGTCGCTCGCGCTGCCCGGACGCCAGGACGAACTGGTCCACAGGGTGGCGGCGGCCAACCCGCGGACCGTGGTGGTGGTGAACTCCGGCGCACCGGTCCTGCTGCCCTGGGCCGGCGACGTGGGCGCGGTCCTGCTGACCTGGTTCGGCGGGCAGGAGTACGGCCACGCCCTGGCCGACGTCCTGCTCGGCGAGGCCGAACCGGGCGGACGCCTGCCCACCACCTGGCCGTCCAGCGAGGACGGCCTGCCGTCCGCACGGCCGGACGACGGCGTGCTCAGCTATACCGAGGGCCTGTTCATCGGCTACCGCGCCTTCGACCGCGACGGGCGCGAGCCGCTGTTCCCGTTCGGTCACGGCGGTGGCTACACCACCTGGTCCTACGATTCGATCACGGTGGACTGCGACGAGGCGAACCCGGCGGGCGTTACCGGTGCCGGCGGACAGAGCGTCGCGGTGTGCGTGCAGGTGCGGAACACCGGCTCCCGGCCTGGCCGCGAGGTCGTCCAGGTCTACGCGTCGCGCCCGGACTCGGCGGTCGAGCGGCCGGCCAAGTGGCTGGCCGGCTTCGCCGCCGTCGACGCCGGCCCCGGCGAGACGGTGAACGTCGGGATCCTGCTCCCCGAGCGCGCCTTCCAGCACTGGGCCGACGGAGGCTGGACGCTGGAGGCCGGCACCTTCGTCCTCGCGGCGGGCTCCTCCTCCGCGTCCCTGCCGCTCACCGCCGACGTCACGCTCAAGTAGCCACGTTCAGCGCAGCCGAAGAAGACGTCCGTCCCGCGCGGCCGCGCGCACAGGATCGTCCCGTTCACCAGGTGCACCCACGCCACCGTGTCGATCACGAGACCATTCTGACTGTCCGCGCGAGAACGGTCAGGCGCCATCGTAAGCCGCCGCCCGCTCCCGCCGGGCCGCCGGGTGGGCCGCCACTCAGGCCGTTCGGTCTCACAATAATGTGACCCGCAGGTGGAGGGGCAGGTCGGCCGATGACCGGCCGATGCGGACGGTGAACTCGCCGGGCGGGCGGACCCAGGCCCCGTCCGCCTCGTCGTAGCGGCTGAACGCGCGGGCCGGCACGGTCAGCCTGGCCTCGGCCTGCTCGCCTGGCGCCGCGGTAACGGCCGCGAACGCGGCCAGGACCCGAACCGGGCGCCGGGGGTCGCCGGGCGGCGGCTCCAGATAAGCCTGGACCACCTCACGCCCGGTGCGCGGACCGGTATTGCGGAGCACGACGGTCACGCCGAGATCCTCGCCCGGCGGCACCACCCGCGCGTCCGCCGCCGCCGACTCGTACGTCCACGTGGTGTAGCCCAGGCCGTGGCCGAACGGGAAGCGCGGTTTCGTCCCGGCCCGGTCGTGCCCGCGGTAGCCGATCAGCAGCCCCTCCCGGTACTCCAGCCTCCCGTCCTCGTCGGGCACCGCGTGCAGAACGGGGCAGTCGGCCTCGGCGCCCGGGATCGTGACCGGCAGCCGCCCGCCGGGTTCGGCCTGCCCGAGCAGCACGTCGGCGAGCGCGGCGCCCATCGCCTGGCCGGGCAGCCACGCGTAGCCAACCGCCGCCACCCGGTCCGCCCACGGCATGAGCACCGGCATGCCGGCGTTCACCACCACGATGGTCCGGTCGTTCACCGCCGCCACCCGGCGCACCAGCTCGTCCTGCCGGCCGGGCAGGGCGAGCCCGGGGCGGTCGAAGCCCTCGCTCTCGGTGGCGGGCGCGGACCCCACCACGACCACGGCGGCGTCGGCGGCCCGGGCGGCCTCGACGGCCTCGCTGAGCATGACGTCGTCGTCCGGCGCGGGCACCAGGCCGAGCCGGATGGCCACCGGTCCCTGCGGCCAGTCGTCCGGCTGCAGGCAGACCTTGATCTCGGCCTCGCGGCCCGTTGCCAGGTCGACGGCCGCCCTGATCTCGCCCGGCCTGACCATGGCCTCGACCGGGTCGGCCGGCGTGTCCGTGCGGCCGGCCGCCACCTCGATGCCGTTCACGGTAAGGGTCAGCCGTCCCACGCCACCCGCGCCGATCACGTGCGGGCCGTCCTGGGCGGGCAGGTAGCGGGTGCGCAGCACGATGGTGCCGTGGCCCTGGCCGATGCCCGCGGGCAGTCCCTCCCACCAGGTGAACATGGTGGCGGTGCGGTGTTCGGCGCCGGCCAGGCCGCCGTCGTCGGCGCGGAACTCGATCCGGACGCCCGGCTGCCCGGTATCCGGGTCGCTGAGCGCGGATCGCGGCGGCTCCGGCACGATGGTCCAGGTCGCGCAGCCCGGCCGCACGATCACCTGGGCGCGGTCGGCCAGGGCCTCGGTCAGCGCCTGCGCCGGGGTCGACACGCTGACCTGCGGTACGGTGGCGCTGCCGCCCCCCTGGGTGACCGGGTGGAGGGCGTTCGGGCCGATCACCGCCACGCTGCGGATGGTGCCGGGATCCAGCGGCAGCGCTTCCCGCTCGTTGCGGAGCAGCGTGAACGCGGTTGCGGCGCACCGGCGCAGCAGCGCCGGGTCGGCCAGGGCGGGGGGCCGGCCATTCGTGGCGGGGGCGCCGAGCGCTCCGACCCGGCGGGCCAGCCGCAGGACGCGCCTGACCTTGTCATCAACCCCTTCTTCGGTAATCTCGCCGGCCCGGACCGCCGCGATCAGCTTCTCGTCCCAGGGCCCGCCGGGGCCCGGCATGGCCAGGTCCAGCCCGGCGGCGGCGGTGGCCAGCGTGCTGCGCGCGGCGTGCCAGTCGGACAGGGCCACGCCGCGGAAGCCCCATTCTTCTTTCAGGACGCGCCCGAGCAGGTGGCCGTGCTCGGTCATGGTGATCCCGTCGACCATGTTGTAGCCGGTCATCACCAGGTCCACGTCGGCTTCGCGCACGCAGGCCTCGAACGGCGCCAGGTACAGCTCGCGAAGCACGTGCTCGGCGATCCGCGCGTCGTAGGTCCAGCGGCCGGTCTCGGAGTCATTGCCGACGTAGTGCTTGACCGCGGCGGCGGCTCCGGCCTGGTGCAGGCCGTTAACGAAGGCGACGGCCATCCTGGCGACCAGCACCGGGTCCTCGCCGAACGACTCGAAGCCCCGCCCGCCCAGCGGCGTGCGCATGATGTTGACGGTCGGCGCCAGCAGGATGTCGACGCCCTTGCTCCTGGCCTCGGTGCCGAGCGCGGCGGCCAGCCTCTGGACCAGGGCCGGGTCCCAGGTGGCGCCCAGCGCCGACGGGCTGGGCAGGCTGGAGGCCGGGTTGCGCTCGTCCATGGTGGTGCCGCGGACCCCGGCCGGGCCGTCGGAGACCACCATGGCGCGCAGGCCGATGGCCGGCAGCGGGCGGGTGCGCCAGTTGTCCGCGCCGGTCAGCAGGCGCACCTTGTCCTCCAGGGCGAGCGCGGCCAGCAGGTCGCGCTCGCCCCTGATACTCGTGATGGTCATGTCGTCCTATGCGGTTTGCCGGTGTTGGTCTCCTATCGTGCGGGCATTAGGACGCGGGCTTGAGGTGCAGGATCACGTACTCGATCTCCGTCGGGTTGGGGCCCGGGTCGGCGTACGGGTTGGCCTGGCTCGGCCAGCCGGTGTAGGCCCTGGTGCTGAACTCGGCCCAGGATGCGCCGTACAGCAGCGGGATCACCGGCATCTGGCTGGACTCGATGCCCTGCAGGGTGTTGAGCGCGGCCTGCTGGGTGGACGGGTTGGTGCTGCTGACGTACTGGGAGAGGGCGGACTGTGCCTGCGCGTCGTTGAACCGGCCGAAGTTGTTCGCCGCGGTCTTGCCGACCGGCGCGCTGGTGGAGTAGTCCATCCAGTTGTCGTAGTAGTAGTACGGGGTGGGTCCGTTGTTGGACCAGCGGATCATCGCGTCGAAGTTGCCGTTGGCCTGGTCGGTGAACCAGTTGGTCGGGTTCCCGATGCCGTCGGCCTTGACGTCGAAGCCCATCTTGTTGAGCTGCGCGGTCAGCAGCTGGACGTCGAGCCAGAAGTCGCTGAACGAGATCGGGTCCTCGATCGAGAAGCTGATCGGCTGGCCGTTCTTGGTCCACTTGCCGCCTGTCTTGGCGTACCCGTCGCTGGTCAGGATCGACGCGACCTTGGCCGCGTCGCCGGTGGCGGGCAGGTCGTCGGCGTACTGGGACTGCAGCAGGGACTTGTCGACTGGCAGCAGCAGGCCGGAGGAGGAGGTGGCGGGCAGCTCATAGCCGGTCTCGCCCTGGTCGGCGAGCTGCTGCCGGTCGGTGGCATAGCTGATCGCCTGGCGGACCTTCGGGTCGTTCAGCGGCGCCTTGGTGGTGTTCAGCCACAGCGTGACGACGTTGTTGGAGTTCATGTACGGGGTGTCGGCGGTCCACACCTTGTTGTGCGCGGGGTCCTTGCCGACGAACACGTTCTGCACGTTGGTGATGTAGTTCCCGGCCCAGTCGATCTGGCCGGATTCCAGCGCCTGCTCGGCCGCGGTGTTGTTGACGTAGGACGGGAAGTCCACCTCGGGCACGTGAACCTGGCTCTTGTTCCAGTACAGCGGGTTTGCCTTGAGCAAGATGCCCTGCGGGCTGAACTTGTCCAGGACGTACGGCCCGGTGCCGATCGGGTTGGCGTCGGCGTAGGTGGACGGGTTGGCCACCGAGGCCCAGACGTGCTGGGACACGATGGCCTGGGTGCCGATGTTGTACAGGTTGCCGGCCTGCGGGGCGGCGAACTTGATGACCACCGTGTCCGGCCCGGTGGCGGTGGCGCTGACCGGCGCCGGGGTGCCGGTCTGGGCCAGCGCCGGGTTCTTGGCGATCAGGTTGAAGGTGAACGCCACGTCGGCCGCGCTGAACGGCTTGCCGTCGCTCCACTTCACGCCCGACCGGGTAGTCAGGGTCAGCGTCTTGCCGCCGTCGGAGAAGGAGTAGGCGGTGGCCAGCATCGGCACCGGCGCCTGGCTGGGGTTGAGGATGTTGAAGAAGAACAGCGGTTCGTAGTACAGGTTCGTCGAGTGCAGCGTGTAACCGGTTGAGGTCGCCGAGAAAGGGTTGAACGTCTGCGTCAGCGGGGAGAGCGGAGTGCTCTCCACCACCAGGGTCTTGGTGCCCATCGCGGCTGACGAGGAGGAACTCGTGCCGGACGCGGTGCTGCCTGAGGAACTGCATGCCGCGACGCCGACGGCGAGGATCGTGGCCGCCATGGCCGTAATGACCCTGGGCTTAAGGGATCTGTGACTCATAACTTAAACTCCGTTGTGCCCGGCCGACTGTCGTCGGCCTGTTGTTGTGACCGTGTCGGGGTCTGTAACCAGCAGTGATGCGGTGGTCGGCCGGGTCCGCGGGTGGTGCCGCGGCCGGCGCATGTGGGTGTGCTGCCCGGGCTGCCGCCATCACGGACGGCGCTGCTTGCCCGTGCGGGCGCGGGTAATGGGGCGTGCCGGATCATGTGTTCTCTCCTCGCGTCGGACGGCTGTCGTGTTGGCTTGCGGTGGTCAGCGGGGCCGGCCCGGGGCCAGGGCCGGAGTCGCGGGGCGTGCCGGGGCGGCTGGCGTGCAGCCAGCAGGCGCTGGCGTGGCCGGGGGCCACCTTGACGGGCGGGGGAGCCTGCTGCTCGCAGATGGGCATGGCGAAGGGGCAGCGCGGATGGAACCGGCACCCGGCGGGCGGGCTGACCAGGCTGGGCGGCGTGCCGCGGCCGGCCAGCGGGGCCGGGGAGGGCCGGTCCGGGTCCGGCGCCGCCGCCAGCAGGAGCTGGGTGTAGGGGTGCGAGGGCCGGTCGGTCACGATGGCGGCGGGGCCCTGCTCGATGATCTGGCCCGCATACATCACCGCGATCGTGTCGCCCAGGTAGCGCGCCGAGGCGATGTCATGGGTGACGTACACGATCGCGAGCCGTTCCCGTTCGCGCAGGTCAGCGAGCAGGTTCAGCACGCCGAGCCGGATCGAGACATCCAGCATGGACACCGGCTCATCGGCCAGCAGCACCCGGGGCCGGACGGCCAGCGCGCGGGCGATGGCGACCCGCTGCCGCTGCCCGCCGGACAGTTCGTGCGGGTACTTGCCGGCGGTTTGCGGGCTGAGCGAGACCCGCTCGAGCAGGCTCGCTATGTGGTCGTCCAGGCTGCCGCCGTCCGGGCCGGGCCCGTGGATCCGCAGCGGCCTGGCCAGGTGATAACCGACGGTATGTACTTCGTTGAGCGAGGAGAACGGATCCTGCAGCACCATCTGCACCTGACCGGCGTACTCACGCGCGCCGCGGTCCGCGGCCGGGCTGCCGTTCAGCAGCAGCTCGCCGGAGGTGGGGCGGATCTGCCGGGCCAGCATCTGGCTCAGCGTGGACTTGCCGCAGCCGCTCTCGCCCACCACCGCGGTGATGCTGGCCGGCGGCACCGCGATCGAGACGTCCTCGACCGCGTGCACCACGGCGTCGCGCTGGGTCCGCCTGCCCCGGCGGTGCACGGGGAAGTGCTTGACCAGCGACCGGGCCTCGAGCGCGGGCGTGGCCGTGCCCGCCGGGGCCGTGGCGGCGTCCGGGGTTGTCATCATGCGGCACCGCCCGTGGTGCTATTCGTGCCGGGGGCGGGGGCAGGCTCGGGGCGGGCCAGTTCGGCTGGCGGCGGCGCAGAGCCGTCCTGCAGCCAGCACGCGGCGACCCGTGCCTCGGCCGCGCCGGGCCGGGTGACCGGCCGCAACGGGGGCAGTTCGGTCCGGCACCGGTCCATCGCGTAGCCGCACCGCGGGTGGAACGAGCATCCGGCGGGCAGGGTGTGCAGGTCCGGGGGCGAGCCGGCGATGCCGGTCATGTGCACCCGGGGCCCGTGCAGGGACGGGAAGGAACCGAGCAGGCCCGCTGTGTAGGGGTGCCGCGGCGCGCGGAACAGGGCCGTGGCCGGGGCTCGCTCCACGATGCGGCCGCCGTACATGATCGCGATGGAGTCCGCGATCTCGACCAGCAGCGACAGGTCATGGGTGATGAACAGCACCGCGAAACCCAGCCGGTCCCGCAGCGCGGCGAGCTCCTCGAGGATCTCGCGCTGGGTGACCACGTCCAGCGCGGTGGTCGGCTCGTCCATGATCACTATCTGCGGTTCGAGCGCGAGCGCCATGGCGATCATGACCCGCTGCCGCATGCCGCCGGACAGCTCGTGCGGATAGCTGCGCAGCCGGTCGGCGGTGATACCGACCATGTCGAGTAGCTGCACCGCCCGGTCCCGCCGCGCCGCCCGGCCCAGGTCCGGCCGGTGCGCCCGCAGCACGTCGCCGAGCTGGTCGCCGATGGAATAGACCGGGTTGAGCGCGTGCATGGCGCTCTGCAGCACCACCGCGACCTGCGCCCAGCGCACCCGGCGCAGCTGCGCCTCGTCCGCGGCCAGCAGGTCAACCTCGCGGCCCTGGCCCAGGTGCAGCCGGGCCGACCCGCCGGTGATCACGCCCGGCGCGCGCAGCAGCCGGGTGACCGCGTACGCGAACGTGGACTTGCCGCTGCCGCTCTCCCCGGCCAGGCCAAGCACCTCCCCCCGGTGCAGGACCAGGTCGGCGTCGGACACCGCGCGCACCGCGTCCGGGCCGATGCCGTAATCGACGCACAGGCCGGTGACTTCCAGCAGCGGCTCGCCCGGCCCGGGGCCGCCCGCCGGGGCCGGCTGATCCAGTGTCTCCACGTGAAGCGACGTCATGAGCTGGTCTCCTCAGCTGCGGGGCGGCCCAGGGCCGGGGCGGGGACGGGGGAGCGGGGCCGGGTCACCGGCGTCACGCCCAGCGGGAAGCGCCGCGGCAGGCCCGCCTTCCTGGCCCGCCGCCGGGACAGCCCGGCGGCGCGCAGCCTGGGGTTGATGAACTCATCGATCCCGAAGTTGAGCAAGGCCAGCGAGGTGCCGAACAGCGCCACCGCCAGGCCGGGCGGCACCCACCACCACCAGTAGCCGTTCTGGGCGGCGGTCTGGCTCTGCGCCCAGAACAGGATCGTGCCCCAGCTCCAGTGCGTCCCGTTGATCAGGCCGAGGAACGCC